>Ga0209500_10001054_pt1 | contig 21703 bp, 14 predicted proteins | sample S_140212_EF_Meta_FD_187323 | JGI IMG/M metagenome (GOLD analysis project Ga0209500, IMG submission 187323) | Freshwater microbial communities from Lake Simoncouche, Canada to study carbon cycling - S_140212_EF_MetaG (SPAdes) (version 2) | ecosystem: Environmental > Aquatic > Freshwater > Lake ... | reverse complement strand
CAGTCCGATCAGGTGGACGAGGTCGGTCGACTGTGGGAAGTGCTGCTGGAGTTGGCGATAGAGTGTCTCCGCCTCGAGCAGCTTGCCTTGGCGATGGAGTTCCATCGCATGGTTAAGCGCGGCCTGGGGGTCGGGGAACTGCACGTCGCGGTCAGCGAAGCACTCCGACCAGCGGTTTACCAGCCTCATCCAGCAGCTGGAACTCGTGCACGCCTTCCTTCGTGGCATCGGTGTAGGTCCAGACGACCTTCTTCTCACGGGTGATCTCGACGACCTTGGCCTGTGGGGCGCGGGCGGCGTAGTTGCTGAAAACGATATTACCGTTCGGGAGCCATGCGAGTGCGGTCGTACGATTCACGGGCACGCCCGGGAGGTCGCCGTCGCGAAGTTCCCAGACAATTTTGCCGGCTTCGTCGACTTCGATGATGTGGCTACCGACGGTGAGGCTGATGAGCGTGTGGCCGGCGGCATTGCGCAGGCAGCAGAAGGTGCGGTTATCCAAGGTCGACTCCGGGCTCTTGCGTTCCCAGACGACCTTGCCGGCGGCGTCGTATTCGCGGACGGTCTTGTCCTGCGGTACGAGGTAATGGCCATTGGGAAGCTTGCGGGCCATGCGGCTCTGCATATGGTGGTTGGTGACTTGGCAGCCGAGCGGAATCTCGACCTTGATTGAGCCATCGCGGGCGACTTCAAGGAGTCGCGGGTTATTCCCAGCTTCGGTCAGCAGGATGTTGCCGTTGTCGAGTAGGACGCCCGTGTTCACTTCGGACTGCGTGCCCTTGTATTCCCAGACGACTTTTTGATCGCGCGTCACTTCGACGACGGCACCGCCTGGGTAGGTCTTATTCTTGGTGAGGGTGAGCAGCAGGTTCCCGTTGGGCAGGATGTAACCGTCGCGGGTGACCGCCGGGTATTTCCAAGTCGCCTTGCCGGAGGCGTCGACGATCTGGGTGAGGCCGCCGAGCATCAGGAACGAGCGACCGGCCGGTTGGTCGGCGGCGGTGAGCGCGAAGGTCGCGCCGAGTAGGCAGAGAAGGGTGCGGATCATTTGATTTCTTGGTAGTCGGAGGTGAGGGTAAGTTTGTCGGAGTAAGCGTTGATATACCAGGCTGTCGTGCCGGCGGGCAAGGGCGCCGAGGCGGTCGTGCCGCCGCCACCACTAGCGGCCATGGCTGGCGTCTCGACCCACTTGCGCGTGCCCGTGAAGCCTTTGTCGGACGTCGAGACGAGGACGGCACTGGTGATAGGTTTGGTGGAATGGAATACGGCGACGGCCGTGCCGGACTCGGTCTTGGCCGAAGGCGAGCTGCCCCACTGCTTACCCGTCTCGACCACGCTCTTCGCGAAGGCGTAGCTGTCGGGCGGATTCCAGCCGGCCGGGTGGCTGTGGCCCATCTTGGTGATGAGTGACACCATGCGCGGCCCGGGCGTCTTGCGGTAGTGCTCGGCTTGGCAGCCGAGCGGGAAGTGCGCGTCCTGGGGCCAGGAGAGCCAGAGCACGGGCATCTTCACGCGGTCGGCGTAATTCATGCCGTCCCAGACCTGCTGATAGCCCTCGTTGTCGTGGAGCGCGCGGCCCCAGTGGTTCTCGGCGTCGAAGAGGTGGCCGCAACCGTAGGTCGGGATGCCGAACGCAAAGCGCTCGTCGAGCCCGATGACGGTGCTCGTGATCACGCCACCCCAAGAGATGCCCATCACGCCAATCTTCGTGGCATCCACTTCGGGAAGGGAGCGGAGGAGCGAGTTCGCCAGCATCGTGTCCGCGAGGGCGTGATACATCCACTGTTCCTTCAACGGCAGCTTCGTGTCGGCGAACGTGCCGTCGCGGGCGGGTCCGGCAAAGGCATGGCGGGACCACGTGCTGCGTCCTTTCACTTTGTTTTCGTTTACGTCCGTCTGGCCTTCGACCGCGATACTGATGGCCGCGAAACCTTGGGCGTTCCATTTCTGGACCCACTCCTTGTAGGCCGTGCCGCCGCCGCCATGGACGACCACGATGCCCGGTACCTTGCCTTCGCGTTGAGCGGGCAGGCCGATCCAGGCGAAGACACGCGTCGGCTTTCCATTCCAAGTCAGGGCGTCGTAGAAGATGGCGCGGACCGTGCCATCGGCCTTGAAGCCTACGGCCTCGTAGGTCTTGGGCGCCTGAGCGCAGGTATCGACGAGTCCGAGCACTACCTTGCGATCGGCGGCAGGTTCAGCGTTCGCCGTGATGGAGAGTAGAAGTAAGCCGAGTAGTGAGCGCATGGGATTATTTTGAGATGCGGACATTGCGGAAGCCCGCGCCATCGCCAAAGACCAGGAAATCGAGGGAGGTCTTGTCCTTGCCGAGGCTGGGATGTTTGCCCTTGAAGGTCTGGTCGTTGACTTGGACCATCACCTCGTCGCCCTTGAAGGTCAGTCGGACTGGAACCCATTCGCCGGCCGCCAGTTTCAGGTTCTTCTTGGCGATGTCTTCGGTGGCCGCGGCGGCTTCCCCCTTCGAAGGATTTTTGGTGAGAATCGCCGTCGTGCGCGACACCACGAGGCGGAAGCCGGCGTCGCCCGCGCCGAAGCGGAAGGAGACACGGTTTGCCCCTTGGAGGTTTAGTTCACAGTCGAACGTGCCGTCTCCGAAGGCCAGCGGCGTGCGCAGCGAGGCAGGTTTGTCGGAGCCGCCCTTGGGTTTGGCGAAGATGCCGCCGTCCCGGCCGGACCATTCGCCGGTAGAAGCGATCCAAGGTTTGCCGGGGAGCTTCGCCAATGGTTCGTCGAGCGCGTTGGTGCCGGCGGGGGCGGCGAGCGTAACAACGCGAAGGTGCGTCGGCCTGACGTCGGCGGCAGGTAGTTCGCGGCTGAAGCCGCCGTCGCGGTAGCGTCGCAGCAGGTCTTTCAGTTCGGCGACGACGTCCGGGTGTTCGCCGGAGACGTCTTTCGTTTCCGCGGGATCGACGACGGTGTCGTAAAGCTGAGAGCGGTACTGGTCTTTATGGGCCTTGCGGGCGCCGTCCTTGATCTCGTCGACCGGCACGCCTTCGATCCACTTCCAGCGGCCCTTGCGGAGGGCGAAGACGCCGTCGGCGCTATGAACAATCATGTCTTCGCGACCCTTGGCATCGGCCGCACCTACGAGGGCCGGAAGGAAACTGCGGCTGTCCTCGGCTCCACGTTCCTTGGCGGGTAGGGGTTCGCCGACGATTTCGGCGGTCGTTGCCAAGATGTCGACCAGGCTGACCATCTGCGTGGCCGTGGAGCCGGCGGTTACCTTGCCGGGCCAGCGCACGATGAAGGGCACCTTGAAGCCGCCTTCCCAGACGTCGTGCTTTCCGCCGCGGATTGTACCGTTGACCTTGAGGCCGGCCTTAAAGGCGGCCGTCTGCAGTAATCGTTCGTTCTCAGGCTTAAAGACGCCCCCGTTATCGCTCGTGAAGATCACAAGCGTGTCTTTGGTCGCTCCCATCTTGTCGAGCGTGGCAAGGATGCGACCGACGCTCCGGTCGAGTTCATGAATCCAGTCTCCGTAGAGTCCGGCGGCGCTCTTGCCTGCGAGATCCTTATCTGGCGTTACCGGCGCGTGGACGGCGACCGGCGTGAAGTAGAGGAAGAAGGGGTGGTCCTTTGGTTGGGCTTCGAGCCAGGTCGTCGCCTTGTCGGTGAGCACTTTCATCACACGCTCCTTTTTTCGGCGAGGTGCTTCGATCTCGAGGATCCTGGCCTTGCCGCTCTCGGTATCCTCGGGTCCGTAAGTCGCCTGGTAGTCGTCGCTGTCGGCGGCTGGGCCGGCGAGTTTCATACCGGCAGGAATCTGGCCGGAGCGGAGCCCGTAGACGAAACGGTTCTCGACGAAGACGCCCGTGAGGTCGCCGTGGTTGCTGGGGACGCCGAAATGGTAGTCGAAGCCGATATCCAGAGGGCCCGGCGAGAGCTCGGCTTTATATTCCGTACGCCACTTTGGGTCTTCGTTTTCTTTGCCGTAACCGAGGTGCCATTTACCCACGGCGGCGGTGTGGTAGCCTTTCTGCTTCAGTAGGGAGGCCAGATTGAAGCGGTTCGTCTCGATGTGGAGCGGCGAGAATGTGCCGAGGACCTCATGGGTAAGCGTGGTGCGCCAGCAGTAGCGTCCGGTGAGCAAGGAGTAGCGGGTGGGCGAGCAGACGGAGGACGTCGTGTTGCCGTCGGTGAAGCGGCGGCCTTCGGTGGCGAGTCGGTCGATGGCTGGGGTGCGGACCAGTTTCGGGTCGGCGCCGTAGCAGCCGGCGCTACCGTAGCCGTAGTCGTCGGCGAGGATCACGATGATGTTGGGCCGATCGGCGGCCTGCGCGGTCAGCGCAAGGAGCAAGCAGAGGACGAGGCGCATGTTATTTGGCGGCAAGGTCGCGGAGGATGGCGTCGACGGCGGCCTGGGCGATCAGGTTGTAGGCCGGGCCGGTCCAGTGGAACATGTCGCCACGGGCGAGCTCACGCTTGTCGATGAGCAAGCCGTAGAAATCGACGACCGGGACGCCCATCTCCGTCATGACCTTGGCGGCCATTCGGTTCTGTTCGACGATGTTCGGGTTGATCTCGGCGTTGATCTCGGTCGGCTTGCCCTTGACCGTGACCGGCGTGCTGCTGGCCCAGAGAAGTTTCGCCTTGGGCAGTTTGGCTTTCAGGACTTCGACATAGCCTTTCATCAGCGGTTCGAAGGTGCCGGGCTTGATGCGGCCTTCCTGCCAGCCGTGGAGGCCCATGTTGAAGACGACGACGTCGTAAGGGCCGTTGGCGAGGACTTCGCCGAGCAGCTTGTTGACGCCTTCGGATTGGTTGTAGGGATTGACCCACAGGTCGACGTTGGCCTTGCCGGCGAGTAACTTCGTGGCGTGACCTTGGTAGCCGTTGAGGATCGAGTCGCCGATGAGGAGTACGCGCGGGAGCTTCGCGTCCTTGATGACGGCCTTCTCGATGCGCCAGCCCTTGCCGTCGGCCTGCACGCGCTTATCGGTCTCGATCGGGACGGGCTTATCGGCGGCGATGGCCGTCAGGGCGAGGAGCAGACAGAGCAGGGGGCGCATGGGGTTGGAGGTAAGTTGGGCGTAAAGTCGTGACGGTGCAAAAACAATGGGGTCAGACCCCATTAATAGGGTCTGACCCCATTGTGCGGGAAAGCTCGGGCGGGGCTTACTTCTGGGTGAAGACGAAGACGCCGTGCTTATTCGCGATGACGATGTCCGGCTTGTTGTCTTGGTTCACCTTGCCGGTGAAGAACTGGGTGCCGACGCCGCTGTCGTTGTCGATCTTGCGCGGGACGAAGGTCGCGCCGCCCTTGCCGTCGCGGTTGAGTTCGAACCAGTTGAGCACCGGGTCAGCGTTCGGTTCGTCGTCGCCCTTGATACCGTGGGCCCAGCGACGCTTACCGCAAACGATGTCAGGAAGGCCGTCGCCGTTAATATCCTCGATCTGGATGGCGTGGATCTGGCTGAAGCCCTTGCCGTCGGCGTTATCTTCCTTGGTCTTGCCGAGGATGACGTGCTCCGTGAAGGAGGCGTCCTTGTTCTGCTCGAACCAGGACAGGCCGTAGCTGTGGGCCTTGATACTCGTGATGACGTCGGGGCGACCGTCGCCATTGACATCAGTGACATACATCTGGGCGCCACCTTGGCCAAAATTGACAGGGTGGAACTTCCAAGGGCCGGGGGCTGCGAGGTCCTTGGGCTGTTCGTACCAGCCGTTGGCTTCGAGGATGTCGACGCGGCCGTCGCCGTTGACGTCACCGGCGCCGTAGCCGTGGGTATACTTGAAGATCTTCTGATCGTTCTCCTTGGACTTCTCGGTGATGTCGTGGAACTTCGCCTTGCCGAACGGGTTCTTCCAGTCGATCTCAGCGTAGCCGAACTGTCCGCCATGGCGTCCCTTGTTGTTCTTCGGGTCCTTCACGAGGTCGCTCGTGTGGCAGAGCAGCTCCGGCTTACCGTCGCCATTGATGTCGACGAGCTGAGGGGATTCGCCGTCGGCGACATCGAAGATATTATGGACCGTCCAGGGGCCGGCTTTGCCCTTCGGGTTTTCGTAGACGAGGGCAGGGTCGCCGGGGAAGCCAAAGACAAGGATGTCCTGCCAGCCATCGCCGTTGAAATCGTAGGCGTACGAGATGAAGTAATCGGAGTAACCGGTCGCGCCGTTAAAGGGCGTCTTGTTCGGTCCCTTGTCGTGCGAAGGCTCGACGGCGTAGGCGACACGCTGCTTGAAGTCGGGACCCTTCCAGATGTACCAGCCGGCGGCGATGTCGACGTGGCCGTCATGGTCGAAGTCGGCGACGGCACAGCCTTCGGCGACGAAGTCCTTGGAGACCGTCTGCTTGTCAAAGGAGACGGGCGCGGCGCTGACCGTCGCGGCGAGGAGGAGGGAGGCGAGGAATCGCATGGGGGTATCAGTAATACACCCAACGCCGGGAATGGTTGCGAGGAGTTTCTGGCCCCCGGTCTATTCGAGGCCTTATGATTACTCCAGACGACCGAACATGATGCGTTCCTTGCGGCTGGGATCGGTGTCTCCCTGGGTCGCGCAGAGCCAGATCTGTCCGTTGGCTTCGACGAAAGTGGGGTATTGGAAGGACTTCGTCGTCTCGAAGCGGTATTTACGCTCCCAGTGCTTCCCGTCCGTGGAGACGTCGATGTTGAAGACACTGCGGCCGACCTTCGCGATTGCCGTGCGTTCCTGCCAGCCGAGGTAATAGACGCCGTTGAACTTGTCGAAGGTCGGTTTGGAGGCGGTACCATTCTTGACGAAGTCCTTCTCGCCGCCGGGAGTCCAGGTCATGCCGTCCTTGCTTTCGGAGAACCAGTAGTTGCGGTCGCCGTTCTCCTTGCGGGAGATTGCGAGCCAAGTGCCGTCGGGGAGGCGATTGACGGCCGGCTCGGTCAGCGCCGGTTCGCCGGGGCCGTTGAAGTGGCCGACGATCGTCAGCGTGTCGGCGGAAGCATTCAGGGTGCAGAGGGCTTGTTGGGCTCCGAGGTAGTTGTTGATCGCAATGTAAGTCTTGCCGTCGAACTCCTTGAAGTTGTCGAACATATACAGCCCGGCGTCGACAGGCTTGCGCTTGAAGCCCTGCTTGGCGGCGTCGTCGTGGAGAGGCTTCGGCTGAAGGTCGAACGTGCCTGCGCTCGTCGTCAGCTTCATGCGATGGATCTCCTTTTCGAAGGTCAGCGTGCCCAGGTCTAGGTCGCGATAGTAAGTCTGTGACTGACGCTTGCCGGGTTGCTCGCTGGCGAACCAGCAGCGCAACGTCTGCGGACCGACCTGTTTGACGCGCGGGACGAAGCAGGCGCCGACCGGGAGGGTCTCGTTGGCGAAGGCCTGCTCGGAGCGGGCCACGGTCATTACGTCGAGCAGGCGCTCGTTACGCAGGTCGATGATTGAGAGAGAGGTATAGATGAACGGCCAGCTAGCGGCCTCGCCGGCTTGGCGGTCGTTGACTTCCGAAATCACGAAGGCCCGGTCGCCGACGATGGCCAGATGGGAGTCGTGGGCACCTTTGACGTCCGGTCCGGTGACCTTGATCAGGCCGGCCATGACCTTATCGGCGGCGGCCTTGGCATCCCAGTCGGTTGGTAGCAGTGATGCGGTCGGCTTAGGCTCTTGTTTGGACGTGGAGCAGCCTACGAGCAGGGCCGCGAGGCAGAGGAGCAGACGGGTCTTCATTTGGTCTTTTTAGATTGGGACTTCGACTGAGGCAAGGGCGGTAGGACGGGCAGATCGAGCACTTGGTGCTGGGCGAGGAGTCGCGCCCGGAGCTGGGCGTAGTCCAGCGCTTGCACGGTCACCCCGGCCTTGGCGGCGAGGGCGGCGGCGATGCCGGCTGATTGGCCGATGGTCATCCAGGTAGGTTCGACGCGGACGGAGCAATACGCGACGTGGGTCGCCGAGAGGGCAACCGGGACGAGCAGGTTGGTGCACTCGGAAGCCGAGGGCGTGATAGCGCGATAGGGGATGTGGTAAGCATAGCCGTGGGGACGGCTGGGCATACGCACCGGCATGATCGTGCCTTCATTGAGCACGCCATCGGGGAGGGCTATGCGGCGGCAATCGTGCGAATCAATGGGGAAGGACGAGACCGCGATCGGGTCGTCCTTCTTAGGGTCTTTGAGCACGTCCTTCTGCGTCAGCATGTATCGTCCGTCCATGCGGCGACCTTCACGGACGTAAAGTTGAGGAGACCAGTGGTCGGTCTCGGGGAATTCGTCGCGGCACAGGCCGAGTTCGGCCATCGTCGCCCGGATCTTCGCCGGCACGGCTTCATCGGTCGTCAGGAACTTGTAGAATTCGAGGGTGTATTCCTTGTGCTTCTCCCAGAGCTTGGCGCGGCCGGCGGGGTCGGAGGCGCACCAGCCGTTGGCTTCGCCGACTAGGCCCATCGAGAACATCTTGCCGATGCCGTTGTTGGCGTCGAACTTGTTACCCGGAAGCGGATAGAGATCCCAGGGGAGCGGGGCGTTCGGGTATTTTTGGAAATAGCGGCGGACCAGTTCAAATCGCGCGGGGTCGTAGGCCTTTGGTTCGGGGAAGGGCACGCGGATGGCTGGGTCCTTGGTCAGGCAGAGACGGAAGCTATAGACCATCACCGTCTGTTCGCCGGCGTTATCGTCGCCTTGGCTGAGCGTCGTGATGAATGGTAGCGGGAGCCCGTTGGCGTCGAAGCCATTGATCGCCATCTTTGTCTTTGGGTATTGGCGGCCAGCGAGAGGTTCGCCGTATTCGTCACGGCTCTCGCGGCCGAGGTGCCAAACGACGCCGGAGCGGGCCATTAGGTCGCCTTCGTAGGTCGCATCGATGTAGACCTTGGCGGTGTGCACGCCAGTAGGGGTGCGGAAGCTGACAATCTTAGTGCCTTCCTTCTCGATGGATTCCATGGGCTGCTTCGTCAGCACGGTCACGCCGGCTTCCTTGAGCATCGCGTTTGTCACGCGGGCGGCGACGTGCGGCTCGTAGGTCCAGACGACATTGTTTTTCACCGCGACATCGTAAGGAAGCTTCACACCGCGGGCGGCATAGTCAGCCGCGATACGCTGATGCCATTCTTCGAATAAGCCGAGCAGGGTGGAGCGGACGGTCTGGTTGGAATCGCTGAAGCTCAGGCCGCCGGTGTTGACGCCACCGATGTGGGCGGACGGTTCGAGCAGGACCACCTTGGCTCCTTCGCGGGCGGCGGCGATCGCCGCGCAGAAGCCGCCGGGTGTCGCGCCGTAGACGATCACGTCGGCTTCGACGGCCCGGGCGACGGGCAGGGAAAGCAAGAGCCCTAAGGCGAGGAGGAGGCGCATGGGCGGGGAAGCGCCGACTTTACTACGGTCGTCGCCCTTGCCAACTCATTCTGCCGTCGTCTACCGGGTTACTTCGCTGGCAGTGGGGGCAGTTTCGCGGAATAATGTACCGCGCGGTGGCGGGCGTCGTCGAAGGCGAAGTGCAGCCACTGCTTGTCGGCGCTGACGAAGCCGTCCGGATAATTGAGTGAACCCTTCATCAGCTTACCCGGATATTTGGGGTCGGGGCCGGCCTCTTCGACGAGCACGCGCTGGTAAGGCCAGGTCTTGCCGTCGTCGAAGCTGATCCAAAGCGAGAGAGGTGCGCGGCGCTTGGAGTTATTGTTGTGAAGTAGGGCGACGGCGCCGCCGCCAAGCGGGAAGAGGGTGGCCTTGCTGCCGGGATTGGGGATCTCGGTGACCGAGGCGAATTCCGGCCAGGTGCGACCACCGTCCGTGGAGATGGTCTGATAGAGGACGCCACCGAGTTTGTCTGCACGGATATACATTAAGATCGAGCCGTCCGCGCGTTCATGGATGGTCGGTTCGGCCCAGCCAAAGTATTTGTCATTCGGTGTGAGGCGCACGTTGCCGTGCTCGCTCCAGGTCTTGCCGCCGTCGGCGCTCATCAGCACGCCGAGGCGCGGGTTGGTGAAGGCGCGTTCGAGCGGTGCCTTATCCTTTTCGGCGTCGGGGCCGACGTAGTGCTGGAAGGGCATGAGGATACGGCCGTCACGCGTCGTGATGGACGGGCGGATAAAAGTACGTTCCTTGAGGCGGCCGGGCAGTTCGACGGGCTTGCTCCAAGTCTTGAACGAGTCATCGCTGGTCAGATACCAGGAGCGCCAGTCGTTGGCCCAGTGCTTCGAATGGGTCGAGAAGAAGAGCGTCGCGCGTCCGTCGCGGACGAGCACTTCGGTCGGGCCTTGGCCGATGGTCTTACCCTCGCGCGGGAAGCCAACGTCGAAGGCCGCCAGCGGCGTCCAGGTCTTGCCCTCGTCGGTGCTACGGGTAACCCCCGTGTAGTTGAGCGGCGAGGGCTCGGTGTCGCCTCCGGCGAGCATGAAGAGGATCCAAGAATTGTCGGGTAGCAGACGCAGGGTGGTATCGCAGACCATGCGGTTGGGCGTGAATCCGTCGTAAGGCATGCTCTTCCGGTCCTGCTTGGCATCCTCGAGGCCTTGGGCGGTCCACTTGCTTGAAGGCTGGATGGAGTCAGGCTTCTCGGCAGCCGAAGCCATCGACAGCGTCAACAGGAGGGAGAGGAGGATTCTCATGAGGTATTAAAGCGTGGATTTGGCGATGGTAGCGAGCGCCTGGCGGATGACCCAGCCGTTGGCCTCGAGTGCTTGTCGGGCGGCGGATTCTTCGGCGCCGGTCAAGTCTCGCACGATACGAATCGCCCGGCCGCGGAGCTTGGTGTTCGAGGGATTGAGGTCGATCATCAGGTTGCTCATGACTTTGCCGGCGCGGGCGAGGGCGAGCGTGGTAATCAGGTTGAGCACGAGCTTCGTGGCGGTCCCGGCCTTTAGGCGCGTGGAGCCGGTAAGCACTTCGGGGCCGGTGTCAGGCAGGATCGCGCAATCGAGCAGGGGGTGGTCGCGATAGCCCGGATTGCAGGCGACGAGGACGGTCTTGGCTCCGCGTCGTCGGGCTTCAGCGAGGCAGCCCCAGATGAAGGGCGCATGGCCACTGGCGGAGATGCCGATGACGACATCCTGCGCCGTGACCGAGCGGGAAGCGATGGAGCGGATGCCGGCGGCTTCGTCATCCTCCGCGCCTTCGACGGCACTCCAGAGGGCGCTGCGGCCACCTGCGATGATGCCTTGGACGAGAGAAGCGGGCGTGCGGAAAGTCGGCGGGCATTCGCTGGCATCGAGCACGCCAAGGCGGCCGGACGTGCCGGCACCGCAGTAGATCAGGCGACCGCCGGAGGCGAAGGCCTGCGCGACGGCTTCGACCGTCCATTCGATATGGGCGCATTCCGCGAGGACCTTGCCGGGGAGGGTGGCATCTTCCGCGAGCATCAGCTTGATCGCGTCTGCGAGAGGTATCTCCGCAAAGCCGGTAGATTTTGGATTACGTCCTTCGGTCGGTGCGCTCGCGACCGGGCGCCAGCTGGTGGGTTTGGGCTCGGTCGGGGTGGCGACGCTCTTTGGCTCAGCTTGCGTGCCAGCCTGACGGGCGAGGGCGATGGCGCCCCAGGTGCCGGGTCGGGCGAGGCGGACGACTTTGCTGCCCGGGCGGGCGGCGAGGATTTTGGCGGCGACTTCATCCGCGAACCAGCCGTTCTTCAGGAGCGTCGAGCCGTTGAGCAGGAATTGCACTTTCTCGCCCGGCTTGGCCACGCGAGCGGCGCAGTGGACGGCGTCCTTGCTGAGTCGTTCCGAGGCGCGGTGAAGGATGGCGACGGCAATCGCGTCCTGACGCGTGGCCGCGGCTTCGAAAACCACTTGGGCGAGGGAGGCGATCTCGGCCTTGCTCGCCGTCATTGACCATTCGATGAGCGACTCCGGGTCGTTCATCTGGAGGAAGGCGACCATGTCGGCGCCGAGGCGCGGCCAGTCGGCGTCGATGTCGGAGATCGTGACCGTCGAGCGAAGGGCGTGCACGGCGATATCGCACGCGCTGCCGCGGTCGCCGATGATGTGGCCGCGTCCACCGACTTTGACCGACGCACCGTTACGGTGCCGTCCGAGGCAGCAGGAGCCTGTGCCGCTGAGCTGGAGCACTTGGGCGGCGCAGTCGGCCGGCCATTCGCCGGCTTCGAGCGCGAGGATGAGGTCGTCGCCGACGGTGGAAGGGGTGTTTGGCCAGGTAGTCGCGACAGCGCGACGCAGGCGTTCGCGGTCAGCGGCGGAACGGACGCCCGCCATACCGATGCCGATGCGGTCGGGTTGGACTGGGAGTTGGGCACGGATCGAAGCGAGTAGGGCGGAGAGTTCTTCGCCGTTAAGTAGCTGCAGGTTGCCCGGTCCGACGGCGAAGGAGGCGAGGACGGAATCCGTGCCTTCAACCAGTAAGGCTGAGGTGCGGGTGCCGCCGCCTTCGATGCCGAGGAGTCTCATCGTTTAGCGGACCTTGTAGATTTTCACGTCATCGATCCAGACGGTCGAGTTCGCGAGGAAGCTGAACCAGCGCTTCATCTCATGGGCGTAGCCGGGCGAGCGGTGGGCGGCGATCGGCTTGCCGTCGAGCGAGAAGCGCATCTCGTCGCCTTCGGTGACCAGCGTGAAAACATGCCATTCTTGGTCGGCCTTAAGGGGGGTGATCTGCGTCTTCGTCTTGAGCATCGCTTCGAACTCGGGGTCGGGCTTCCGCTTCGCCGCCGCGTCATCGGCGTGCTTCTTCTTCACCGCGAGGTTCATCGAGCCCGTCTTGCGATCCGAGAGGTTCAGGTCAGTCTGCGAAAGGGTCGCGTAGCAGAGGTGGCCGGCGTGCACGTCCTTGAGTTCGCGGTCGACGAAACCGGTCACGAGGTTCTCGGCCTTGTTGAGTCCGGGGAACTTGAAGCGGACAATCACGCCGCCGTCGGCGAAGCCCGCGTCGTGGTGGATGTGGGCGGCGTGGCCGGCTTCCTTGGTTGCGCTGGCGATCTTCATGATCCCAGCGTCGAGGTCGGCCTGCTTGATCTTTGGGACGCGGTCGGCCGTGGCGCTTTCCCAGCCGTTGCCGATATCCTTGAGCCCGGTGCCGGTCTCGTCGCGCTCAAAGGCGTCGTGGAAGATCAGCGTGCCTTTGGTTTGGAGCCAGGCAGTGTCGTCGGCGGCGGAGAGAGATGCCACCACGAGGCAGGCGAGAAGGGTGAGTCGCATGGGATAGGGGTAGGGGTGGGGGTTCAAGATACAGTGCAAAGGTGCAAAAGTGCAAAGGTGGAAGCAACTAGGGGTAGGGGTAGGGGTAGGGGTGGGGGTAGGGATACTTAGATATGAAAAGGGCTAGGGGTTAGCCTAGCCCTGTCTTTTACCTTAGGACAGCACGTGGTGCTGTCCCTACCTTGATTACGCGACCAACGCCTTGACGACTTTGGTCGGGAGTACGCCGGTCAGCTTCTGGTCCAGGCCCTGATACTTGTACGTGAAGCGTTCGTGGTCGTAACCGAGGAGGTGGAGGACGGTGGCGTGGAAGTCGTTAATCGGGAGGGGATCCTTGACGATGTTGTAGCTGAACTCGTCGGTCTCGCCGTAGATCTGACCGCCCTTGGCGCCGCCGCCGGCCATCCACATGGAGAAGCAGCGCGGGTGGTGGTCGCGACCGTAGTTCTCCTTGGTGAGTCCGCCCTGGCTATAGATCGTGCGGCCGAACTCGCCGCCCCAGACGATGAGGGTGTCGTCGAACATCCCGCGCTGCTTAAGGTCCTCGATGAGGGCGTGGCAGGGTTGGTCGATGTCCTTGCACTGGCTGGGCATGCGGCCGCTGACGTTGGAATGGTGGTCCCAGTTGTTGTGGTAAATCTGGACGAAGCGGACGCCACGTTCGACGAGGCGACGGGCCATGAGCACGCTGTTCGCGAAGCTACCGCGCTTGCGGGCTTCCTCGCCGTAGAGCTTGAAGATGTGTTCTGGCTCCTTGGTGAGGTCGGTCAGTTCGGGCACCGAAGCCTGCATGCGGAAGGCCATCTCGTACTGCTTGATGCGGGTGTGGGTCTCGGGGTCGCCCACGGTCTCGTAGTTGAGGCGGTTGAGCTGGTTGATGCCGTCGATGGTCTGCTTGCGCAGGTCGTCGGGCACGCCGGGAGGGTTGTTGATGAACAAGATGGGGTCGCCCTTGCTACGGAAGGAGACGCCGGCGTGTTCACCCGGCAGGTAACCGCTGGACCAGAGGCGGCTGGAGATCGCCTGCTCTTGGTCGCGGTTGGTCGGGGTCGCGATGAGGACCACGAAGTTCGGCAGGTTGTCGTTCGCGGAGCCCAGGCCATAGGAGGCCCAAGAGCCGAGGCAGGGACGGCCGGTGATCTGGTTGCCGGTCTGCATGGCGCAGATGGCCGGCTCATGGTTGATCGCCTCGGTATTGAGGGAGCGCATCCAGCAGATGTCGTCCGCGTTCTTGCCGAGGTTGGGTAGTAGGTCCGAGTTCAGCCACATCCCGCACTTCCCGTGCTGGCTGAAATTGAACTTCGACGGCGCGATGGGGAAGCGGGTCTGGCCGCTCGTCATGGTCGTCAAGCGCTGTCCGTTGCGGATGCTTGGGGGCAGATCCTTGTCATACATCTCCTTCATCTGCGGCTTGTAGTCGAAGAGGTCCATCTGGGCGGGGCCGCCGACCATGTGGAGGTAGATGACGCGCTTGGCCTTAGGGGGGTGCTGGGTGCTGATCGCGCCCGGTGCCGCGTGGGCCATGGTGCGACCGAGCAGGCTGGTCAGCGCGGCGGCGCCGAGGGCGTTTGCGCCCGTGCCGAGGAAGCGGCGACGTGTCTGGAGGGTGTTCCACTCGTGGAGGATGGACATGGTGTTTATTTGTTAAGGACTTCGTCGAGGTTGAGGAGCTGGCTGCAGACCATCGTCCAGGCGGCCAGTTCGGGCTTAGGGAGTTTCTCGTCGGACTTCGCATCGCCGACCCCGAGGAGTGCGGCGGCGTCGCCGGGTTGGGCGACGTAATACGCGCGCAGCTTGCCGAGGCTGTCCGTCAGGATCGCCGTCTCGGCGGGCTTGAGCGGCCGGCTGAGTAGACGGAGGGCGGCGATGTTGAGGCGAGCGACGTCGTCGCCGCCGGGTATTGCGAGGGTGTGCTGGGCGAGGATACGCGAGGCTTCGACGTACTGCGGGTCGTTGAGCATCACCAGTGCCTGGAGGGGCGTGTTGGTGCGGTCGCGGCGGACGCAGGAGACTTCACGCGAGGGCGCGTTGAAGAGGTCGAGGCTCGCGGGCGGAGCCATGCGGCGCCAGTAGTTGTACAGCGAGCGGCGGTAGAGATTCTCACCTGAGTCGGGCTTGTAGACCTGGATGCCGACGCCGACGACTTCCCAGATGTTCTCCGGCTGGTAGGGCTTGGTGCCCGGGCCGCCCATGCGGGGTGAGAGTGTGTCGCTGACGGCGAGTGCCTGGTCGCGGAGCATCTCGGCATCCATGCGGAAGCGCGGGCCGCGGCTGAGGAGCGCGTTGTCGCGGTCCTTCTCGATCTTCTCCTTCGTATTGATCGCCGCCTGGCGGTAGGTCGCACTGGTGAGGAGCTGCTTGTAGAAACGCTTCACGTCCCAGCCGTGCGCGCGGAAGTCGATCGCCAGCCAGTCGAGGAGCTCAGGGTGGGAGGGCAGGCTGCCCATGATGCCGAAGTCCTCGGAGGTTTTGACGAGGCCCGTGCCGAAGAGTTCCTGCCACATGCGGTTAACGGTCACGCGGGTGGTCAGCGGATTGGCATCGCTGAGGATCCACTTGGCCAGCCCGAGGCGATTGCGCGGGGCGTCGGCGGGGAGCTTGCCGAGGGCGGAGGGAATCTCGGCGGCGACGGCATCGCCTTTCTTGTCATAGGCGCCGCGGATGAGGATGTTGGCCATGGCCTGACTATCCATCTTCTCTTCCTGCACGTGGGTCATCGGGCTGCGGCCGCGGATCATGGTCTGCTCGGCGGTCATTTTCGCGACGGCGTTCGAGGCGAGCTTGAATGGCTCGTGGCGGTTGAGGAGGAAGTGTTCACGCAGGGCTTCCTTCTGCTGGACGTTGGGCTTGCCGGCCAACGACTGACGCAGGGCTCCGAGCTTGGCGAGGGTCGTCGCTTCGCTCGGATCAAGCGCGCGGGCGTAAAGGAAGACGTCCTGGATGGCGCCGTGGAAGGGCTCGCTCTGGCTGCGTTGGCCGATGCGGGTCGGCGTCGTGGCTTTCGTGTCGGTCTTGAGCTTGTCGACCTCGGCGCGGGTCTCGGCGAGGACTCCGTTGACGTAGATCTTCACGCCGGCGGCCTTGCCGCTGCCGTCGTAGGTCATTAGGACGTGCTGGTAGGCCGTGTTCACGACATTGCGCGTGGTGACCACCTTGAGGGCGTCATCGGGCCACTTGCTGATGATGGTGACGCCGAGGTTGCGGCCGGATTGGAAGAAGTTCCAGCCTTGGGCGCTCTTCGGGTCGTCCATCCGAGCAATAATCGCACCGGTGCCTTCGACCTTGTCGGCCTTGATCCAGGCGGCGGCGGAGAACGCCTGCTTGGTGCCGAAGTCGCCGGCGGCGCCGATGGAGAGATGCGAACCCTTCTTGAAGACCGGCGCCGGGCCGATCTTGCCGGCCTTGTTCCAGGTCACGGGCTCGCCCGCGGCGGTGGTGCCGGCTGGGATGCCAGTGCCTTCGTTGAGCGCGAGGCGGGCGATGAGTGCCTTGGCGGGAATGTCCGCGTCGAGGTCGGCGGGCTTGGCCTTCGCGAACCACTGCTCGAAGAGTGGGGTGCCGAGCTTGCGGGCTTCCGCGACCTGCTCGTTGCCTTTAGCGATCTCGGCGGGCAGCGCGTTCCAGCGCGGACGATCGGCGTCCGTCGGGAGAGTGAGCACGGGGCCCTTGCCATCCTTTACGTTACCATCGAGGCCGCCTTGGGTGGTGTTCCGGAAGAAGGCGGACATCGCGTAGAAGTCCTTCTGTGAGAACGGGTCGAACTTATGGTCGTGGCACTGGGCGCAATTGGTGGTGAGGCCGAGGTAGACCCAGCCCATCGTCTGCACGCGATCGGCGGCGTAGTTGGCGAGGTTCTCTTCGACGATCGTGCCGCCTTCGTTGGTGGTCGGGTTGCAGCGTTGAAGGCCGGTGGCGATGCGCTGGTCTTCGGTCGGGTTGGGGAGCAGGTCGCCGGCGAGCTGCTCGAGCGTGAACTGGTCGAAGGGCTGGTTGCGGTTGAACGACTTCACCACCCAGTCGCGGTAAGGCCACATCTCACGATAGGCGTCGAAGTGCAGGCCGTGCGAGTCGGCGTAGCGGGCGGCGTCGAGCCAGTAACGGGCGCGGTGTTCGCCGTAAGCTGGGAGGGCCATCAGTTCGTCGATGAGCGCGGAGAGCTGCGCATCGCTGAGGCGGCTGCCGTCCTTGGGCAGGTGCTTGGTCAGCAGGGCTGGTGAGGGCGGTAGACCGGTGACGTCTAGGCTGACGCGACGGATGAGCGTGGCGGCGTCGGCTTCGGGTGCGGGCTTGAGTCCCGCGGCGTCGAGCTTGGCGCGGACGAAGCGGTCGATCGGATTCTTAGGCCAGGTGGCGTCGGCGACTGCCGGGAGGGGTGCCTTCTGCGGAGCGACGAGTGACCAGTGCGGCTGCCAAGGTGCGCCTTGTTCGATCCAATGCTTGATGAGCGCGACCTCGGCGGGCTTGAGGGTCTTGTGCTCCTTAGGCGGAGGCATGACCTCGTCCTCGTCCTTGCTGATGATGCGCTGGAAGAGCGGGCTCTTGTCCGGCTGGCCCTTAAGGATGGTGGGCGGCTCTTCCTTGCCGTCCTTGGTCATGCGCGGCGCAAAGAAGCCGGCTTCAGTGTCGAGGCGGAGGCCCGCCTTGCGGGTACCGGGATCCGGGCCGTGGCAGTGGAAGCAGTTTTCGGCGACGATCGGACGGATGTCGCGGTTGAACTGGACTTTCTCTTCGGCCGCGAAGGAGGCGGAGACGAGGAAAGGCAGGAGCGCCAAGAGGGGCTTACGCATGGGGAAGGGGGTGTCTTGAATAAAGAGGGATAACGGAAGAGGGGAAGCCGTATTCGGCCCGCCTACGAATATGAGTAGGGCCCAGGGCGGGTTGTTCCCCGTCTAGGTATTAAATACCACCCAACTGAAGGTCAGATTAGCTCAGAACTCCCAGCGACGGGGTGCGCCTTGAGCGGGGGTCAGGACGATGTCGTCCAGGTCCACCGCGGCGGAGCCAGTGGGCAGGTAGAGCCTGAGGATGCCGGTGGCTTGCTTGGCTTCCAGGTCCACGCTGATCGTCTGCCAGACGGCTTCACCGGAGGTCCGGTAGCTCACGGAGAGCATCTCGGCTCCGCCCGCGGCGCCCAGGAGGGCGATGCGTCCTTCGCCGGCCTGCGGGGCGCGGAGTTTGAAGGTGAGCTTGGCCTTGCCGGTGGTGAGGCCAGCACCGACGCCGATGAAGGAGTTAGCCCCCTTGGACTCGATGTGCAGGGCGCCTTCGATGACCGTAGATTTGCCGGCGCGGTTTTTCCAGCCTCCGGGGAGGTCGTCCGGGGCAAGGGCCTTCTTCGGAGCGGCCGCCTTGGGGATGATCTTCCCGAAGTTGGGATTCAGTTTAGGTATAACGGCTTCGGTGTCCTTGAGGAAATCGGCGATGAGCCCGTTGAGTTCCTTGACGAGCTCGGGCTTCTCTTTGGCGAGGTTATGGCGCTCGCCGAGATCGTTCTTCAGGTCGTAGAGTTCGAGGTCGTCGGTGCCGTCGTCATTACGGGCGTAGAAGCGGATGAGCTTCCAGTCGCCCTTACGCACGTAGGTGCCGGCGTAGAATCCATCCATGACGGAGGCTTGCGTGGCGTTGCCGTGCGGGAAGTGGCAGAAGACGCGGTCGCGGGGCGATTCGCCGCCGAGCAGGGCCTTAGATTGATCGAGGCCGTCGAGTTTGAGGTCAGCGTGCGGTTTGAGTCCGACGAACGAGAGTAGCGTCGGGTAGAAATCGACAGTCTGGAAAAGGATATCGCTGGTCGCGCCGGCCTTGGCCTTGCCGGGCCAGGCGAAGATGAACGGTTCGCGGGTGCCGCCTTCATAGAGCGAAGCCTTGCCGCTGCGGAGCGGGAGGTTGCTGGTCGCGGGGATGTCGGCGTAGCCATCCGGGGTGGTCTTCTTGGGTGGGTAGGCGAAGCCGCCGTTGTCAGAATAAAACACGATGATCGTGTTGTCGGCGATGCCGGCGTCATCAATCGCTTGAACGATGCGGCCCACGCCATCGTCGAGGGACTTCACCATTGCGGCGTAAAGGGGGTTATGCTGCGGGTTCTTCGGGTCGGCCTTGGACTTGAAGTATTCGATATAGTCCGCGCGGGCGTTCCACGGGCCATGGACCGAGAAGGCCCAGTAGTTCAGGTAGAACGGCTTAGCCTTATGGGCCGCGATATACTTCGCGGCTTCCTTGGACATGCGGTCTTCGATGTTCACGCCGACTTCATCGGTGATGGTGGGATCCTTGATGAACTTCCAGGGAGCGAGGTAGCCGTTGCCGGGGCCGGCAGCGTTCGGCACGTGGGGGAAGTCTGAGTCGAAGCCCTGATCTTGCGGTTCGTAATGGTCGGCGGGCTTAAGGTTATGACCGAGGTGCCACTTGCCGAAGTGCGCGGTCGCGTAGCCGGCTTCCTTGAAGGCTTCGGCCAGCGTGAAGTATTCCGGCTTCAGGCGGGAGACGCTGTTGGCCACGAGCACTCGGGACTTCGGGCCATCATTGACCAGTTCCTTGTTGAGGTAGATCGGGTTGATATGGCAGACCGGTGCGGTGATGCCGGTGCGCGCGGGGTATTGGCCGACGAGGATGCTCGAGCGGGTAGGCGAACAGAGCGGGCTGGCGGCGTAGGCTTGCGTGAAGCGCGTGCCGCGCTTGGCCAGGCGATCGATGTTCGGGGTCTCGTAGAAGGTGCTGCCGAAGCAGCCAAGGTCATGCGCGCCAAGGTCGTCGGCGAGGATGAAGATCACGTTGGGCTTGTCGGCGGAGAGGGCCGCGAGCGGAGCGAGGAAGAGGGCGAGGAAGCGCATAGGGTGAGAGGGGATGAGGAGTAGGCTTATTTCTTTGCTTTCTTAGCCGCGGGCTTGGCTGCAGGTGAGGTCGGGTCCTCGGTGATACTGCCGTGCCACTTGGGGGCGACGTTCTGGGTATTCCACAAGTCCCAGAGTTTAATCAGTTCGGCCTTCTTCTCGGGGAATTGCGCGGAGACGTCGTGAGCTTCGCCGATGTCCTTGGAGAGGTCGTAGAGGCGCCAGCCGCTCTGGGTCTTGGCGTCGAAGTCGCGCGCGTCGACCAGTTTCCAGTCGCCCTGACGCAGCGCCTTCTGCGGGCCGAAGCGCCAGGCGAGCGTCGCGTGGGGTGCCGACTTATTTTCGCCTTTAAGGAATGGGAGCAGGTTTACGCCTTCGACGACGTCGGCCTGCTTGGCGCCAGCGAGGGCACAAGCGGTGGGCAGGAAGTCCAAGGTCGAGACGGGATGGTCGTAAGTCGTGCCGGCGGGGAGCTTGCCAGGCCAGGAGGCAAAGAAGGGGACGCGGATGCCTCCTTCGAGGGTCTGCCCCTTGTCGCCGCGGAGCGGGGTATTCACGCCGGTGTTGTAGGCGAGGTAGGGCTTACGGCCGGAGCCGCCGTTGTCGCTGACGAAGAGGACGAGGGTATTCTTATCGGCGCCGATTGACTTCAGGTGGGCAGTGATGCGGCCGATGGCGTCATCGAGCCCAAGGAGGAGCGCAAGGTAGCCGCGTCGGTTCGGGTCGGTCACGCCTGCCGGGATACGCGCGGCGATGGAGGGTGAAATCTCCAGGGGTGTGTGCACGGCGTTATAAGCTAAGTAGAGCATCCAGGGCTTCTGCTGGTTGCGGTCCATGAAGCTGATGGCTTCGTCGGTGAAGATGTCGGTGAGGAATCCGTCGAGCTTCTGCAGCTTGTCGCCGCGATAGATCATGTTGTGCGAATGGCCGGAGCCGAATTCAGGATCGGCGTCCGGGTGCTGCGCGTAATTGTGCCCGCCGACGAGGAAGCCGAAGAACTCGTCGAAGCCGCGGGAGTTGGGGTGGTGCGGCTTGTCAAAGCCTTGGTGCCACTTGCCGATGAGGGCCGTCGCGTAGCCGACGTCGTGCAGCTCGTTGGCGATGGTGCGTTGATCGAGCGGTAAGCCGAGTTCGGCTTCGTTGCCGACGTGTGGATTAAACTCATGGCCGAAACGGGTCTGGGCGCGTCCGGTGAGCATGCCGGCGCGAGAGGGGCTACAATAGGGGCAGGTGACGTAGCCTGAGGTACAGCGCACGCCTGACGCCGCGAGTGCGTCGATGTTCGGAGTCGGCACCGCTTTGCCACCGTGGACGCCGATGTCGGCATAGCCTAGGTCATCGGCGAAGATGATGAGGACGTTCGGCTTGTCCGCGGCGATGAGGGTCGATAGCGAAGCTAGGCAGGCGAGAAGGGCGCGCACGTTCATGGGGTGGAGTGAACCCTACTCCTCACCCCCCCGACTTAACAGATTATTTATATGACCGCATATGAATCAGCGGCTGAAGTCTGCGAGGTCGGTCGTCCCCTTGTCGGGACGAAGTTCGATCGAGCGGAGTCGCAAGCCATCCGTCTGGTCGCCGAGGTTGAAGCGGACGTGGATGGCCTGGCCGGTGACGGGCAGGGTGATGCTTTGCTCGGAATTGCCCGCGGGGATGGTGAAACGTACGAGGCTCGTGGGCAGGAAGTCGGGCTGCTCCTTGGTGCGCCAGGTAAGTGAAGCGTTGGTCGTGACCTTGGCGTCGGCCTTGATGAGGGCGGTCACCGGTCCATTTAGGGTGAGGCCCGTCTTGGCGAGGAAGGGCTTGG
>Ga0209500_10001053_pt1 | contig 21715 bp, 21 predicted proteins | sample S_140212_EF_Meta_FD_187323 | JGI IMG/M metagenome (GOLD analysis project Ga0209500, IMG submission 187323) | Freshwater microbial communities from Lake Simoncouche, Canada to study carbon cycling - S_140212_EF_MetaG (SPAdes) (version 2) | ecosystem: Environmental > Aquatic > Freshwater > Lake ... | reverse complement strand
GACCGGATAAAACATCTCTAATTTCCTCTTCTGATGGATTTGTCTTTCTTTTTAACAGATCGGTTAAAGAAATTAAAATACCTGGGGTACAAAAACCGCACTGAAGGCCATGCTCTGACCAAAAAGACTCCTGAAGATTGCTAAGTCGATTGTCCGATGCTAGGTTTTCGACTGTGCTGACCTCTAGACCATTTGCTTGAACTGCAAGCATCAAGCATGAACGAACCGGACGAGAGTCAACCAATACAGTACAAGCACCGCAAACACCATGCTCACACCCCACATGAGTTCCTGTCAAATTACACTGATGACGCAAAAAATCAGCAAGATTGATCCGTGATTCAACAATATGACTTTCCAACTTATTGTTGATGGTTAAAGTTATTTCTTTTGTGTTTGAAATCATGGAATATTATCTGAAGTTGAAAAAGCCTCTTGAAGGACTCTTTTTATCAATACTTTTGAAAGGTGCTCTCTATACCAAGCCGGATAAAGCTTGTCTGACAACATATCAGGAAATGATAGTTTTGAAATCAAATCAGTTAAGTCTACTTCTTCTAAGGTTTTCCCTTCCAGCACACTCTCTAAATCAGTGATTCGAAAAGGATGTGCTCCAACTCCACCCAGGACCAATGAGAGTTGATTGATGCGATTTTTACTTAATTCCATCAAACAAGCAGCAGATACAACTGCAAAATCACCATGTCGCCTAGAAAACTCTATAAATGAGGATTTACTTGCCTTGCTCCAAGGTGTAAAACGGATACTTTTTAGGATTTCATTTGAATTCAATGCGGTTGTCATGTAACCGATTGAAAAGTCATCAATTGATACAACCCTTTCTCCTTGATCACTTTGAATGATCAATTCTGCTTTGTATGCACTTGCAACAAGGCTTAACTCAGCGGAAGGATCCATTTGGCACAAACTTCCACCAACTGTACCCCTATTTCTTGTTTGAACATGTCCCACATATTTAATGGCTTTCCACATCAAAGGCAGATACTCTTGAATAATTGGCGACTCAGCAATTTCAAATTGCCTAGTCATTGCGCCAATTTCAATAATATCGTTGTTTTGTTTTATACCACTAAGCTCTTGGATTCCATTTAAATCGATTAAATCTTCAACTTCTAGAAGTCGATAGTTGAGCATTGGCATCAAAGACTGACCGCCAGCCAAGACCCTTGAATTGACAGAAGAATTTAAAATAGTAAAAACTTCACTCAGTCTTGTTGGCGAATGGTAATTAAATGCCGCTGGCTTCATAAGATAAGTTAAATTAAATCTTAGACAAATCTAAAGTCGAGGGATGAAAAAGATTTCTAGGGTCTAGTTTTTGAGATGACAAACCTTGATCGAAATGATATTGCGTGAATTTTTCAAGCACATGCTTATTTTTATCAAAACCATAACTCCAATAGTCTTCGCCCATTAATTTCTTTGCTGACTCAAACTCATGCACACCCCATGGAAGAGAATTAAACAAGTGTCCAATTTGGCCCAATTCGTACATACAAAGCTCTTTTGCCTTAATAAATGCCTTAAAGACACTGACTGGTAACCATGGCTCTCTTTCAGCTAGCTCTCTGCGTATGCCAATAACATGCATGATGGGGAATATTTGGGTTTGTTTGAAATACTCAGCCTCAACTCTAGGGTAGTCTTCAAATAGTCTTGAAACTTTTGGATTCCCATTGAGATAACAAGAAGGAGCTCTGGCACTAATTAAAGCATCAATCTCGCCACAAAGGAGCATCTCACTCAGCGACCTATCGTGCGGTATAGGTGAGAGATCAACGCCTGGTATGTCTTTAAGTTTTGTTCGCTCCTCGCGTCCAGGCTCTTCAAGCCCTCCACTCTTCCAAACAACGTCGGTCGGCTGAAGATCGTGATACTCGGACAATATTCCCCTAATCCATACATTCGCGGTAATTTGATACTCTGGAACACCGATCTTAAGTCCCTTAAGATCTGATGCTTTCTTAATTCCTTTATCTGATCGGATATAGATCCCAGAATGTCTAAACAATCTCGAAACAAATGCAGGAACACCCACATAGGCATTCTCTCCTCTGGATGTCATCAACGTATGGCTTGACATTGAAATCTCACTAATATCAAACTCTTGAAACTTGAATGCACGGTGAAAAGCCTCTTCTGGCTCTATGGCTACGCTTGTTACATCGCAGCCTTCGATTGGTGCTCTTCCGTCAAAAATCGCTCTACAGCGATCATAATCACAACAAGACAAGCTAATTTTTAATTTACTCACTTCAGTGCTCCACGTTCATGATTACTCTGGCTTAATGTTTGCAATTTGTATGGCACGCTTGAATTTTTCAATGTCTGAACTGATCAAACTCGTGAATTGTGGCGATGAGCCCCAAAAGACATCAAGCCCAGCAATGGCCAATTTACTCCTAACCTCCGGGGCTTCAACGGCCTTCTTTAAATCAATTTCAAGTTTGGTTAATATTTCTTTGGGCACTGAAGCTTGCGCCAATAGACCATAATAATTTTCAACATCATAGTTGCTTAGCTCTGGAACTCCAGACTCTCTGAATGGAACCGCCTCAGGAATAGAGGCAGATCGATCGCGTGAGGTCAATCCAATAATACGAAGCTTTTGATCCTTAGAAAAAGGTAGCACTGTCGCCAAGGAGGAAATGACAACATCAACTTGTCCAGAAACGGCGTCTAAAACTGCGGGCGTACAGCCTTTTTCGGGAATGTGAATAGCAATGGTATTGGTAGCATGCTTATACAACTCCATGGCGAAGTGATGAGCTGTTGCAATGCCACAAGTCGCATATGCAACTTTATCAGGCTGTGACCTTAGGAGCGCAGTAAATTCCTTTAGATTTTTAATTGATAACTTAGGATTGACCGCCAAAGCAATAGGAGATGATGTCAATGATGCAACTGAAATAAAATCTTTTCTCAAGTCAAACTGTAAATTGCTATACAAAGCCTGATTAATGGCGTGCGTATTGCTAGCAATTAATAACGTGTAGCCATCAGGCTTTGCTCTAAAAACTTGATCAACGCCAATTGAGCCACCAGCACCAATTTTATTTTCCACAACCACTTGCTGCCCCCACAATCTTGACAAATAGTCGCCAAGTATCCTTGCAGTTAAATCAGCCGCACCGCCAGGCGTAAAAGTGACTACAAATTTAACAGGTTGAGATGGATAAACATTGGTTTGACTATTAGCAGACATGACAAGAGTCGCACCAAGTAAGACAAAAAACCATTTAATCAGCTTCATCATTTTTGAAATCCATTCAGTAAAAATCGAATTAAAAAAAACCTTATTTCAAATATCAATGAAATAAGAACACCATACAGCCCCACATAGTTACTTTGAGCTAACATGATTAGCTCCTTTATTTAAGCTGTCATTAGATACAAGCAAGTAACGCACCACCATTTCAGCACAATGAGTCAACCGCTTTCTGATTCTTGGCGAGGTCATCAATTTACTTTTAAAAATACCCTCAAAAGTGTGTTGGTGACTCACATAGTGGGCCGACAAAGAAGTAATTGATATGTACAGATCAACCGGATCTACCTCGTTTCTAAATACTTTTTTATCCACACCATTTCTTAAGAGTTTTTTTATAGATTCCATCAATGGACTGTATAAATCTGGTATTTTTCTACTTGCCTTGATATGACGACCTCGAAGAATATTTTCACTTTGTAGAAGTCTTAAAAATTCAGGATGTTCAAACCAAATTTTCCCAATTGAATACACAAGTTTACGCATCCCTTCAACGGGATCATCGAAGTTAATTTTTGACTCTGCTTGGCTAAATCTGATCAATTCGTAGGTGCTGATTAGAACTTCGGTATATAAACCATCTTTGCTTTTGAAGTAGTAATAGAGTACATTTTTTTGAATGCCTGCTCGCAAAGCAATTTCATCCATACGCGCGCCATCATAACCTTTCTCAGCAAACTCATAAGTGGCTGCGGAGATGATCTTTCCTCGAGTAAGTAATGTACTGACCCGAACCTTTTTGAGTGAGCTTGGCGCTAAAACGTCCATTTATTCCGGTTACTTGAGATGATGGTCACGTTTAGTGTAAAGCTTTTCATCTGAATAACCCATGGTCTCAGGCTTCGCGCGACCAAGCATCACTTGAAAATACACTGGTGCTAAACTGTCATTGATATAGCCATGTATAACGCCAGGTGGGCAAGCAACGCACTCCCATTTACCTAGCCTTGTTTCTAAGCGATTACCCTCTTCGTCTTCGATAAAAACGGTTAAAAAACCATCCAAAACAAAAAAGACCTCTTCTACCTCATGGGTATGCGCGGCATTGCCTTGACCGGGCTCGACATACATTATGGAGAGCGTGAAACCACGTGGCGGAATAACCGAGCTGTCTCCATATTTTCCAGAACCCCCCGCTCCTATAAATCGGTGTTGCGCTCTTTTAAAACCTTCAATTTTTGCATCTTCAAAAGCCGCCCAATCAGGTTTTTTATCTTTAAATCTTCCAACATAAGATGTCATGATGCTATCGAGTGATGCTCCTACGAGATCTTGGGGGAGAGGGTGACGAGCTGTTGCCATAATAGGGTCCTTTTGAAAAACTGATTTCAATTTATCATTTATTAACCAGTTGGTCAATAAAATATTAATAAAAATTATCCGAACTTTCCCTCTATTTACGCACCAACATATAGATCTTTGTTATATTTTGGTGCATACAGCACCCATCTAATCTCATTGACAGTTATTGACTCATTGGGCAAAATAGCATGAGTTTAAAGTTTATCTCGTACAAATTAAGGAATTTTCCCATGAAGAAATATGCAATATGGGCCCTCTTATTCACAAGTAGTCTATTGATTAATCAAAATGCATCTTCACAAACTTGGCCAAATAAGACCGTCAAAGTGGTTGTCACACTGTCTGCGGGCTCAACGTCAGATATATTAGCGCGAATTATTAGCGAACAGTTAAGTAAAAATTTAGGCCAGCCTTTTGTTGTAGAAAACCGGCCAGGCGCAGGCGGCAACATTGCAGGTGAATACGTCATGCATCAACCAGCTGATGGATACACCATCATGCTCAGCTCCATCAGCAGCCATGGAATCAATCCAGCCCTCTATGCAAAAATGCCTTATGACGCCATCAACGATTTCACACCCATCATTTCAATTGCATCAAGCCCCAATGTACTGATTGCATCCAACAACACGCCAGCCTCCTCCACCAAGGAACTTATCAATTGGATTAAATCTCAACCCACAGGGAGTATCAATTTTTCATCCGCTGGAAACGGCACATCTATGCACCTTTCAGGTGAACTCTTGAACGCTTTATCTGGAATTAAAACCACCCATATACCATTCAAAGGCTCTCCTGAAGCAGTTAACTCCGTTATGAAAAATGAAGTTACTTTTATGTTCCCAAATGCACCCAATGCCATACCATTAGCAAAAGCTGGAAAGATTAAGTTACTTGCAGTTACCTCATCCAAACGCCTACCTTGGCTCTCAGACGTCCCCACAGTTGCTGAAAGTGGCCTTCCAGGATTCGAAGTGATTGCGTGGTTTGGTTTTGTAGGCCCCCAGGGTATACCCGCACCCATTGTGAGCAAATTGAATGCTGAGGTTCAAAGAATTTTACAAATACCATCTGTTGTTGATTCCTTGTCACAGCAAGGTTTTGATGTAATGGGGGGAACCTCAAACGAATTCGGTTCATTTATTAGAAGCGAAATTGATAAATGGACTAAAGTTGTTAATCAAGCGGGCATTCAAAAATTATGAACTTACCAACACTTTATCCGTTTATTTCAGGTCTAACCGTTCAAGACTCGGTGTCATCGATTGAAGTCATCGCACCATTTTCACTTAAACCGTATGCATTGCTTTCTGAAACATCAGAAAGCAATGTGAACAAAGCAGTTCAAAGCGCTCACGAAGCATACCAACGCCATCGAAAAACACCCTTGTCAACTAGGGTGCAGTGGTTAAATAATGCAGCTTCTGAAATTGAAAAGCATTTACCTGAATTAATTGACATGTTAATTCAAGATATTGGAAAACCCAGAAAAGCATCTACTTTTGAAGCCAATCGATCAGCAGCATTTCTTCGCTCAACTGCATCTGAGGCCTTGAGCTTAAGAGGAGAAACTATTCCCGTTGACTCTCTTCCAGCGGGATCAGGGAGAATGGGGTTTACAAAGCGCCATCCCTACGGAGTGGTCGCTGGGATTACGCCATTCAATGCACCCATCAACCTTTTGGTTCAGAAAGTTGCCCCAGCCTTGATCGCCGGCAACTCTATTGTGATCAAACCTCATCCTAGCGCAGCTCGTATTGCATTAAAGATTGCTGAGATTTTTAATGCCTCCGGCCTTCCAAGCGGATTATTTAATGTCATCACTGGAGATCGAAATCCTGCTACCCATTTGGTTGCCAATCCTCTTGTCATGGCTGTCACGTTTACAGGCGGAACCATCGCAGGTGATGCACTGGTTCGGGCAGCTGGGGCCAAGAAATTTTTAGCCGAATTGGGCTCCAACGCAGCAAACATTGTTCTTGCAGATGCAGACATTGAAGATGCATCGAAAAAAATTGCTTCAGCCGCCTTCGAAGCAAGTGGTCAACAATGCATATCGGCACAACGCATCATCGTTGAAGAAAGCGTTTATGATCAATTTTTATCTTGCTTTATAGCAGCTACAAAAGCACTCAAAGTAGGCGACCCAAGCGATGAGAGCACTGATATCGGGCCCATGGTCTCACTACAAACTGCAAATCGAGTCATGGCGATGGTTGCTGACGCCAAAAAAAGAAGCCTAACTATCGCGCTCGAACCCGTTCAAAATGGATGCACTGTGAGTCCTGGAATCATCTCTCACCCAAGCGCTGATTCTTCAATTTGGAGAGATGAAGTTTTCGGACCCCTTGCAACAGTTGCAAGCGCAAAAAATTCAGATGAGGCCTTGAAAATGGCAAATGACTCAGAGTTTGGCCTTCAAGGCTCAATTTTTACTCGCAGCCTAAAGGAAGCCCTACGGTTTTCCGATGACTTTGAGGTCGGATCTCTTTGGGTTAATGAGGCCAGTCGATTTAGATTGGATATGTATCCTTTTGGCGGTTCAAAAAGATCTGGATTTGGTAGAGAAGGCATCCGATACGCAATTGAGGAGTTATCACAAACTCGCTTTACTGGCATAAGATTCGATTTCTAAAGACAATGCATCAACTCCCTACTGTCACTGAAAAAATTAAAAATCGCATGTCAGAGTTAGGCCCCATCTGGGGCTTAAATGTTGCGAACAATGTTCGTGAAATGGTTGAACTTTTCAGCGAAATACTCGAAAAATCTCCTCGTGAAAATTTAGAGTCTTTCCATGAAATTTCATACGGCCCTGACGAAAGACACGTTTTAGATATTTTCAAACCGGTTAAAGCCGTCAACGCACCAGTACTTGTCTTTGTTCATGGTGGAGCTTTTGTCGATGGCTCAAAAGATCGATCTAAAGAAATCTACTCAAATGCGCTTAGATGCTTTAATCGGTTTGGTTACGTTGGAATCAATTTAGAGTATCGTTTAGCACCTACTCACAAATATCCATCTGGTACGGATGATATCGAATCGTCACTCAATTGGATAACTAGTCATATCCAAACCTATGGAGGAGATCCAAGAAGAATTTTCTTGATGAGTCATTCCGCTGGTGCGGCTCACACTTGTGACTATTTATACAACCCAAAAAGAAGTTCTGCAGCCAAAAACTCAATACTCGGACATATTATAGTGAGCGGTCGAGTAAGGATTGAAATGCGAAATGACAATCCCAACGCAAAAAAAGTGGAAGCATACTACGGCAACAACCCAGAAATTCACGATAACTGTTCAGCTGTCAATACGATTGGAACTGAATTTGTGGAGACCATGATTGCAATCGCAGAATTTGAAAATCCATTGATTGATATTCACTGCATTGAGCTGGCTCATAAAATTTCGCAAACAAAGAATAAATCGCCAAGAATAACTTGGCTAGAAGGTCACAACCATACATCTATCATTTCAAGCTTGGACACTTCAGATACAAGGCTTTCGGATTCAATTTTAAGCTTTATGAATAAACGCTTGAATGCTTAAAACTTTCTCTCAAAACGGCCTTATTTTGTAAATCTACAGAATAATGATGTAGGACATTCCTTTGCCCTTGATGCGGCCAAGTTCTTTATTGCATCAGCTTCCAAACAGCTTGAGGTGACAAAGGCAACTCGGTGACCTGAACACCCTTACTTGACAGTGCATTTGAAACCGCATTGGCCATTAAACCAGCAACCGGTATGATGCCGCCTTCACCAGCTCCTTTTACGCCCAAAGGGTTGAGTTGCGAAGGGTGCTCTTCAAGCTCCATTGCTCTAATGATTGGAAAGTCAGTTGCTGTGGGCAATAAATAGTCTGCCAAAGACCCAACTGTCAGCTGACATTGATCGTCATAAGTTAAATTCTCAAGAAATACACCTCCCAATCCTTGTACAACGGCTCCTATAGCTTGTCCTTTGGCAGTCAATGGGTTGATGATTCTTCCAATATCTTCAATCGTAAAATAGTCTATGAGCTCAACTTTACCGGTATCTTCATCTACGCTCACATGCGCAGCAGCACATCCATATGCATATGTATTGGTTTTACAAGGAAACTCGCCTGCAACAAAAAGAGTATCTCGACCTAATTTTGAGAGATCCAGAGTTTGGTTTTTAAAAGAACTGATCAAGCCCGGAAGTAAATCAATTTCTTGAGGACTGCATTGAAAATAAGAAGCAGCGACCTCTTTAATTTTTTCTTTAAGCGCTTTAGCAACAATGAGCACGGCAGATCCTCCCATGATTGTTGCTCTGGAGTGATAGGAACCAAAACCCTCTTCAAGATATGTAGTTGATCCATGGAAAATTTGAATATCACTCATCGAAACATCTAGTTCTTCTGCGGCAATTTGCGTCATCACGGTAACGATGCCTTGGCCTAAATTTGCAGATCCAACGTAGACATTTAATTTACCATCCTCATTGACTTCAATCTTGGCGGTCTCTTTGACTCCAGCACCACCCCCCTCGATAAAACAACCAATGGCAATACCGTGGTATTTACCATCAATTTTTTGACCTTGAAGTAACGATTTTTCCTCCCAATTAAATTCTTTCAAACATCGATCAAAGGTAGTTTGATAGTTGCCACAATCGAGCTCTTCATACCGATCTGGGTTATCGATGCGAGCCAATGGATAAGGCATTTGGTTAAATTTAACCAAATTCATTCTTCGAAAATCAACTCGATCTATCCCCAAGTCAATAGAAATCAAATCAAACATTCTCTCTCGAAAGAAATCACACTCAAATCGACCAGGTGCTCTATAAGAACCTATAGGACATTTATTGGTTAAATAAACAGTTGAAGTGATATCAATATTTGGAATATCATAGGGACCAGATGAGAATTGGGCGGAATTTCTAGGCACAGTGGTTACACTGGTCCTGGCGTAGGCACCCGCGTCCACACAAATATTTGCTACGAGTGAGACAATTTTTCCATTTGCCTCGCATGTAATTTCCATCTCACACTCCACTTCTCGGGAGTGATTGGTACCCAGTAGGTTCTCCGTCCTATCCTCGATCCACTTAATAGGACGTTTGAGTTTTTTTGAACTATAAGGGACCAAAAAGTCCTCAGGATAAAACTCCCCCCTCACGCCAAAACCACCTCCTACAGCAACCTCAATCATGTCGATTTTTTTGGGAGAAATTTGGAGAGTTTCACCCAGACATGCGCGGTTAAAAAATGGGACTTTTGTTGCCCCGTAAACAGTCATCTTTTCCAAATCTTCGTCCCAATTGGCAACCAAACCCCGAGTTTCAAGGGTAACTGCAGTATGGCGATGAACTTTGAAGACTTCTTTTCTCTGAAAATATTGACTTGTATTTTGATTTATTTGACCTTTTTTTGCGTGGTAAATAGTCCCAATATTAGATTTAATCTGAGGATGCAAAATAGAGAGATTTTCTGCTGAACTTCTCCAATTGTTCACAACGGGCCTAGCCTCAATATCTACTTCAATCGCCTCGCTAGCATCTTGAGCTTTTTCAAGTGAGTCAGCGATGATTATTGCAAGAGGTTCGCCTACATACCTTACTATCTCATGGGCGATGATGGGTTGCTTAAATTGTTTTAACTCTTCAATCGGTGCCAAGCGAATTGGAATAGTTGGCATTTGATGATTAAATTCAACGGCTATATCAAATCCTGTATAAATGGCATGAACACCAGGAAAAGTCTTGGCTTTATCAGTTTTAATTTCTTTGATATATCCATGTGCAACAGAACTTCTCAATACAAAAGCATAAAGCATATGATCTAAATGGACGTCATCCACAAAAGTGGATAAACCCACAAGAAGCGAGTCATCTTCTATTCGCTCTGTGTAATGACCTATATACTTATCTTTTGAATTCATCTTTATATTCTGAGTAGTGTCATCTATAGTAATCGCGAGCTTCGTAAACCGCGTCAATAATATTGATGTAGCCAGTGCATCTGCAAATATTTCCTGATATCACTTCTTTAATTCGTTCATAGCTTGCACCAGGCTCTTGAGATAATAGTGCGTGGGCAGTAGTGAGCATGCCTGGCGTACAAAATCCACACTGTAGTGCATGATGTTTTTTAAACATTAACTGTAAGTTTGATAGCTTACCATTTTTTGATAGGCCCTCTACAGTTGTCAACTCACAGCCGTCTACTTGCTTAGCCAATATCAGACAAGAACGAACAGCATCTCCTTCTAAAATTACAGTACACGCTCCACAAGCACCATGTTCGCACCCAACATGTGTTCCAGTTTTTAAGAGATGATGGCGAATACAATCAGATAACAATGTATTGGAATCTACTTTTATAGATACCTCTTCTTTGTTTATCTTAAATTTAATTTGCTCCGAATTTCTCATAAGTGCTTCATCAACATTTATTTAACACTTACAAATAGATCATCCATCGAAAGCGCTTTTTTGATCATTCCTTGTTGGACCATGAACTTCATCATTGTATTGATCGTAGCAGAATTGGTTTCAAGACCATACGTCCAAGGATCTTCGCCAAAAACTTCTTCAAGTTGATCAATTTCTTCAGTCATCCAAGGAAGCATATACCGAAGTGCAGAATAATTTTTCATACGTAAAAGAGCGGCTTTTTTGGATGACTCAAAGGCATTAAATAAGCTCTTGGCAATAAACGGATGTGCATCGTACAATTTCTTTTTAATAACGATCAAATGCATTATTGGAAAAATCCCTGTCCGTTTGTAATACTCAATTTCAACTTCCTTGTAATTAGGAAACAATCTAACGACGTCTGGATTGGTCTTTAAGGATGCAGGCAAATGTGTACCGATAATTGCATCTATTTTCCCTTGTTCAAGAAGCTCACTTAAGGAGAAATCGGAATGATTGATCTCGACATTAAAACCAGGAGGAATAATGGTTGGAACTCCATGACTGCCTTTTGAGTTAACTGATCCCTCAACCCAATGGATACTTTTAAGATCAACGCCGTAGTCATTTTCCAAATGTCCACGCTGCCAAACAGCGGCAGTCATGGTAAAGCGCATCACCCCTACTCGTCTTCCTCGCAGATCTTTAGGCTCCTTGATTCCCGATTTTCGATTGATGGTGATTATGTTATGACGAAAACATTTCGAAGGAAATACAGGTATGGCAACGAAGGGGGAATTACCAGAATCTACTTTTGTAATGTAGTCCGAGGTAGACATTTCACAAACATCAAACTGCTGTTGAGTCATCTCACTATCAAATAATCGCCTAGGAAAATCCTCGACCATAAAATTAAGGTCGATACCCTCAACTTGAACTGCACCTGTGTATAGGGCTTGCATGCGGTCATACAAAGCACAAGCTAAAGTGATTGGAATGTTCCCACCCTCTCGAGGTGCAAATTGAACTTTAACCTCATCTAATGCATTCATTTATTTCACCTTCATTTTTAATTAAACTATTTCAACTCTTTTTCTTTGGTTCAATCGAGTTCACAATTTTTTTCCATTGAACAATTTCTTCGGAGATATAGTCACGAAGAAATTGAAGGGAATAATTTTCTACAACAGACATTGTTTGTGTCGCAAATTGCTGTTGTATTTCTGGTTTCTGTAGTATTTGTTTACTCGTATCAAATAATTTTTGCGCAATCAATGTAGACGCGCCAGAGGGAATAAACATAGCTGTCCATGAAGGAGCGTACTGCTTATAATTGAGCTCACTAAGCGTTGGTACATTGGGTAAAAGTGATAAACGGTTCGCAGCAACAATGCCTAATACTTTTAATTTTCCTTGCTGCTGCAGCGGCAAGATGCCAGTTACAGTCATAAATCCAACATCAGCTTCATTTGACGCTACTGCAATCCCTGCTGGCCCAGCACCTCTGTAAGGAATCATAGCAAAATCACCATCCCACAAAACATTAAAAAGGTGTGTAGCCGTGATGTGAGAGGAGGTGCCTATTCCAGATGTCGCAACGGACAATTTCTTTTTACCAACAAGATTTTTAAGCTCGGCTAGGGAGTTGACATTTAAATCGTTAGACACCGCAATAGCATTGGCCTGATTTGCCAACATTGAGACTGTTGTAAAGTCTTTCAAACAATCATAACCAGCAGAATTTGAAATCAAGGGATTTAAAGTAAAGGACGCTGTAGCAATTAATATGGTGTAACCATCAGGTGCAGAGCCAGCTACAAATTTAGAAGCAAGGTCTCCACTTGCACCTGTTTTATTTTCAACAATTACATTTTGCTTTAATGCGTCTTGCAAACCTCTGGCCATGATCCTACCAGCGATATCAGCAGGCCCTCCAGCAGGGAAACCAACGATTAACTTTATTGTTTGTTTGGGATAATCTTGAGCACGACATAAATCAGATACAAAAAACGAAATTAACGAAAATATACAAATTGCAGGTATATTTTTAAACTTAGAATAAGCCGATAATTTGAGTTCCAAATAAATGTTAAATATTATCATATGTGATCTCATTTGAAGTTATTCTTCTTGTAATATACATCATATTTTTAGTGATTTTACTTTTCCCCATAACTCATTTTATAAAAATTGATTGGCGTAGGCATCTCAAACCCTCAATATATTTACAAAGTGAACTTGAATTCGTAAACAAAAAAATTTAATAATATGAAATCTTATAATTTTTCACATGTGGCGCCTGAAACTTTAGATGAAGTTGTAGCACTTTTGAATGACCACCCTGGAGAGGCAAAAATAATATCAGGGGGTCAAAGTTTATTGCCTGTCTTAAATTTTAGGCTTGCAAAACCCGATTTACTAGTTGATCTAAGAAATATCAATGACTTAAATATTATCACCTGCTTAAACCATGAAACGTCACTCGGTGCCAGAGTTCGTTGGGTAGACATAGAGAAAAGCACTGAACTTGCATTTCATCAGCCATTGCTGCAAAAAGCGCTTTCTTACGTTGCACATTATCAAATTAGGAATCGTGGAACGATTGGTGGTAGCCTTGCCAATTGCGATCCTGCTGCAGAACTGCCTTTGATCGCATTGGTTTTAGAAGCCAAAATTAAAGTTATAAACTCCAAGGGTTATCGATATATCAATATTGCTGATTTTTTTCTTGGATTTATGAGCACTTCTCTTTCAAAAGAAGAGGTCATAGTTGAGTTGATTTTGCCAAATTTTCCGTCACATAGAAAATGGGGGTTCGAAGAATTTTCTAGACGCAAAGGAGATTTTGCCATTGCTGCTTGCGCAGTATGGTTCGATCTGTCTCCATTAGGGAAAATGGAGAACGCTCATATTGGCGTGATTGGGGCTGACGATTATCCAATCAGGTTGACCGAACTAGAAAATACCCTTAATAACAAAGTATTTACAAGTGAGTTACTTGATGAGGCTATTACTTCGAGCCTAAATCACCTTTCTCCTCCAGTTGATCCTCAAATAAGTCAGGCCTATCGCTTAAGTTTAATTACAACCATGATCAAAAGAGCCTTTGCGAACTCAATGAGCAAAAACTAGGTGTCGGGTTGGTGTTTTTGCACTCAATCGCTCTGAACTTAAACATTGCTTCTTGACTAGAAATTTATTTAACTATTTTTTGAGTTTGATGCACAAATGGATGCAAAGATCGAAATCAACTTTGAATGATTCTTACTGATCTTTTATAAAACCCTTCAAATTAAAAAAGCTAGCTCAAGATGAGATTTTTTATCTTCTTTTCTTTTATCTGCTCTTGGCAACTTGCTATTGCTATGGACCAGTACGATGGCACAATACTTAGCATTGATCAAGTTCAAACAAATGGCACCGTATACAACAACGTTAAGATCACAATTTCTAAAGTAATTTCTGTTGGACAAATCAAACTTAGCAGCTCTATTGACTTGTACGATCCTTTGACTATGCAAGTCTCTTTGGCCCAAGTGAGCTACAGCGGAGTGACTTACGTCAATGTGGTTGCGCTGGTTGACAAAGTAATTTCGGTAGGAAGCTCAACCAGTACCTCTTCTCTTGCGACCAGTAAAATCGATCTGTGCTCTGTATCCGATTCGGGACAACAAACCCTAAACTATCAAAAACTAGGTTCCGGTCAAATGGTCACACTGAATTTGCCGTATAACTATGCTTGGAGCTGCGCAGTCTCGCGCAATTTACTGGGCAATGGTGTTCCCAACCATTCAACCACTCTTGGCAATTTTGCAACAGATCTTTCAGCTCAAAACATAAGCCAGTCTTTTTTACTCTCACCATCGCTGAGCACGACAACCACCAAGGTTGCTCCATCTGGTTTTGCAATCAACAGTGTGAAATTTGACCCCGGCACTGCGGGTACTTGCCTCTCAAGTGCAAGCTCAAGTGGTCTTGGTGGTGGGTGTGATGCAGCAGGCAATGGCGGACCTTGGGTCATGGAGGCCTTGGGTAATTCTTCACCTTGGGTGTTTGGCTTTGGAACGGACTCCAGCAACGGCCATGTGCAGCCTAACGGTCAATATCACTACCATGGCATGCCCAATGGATTGATCGGTCGTCTCAATTCGTCGTCCTCAAACACCATGACCTTGGTTGGATTGGCAATGGACGGATTTCCTATTTACGCGCGCTATGGTTACACGAACCCCATGGATGGTAGCTCAGCACTCAAAGTCATGACGGGAAGCTATCAAACCAAGCCAAATCCAGACTTGGGAAGACCAACTGCGTCTGTCTTTCCAATGGGCGCTTTTACCCAAGATTGGCAGTACGTGGCAAATTCAGGTGATTTGGATGAGTGCAACGGACGCTACGGTATCACTCCTGAATATCCCAAGGGCACTTATCATTACTTCATCTCTGACACCTACCCTTTTATTCAACGCTGTGTAAAGGGAACTCCAAACATCTCGCCCCAAGCCCCGGGACCAGGTAGCGCTCCGCCCATGGGACCACCTGCCAGGCGACTCAACACTCAAACCCTTTCTGCAAAACGTTGAAAGGCCATTGAGTCTTGGCAATACACCCAAACAGCTCGTGGCTCAAGTCATTGATATTGGTGGTTTTTCTTTTTTTCTCACCCTTCATCAACGCTCACGTCCTCCTTCCACAAAAGGGTTATTTAAATTTAGCACCCGATGGCGCCTATCTGGTGATTTCTATTCCTATCTCAAGCTTCACCGAAATCAATCACAATGATGCCTCAGTTTGGAGCGAAGTTGATCTCAACAAACACCTCAATGAGGTACAGAAAAAACTCAACTCATGTCTTCAATTTAAATCTAGCGGCCAAGTCATTTCACCAAACTTGGCGATGGTGTATTTGAGCAAAGTCGATGATGCGAACGACTCAAGCTCCAATCAGTTAACCGCCATGATGAAATTTGCATTGACTGAAGATCCAATGCTCAGCATTAGATCAACTTCTGCAGATTTCCACCTTAGCGTCACCTGCTTTGGTCATGCCCGTTTCGAAAAACAGTTTGAAATATTCGTCTTGACTCAAAAGGAACTCAAAAGAACTCTGCTACTAACACCTGAAAATCCAGAGGCCTACATTTTTCCAAGCAATGCTCAAATTTTATGGAGTTTCTTTCGATTCGGCCTGAAACACATCTTCCAAGGCATTGACCACATTCTTTTTTTGATTGCTTTGCTCATCAGCCGTCAAGGCCTCAAACATTGGGCCATTGTGTTGAGCAGCTTCACCCTTGCCCACGCGCTGACCTTTGCCCTCACTTCCCTAGGCTATGTGTCTTTTGATAAAGAGTGGATAGAGGTCGCTATCGCACTTACAATTGTACTTTTAAGCTCACTACAAGCGCTAAAAAGGGGGTTGCCATTGGTCTATGAAACCGCCTTGGTCTTTGCGTTTGGTTTGGTTCATGGGTTGGGCTTTGCGAATGCTTTGAATCAATCCCAACTCAACAGCGACGCTTTACTTTTACCTATTCTAGGATTCAATTTTGGAATCGAATTTGGGCAATTGATCATCGCATTGTTATTGGTACTGCTACTTAATTTGGCGAATCAATATCCAAAAATGAAATCAAAAGTCATTGTGTGGATTCATTATTTCATAATTTTTTTAGGCGTGTTTTGGATTTATCAACGTCTGCTACCTTTTGAGCAGTTTTCACAATAAATAGAGATTCCACCTTTTAGGCCTTTATTCCATGATATAAATTTCCCATCCACTTTTAATCTTTTAAAATGAAATAACTTATGAAACTCAAGACATTCATTCTGTTAGTTGTTTGTTCAATCGCCTCAATTACTTCTTATGCAAGTGACCTATCCGTCAAACTTCAATCTTCAGACTATGTTTTACTAATGCGTCATACAACAGCACCGGGAATTGGTGATCCTACAAATTACTCATTGAACGACTGCAAGACTCAACGTAATCTTAGTGCTGAGGGAATAAGACAAGCTATTTTTGTCGGCGAGTGGTTAAGAAAGCAAGGCGTTGGTAAAGCTGAGGTTTACTCAAGTGAGTGGTGCAGGTGCAAAGACACTGCTGAATTATTAAACTTTGGTGGATTTAGAGTTGAACCTGCTTTAGCCTCTTTTTTTGACGACATGAGCAAGGCCATGGAAGGCAATAAAAACCTTAAGAACTTTATTTCAGAAAAGATCAAATCAAAGGGGGGGCAAGCTTTGATTATGGTGACGCACCATGTGAATATTTTTGAATACGTGGGTGAAAACATTGCTTCAGGCGATATGGTTTTTGCAAAAGTAAAACCAAATGGCGAGCTGATTTCTTACAAACTAATACCAAGACCCGATTGACTTCGTTAAAGAGTAACAATAGTCCATACTGCTTTTTTGGAAAACCTCTATGACCGTTAAAGCAAATCCGCAAATCATCTGATCCAGATTTAGCTGGCTCCATTGCAGCCATTCAAAGAGCAGCGCGTTCTGCACAAGACCTTGCCATTAAAACCAATGCCAGCATCCTTGTAATGCTTGATGGCAAAGATGTAGAACTAACCGCCGCAGATTTAATCAAGATGAGAGAGAAGGAAACACTCCAATCACAACAACTTTCAGTTGAGAAGATATAGATTCAAAATCATCCATGAGCTGGCAATTTTGGACATAAAAAAAGCACCGGGATTACTGTAGGTGCTTAATTGGATTGAGTTTTATTGGTGGGCGATACATGGATCGAACATGTGACTTCCACCGTGTGAAGACTCCTACATTTTCCCAATTTCTTTATATGGATCAATAATTTACCATTTTTTACCGGCGCCAAAGTAGTATGCTAGTAGTATAGTTAACAGCTGAAAAAGTTATTTTTTTCACGTCCTCAAATAACTATTAAGAATAAAAGCGTAAAGACTCTTTACGCTTGGGCGCTTTGATCTCTCACTTTAGCCAACTGACAATTCATCGGGTGCTTCAAAGTGTATAGAGTTCTGATCTTGGCATCGCCGTAGGATGCGTAAGTTGCAAATTTTTTATACAAGTCCGACGCCCTCGCCCGTAGTAGCTAGTGAGTCGCCTCGGGTTTCCTAGACAGGCCGGAGCCTCGGAAAATCTTGTCACTCGCAGACTACAGAGCACTGGTCAATTGTTTGGCTATGGCTGCGCTTAGGATTGTGAAGCTCTGCAAAATATCGTAAAATTAGCTACTTTTGTAGTAAAGGAGTTTTAACATGGGTATGCCAGTAAGAATTGACAACTTGCTATACGAGCAAGCGAAAAACGAAGCCAAAGCTGAACATCGCACGATTGCAGGCCAGATTGAGTTTTGGGCCTGTGTTGGGCGAGCTGCGATCGACAACCCAGAGTTGCCGGTTGACTTTGTCGTGCAAGCTTTAGCGTCAATGAAAGAGCCTCGTAGCGATGCGATTCCTTTCCAGCCCCGTAGCCGCGCATGAGCTACCAGGCAGTCCAAACACGTAGATTTGCTCGTCAATATAAGAAGCTTCATGACAACGTTGCTGCAGATGTAGACGCGGCAGTCAGCGCTGTAGAGACTTCTCCAAAAATTGGGGATCAGAAAAAAGGTGACTTGGCGGCTTTATATGTTTATAAATTCCGAAGTCAGGGACAGCTTTACTTGCTGGGCTACACGATCGGCGAGGAGCTTAAATTGGTATACCTCGAAGCAGTTGGACCACACGAAAACTTTTATCGAGATTTGAAATAGCCAGCGCAAATTACGTATATCGGCTAAGGATTTCTATGCCTAGGCCTCTCGATAAATCGAGTTCAAATTACGAATCTAGATCAAGCCATCTGGCACTGAACGACTTCAGCCCGGCGACTAGTTGCGAACTAACGACCTTGACTTCATGCTCACATGGTGTGAGCATAGTATCTTCTTCATGGGGAGGCAATAGGTATAAACGGGGCATCTTTATATTAAAAAACAATGCCCATGTTGCATGAGCAGTTATGAATCGCGCTGATGCAACAATAATCATGATCGCTTTATGAATCCACATGGTAATCAAAGAATTTGAGCTCACACAACGTTATAAACCGAGTGACAAATAAAATCCGTCAATTTAAAATTTGCATAAAAAAAAGGAATTGACATGCCAAATCCAAAGCTTGGTCTGACATAGCGGAAAAGAAGCGTAGCCAATATGATGGCTTCACTTCGAATTGAAAACCTAAGCCCTAGCGAAAACCTACAAGTTTCAATTCAAGATTATGTAGATGGCAAAAAAACGACCACTGATTTGCTCAACGAGGTCAGGGCCAAATATGTGGCGTTTAGCAAATAAACAAAAGAGCACCTAGACAGTAAATTATTCCATCCTTGATTCGAGATCAGCAAATACAAACTTTTGGAGTTCTTAGATATGCAGAAAATTTACTTTGTTCGCGCAGAATGGGACGATGAGGCCAAAGTTTGGGTTGCAACATCAGATGATGTTCCGGGCCTTGCCACTGAGGCAGAAACAATGGAAGAGCTCTCTAAAAAACTAGAGGTGATGATTCCCGAATTATTAACGGAAAACGGTTACCTTGACGCCGGTGAAATTTCATACGAAGTACTTGCTAGAAAATTTTCAGTAACCCAAGCAACAGCAGTCAGTTAATGGGTATTAGTTTTACGCCCGAATTAATTCGACTATTTCTTGAAAGTGGTTGTTCCTTTGAGAGGCATGGCAAGGGAGATCACGACATTTGGTATTGACCTATCACTAACCTTAGATTTCCCATCGATAGTAAAATTAAATCCAGGCATACGGCCAACGCTGTATTAAAACAAGCTGGCTTAAAAAAGGCATTTTGATGCTGTTGTTAGACAGTATAAATATCCCCTCAAAGTGGTATAGATAGGCCATACTACTTTTTCAAACATAAAAAAACACCGACATTGCTTTAAGTGCCTGATTGAATTAAGTTATTTTTGGTGGGCGATACATGGATCGAACATGTGACTTCCACCGTGTGAATTGAGCCAAGGAAGATAGTGAATCGAGGTGGTGGGTACCGAGTAAAAATCACCACCCTGATTTGACAAGTACTGGATCACAATTTTTCGCAGCCCAATTTTTTACGGGCACAGGACCCAATCGGGCAACGCACGCGGGCGTTAAAAAAGCCCTACAGCGCTTTAATGCACATGAGGGCTGGGCTGACTAGCTGGGCAGCTAATTTTTAGCTTGTAGGGCTTAAAAATTTATACGTTTTTTTGAAAATCTGGTGGGTCGTAGTGGGATCGAACCACTGGCTTCCACCGTGTGAAGACTCCAGCAATTTGCCATATTTCCATTAAAAATCAACAGCTTAACAGCGTTGAAAAGTCACAAAGTAGTATACTTGTAGTATATTTATGAATATTTAAATATTACTACATATGTAATTATTAGAACTTATAGGACAGCAAGCGTAAAAAGTTTTTACGCTGCAACTTTTTTGAACAACTACTTTTGCTATGAACTCTAACTGTGCCATCGCTAAAAGTGTATGAAGTTTTCGTTTGAACCCTCCAATGTATATGGAGTTTTGATGCTGACCACTGACCACTGACCACTTTCCTCCATTGAGCCTGAGAACTCAACACAGCGATTGCTTTCTGCTCAACTGATGAAAACTAAACCAGATAATGCACCGGCTGGTTCAAAAAGAGTTGCACAAACAGTTAGCAAAACCCCTGATCAATTTGAGAGTGTAGAAAAAGCAATACAATGGTTTGGAGAGGATCCCCATTCACCTCAAGGTTTATTGCAAAAAAATAGGTACGAAGCTTATCTTAAAAAGGTTAATCAACACTTTGTGATCAAAAGGGATCCGTTTTTTAAAAATCAATTTATTGAAAAAATCAAAACTGGCGTTAGAGACTCAATTGGTGTCGATTTATGGGAAGTCTTATCAACAATTCAACAACCAATAAAAATTATAAAAGGTAAAGAATCTGATATGTTTGCTGAAGAAACAAAAGATAAACTTTTCAAATTATGCCCTAAAATTAGTCTTGTTGAAGTAAATTCTGGGCACAATATTGCAGGATAAAATCCGAAAGATCTAACAAAAGAAATTAAATCTTTTTTATAAATTTGATCTTATTAATTTAATTAGTCGAATCTGCAGAATTCATATTTCAGAATTTCAGTAAAACTTGAGTGTTCAAATTTCGGTTTTTAAATTGGAACATTATTTGTTTGTAAATATTACACTCAAGTTCCCTCAATTGCGTCAATAAATCCAGGCCCAACCAATGCCTGCCCTAAGCAATGGGTCATACGACCCCCGTGCGTCGGGAGGTAATCGATAGGGTCACCAAATGAGAAAAATGAAAGTCCATAGACAAATTACGCTGGCCCCATCAAACCATTTGCGCTATGCTTGTAGTGACCGCTATTATGGTTCAAAAAAGCACTGCGCTTTTTGCCTAAAAACCACGTTTTTGATTCGATACCGTACTTTTTGCCTGACTTATGGTCTTGAAAGGGTGCCGGGCTCGTGAGTGCCAATCAGTTTGACATTGAGCTTACTCTCACCGATTCGAAAGTTAGCAATATTGGCGAGCCACGCACTGATCAGTAGGAAGCTTGCACGTATCCGCTTGACGAGCCAAGAATGGCAAATGAAATCAAGGGGATAAGTGAATTCCCAATCCCTTTTTCTTTGCCGAAGCAGTAGAGTAGTGTTTTGCACATCCAACACTCATCCTAAGTAT
>Ga0209500_10001052_pt1 | contig 21718 bp, 42 predicted proteins | sample S_140212_EF_Meta_FD_187323 | JGI IMG/M metagenome (GOLD analysis project Ga0209500, IMG submission 187323) | Freshwater microbial communities from Lake Simoncouche, Canada to study carbon cycling - S_140212_EF_MetaG (SPAdes) (version 2) | ecosystem: Environmental > Aquatic > Freshwater > Lake ... | reverse complement strand
TAGGTCGGGGGTTCGAGTCCCTCTCGTCAGGCCAATTTATAAGTGTGTCATTATATTGACACATATTTGACGATTCTCCGACAGCTAGCTTAACTAAATACAATAGTTATTCTGATTTATTTTATGTCCCCTTGTGTTTTTTGTGATAAACATTCAAATCAAGGAATAATAAAAATGAATAAAATATTAGTCGCAATCGTTATGGTTACGGCTTGTTCAGTTACACTTGCCGATCCAATTGTAACAGATTCAACCTCAAGAAGTTATACTGATTCAAATTCGACTTCAACAACAACAGTTAAGTCTCCGCCACCAACAGCCGTGGCACCAACAATCACATCCATCAATAATGACCTGTGTACCGTAGGTTCATCAGGAGCTGCTCAAACTCAAATTTTAGGTTTATCTTTTGGTGTTACATCCAGAGATATGAATTGTGAAAGATTAAAACTTGCTAAGAACCTTTATGATATGGGTATGAAAGTTGCAGCCGTATCTACACTATGCCAAGATGAAAGAGTTTTTGCTGCTATGATGAACGCAGGCACACCATGTCCAATTGATGGTAAAATTGGTGAGTCAGCAAAAGAATTGTGGGAACAAAATCCAGACCGTCAACCAAAAAACTCAGAAGAAAAAGCAGTAACCAATAATCGTAGAGTTGGTAAACCATGAAATTTTTGGTGTCATTTGTGCTTGTAATCCTTTTGGCAATTTTTTTGCCTAAAGCACAAGCACAGACTCCGATAACATCTCAGAATATCCTTACACCAACAGTTGGTGCATGGTCTGGTTCTGTTGCAGGACAGAATGGTGGATTTTCTGGTGGTGGTAATGGACCAGCATTTAATGCAGGAACAAACACCTTAATCTTCGGATATACAACTGCAACATCAACTCAAAGAATTAGTGCTGAAGCGTTTGCTATTCAACACGCATTAGATTTATCCAATTCTGGTATCAAAATTAATGGATATAACTATTCATGGCAGATTAATAACTCTGGTGAACAATCTGGAACATTATCTGGTAAAGTTGAATTGTTGAGAAATAATACTGCTCTACAATCTTACACTTATAATTACAATGCACCAACACAAGGATTTGAATTAAAAACTGGTACTCAAACATTTGTTACTCCTCAAAGTTTACTGGCTGCAGACCAAATTGCATTATCATTTACAGGCAAAGATAGTAGATTTTGGGCTGGTTATTACGGACCACAAGTTAGAGAACCATCTTTAACTCTAAACTATACAACAGACCCATGCATGGGAAATCCAGCGTATTCACCATCTTGTGCTGGGTATAATGATGTTCTTACTAGTCGAAGAATGTATGCAGAAAGTTATGCCATCAATCAAGCATTAGATTTATCTGGTGCTGGTTTAAAAATACATGGTTTGAATTATGGTTATGATTATGTTTTAGGTGGAACATGGTGTTCAGTTGCTGGTACAAATCCAGACGGAACACTTGGATGTTCTAGGACTGATCCATCATCTATTGCTGTAGGTGTTGCAGTAACAAAGAGTAATGGAAGTATTTTGTATTCTAATGCTCATTTGCATGAAGAACAGAATTCATCTGGTTCAACTAATTACTCTCATATTTTTAATAACTCATTGTTGTTAGGTGACATGGGTGGTTTTGCCATGGTTGACCAAGTAAATGGTACTGGTGCAGTTTTTAATAAATGGAGTAATTGGAAATATACACCAGACCCATGCGTAGTAAATCCATTATCATCATCAAGTTGTCCTGGTTATGCTGCAGCATATCAAACTCAGATGTGTTCAGCTAATCCACTATACAACTCTGGATGTCCTGGTTATGCCGAAGCAATCTTTACTCAACAATGCACAGCCAACCCATTATCAAATCCTTCTTGCCCAAGTTATGCATCGGCATATCTAACATATCAATGTTCTGTGAATCCTCTGTATAGCACAACATGTCCAGGATACGAACAGGCATATTTAAATTCACAATGTATTAAAGATTCTCTTTATAGTAATAAGTGTGAGGGTTATGCAACGGCATATGCAATCAAGTATTTGGTAACAGGAATAGATTCAACATCAGTAAATCAATCATTGTCTAATACTGCTGCTACAAAAGCAAATGATCCAATTACTGTAAAAGTTACAACCACAACTGCATCAACTACAATTAGCACCGATGGTACAGTTACAACTGGTGTGTCTGCAACTGGTGATACCAATGTGGACAAAGCAATTTCTTCCAAATCATCAACAACTAACGCAACACCAACAGCAGTTCAATTAGCACCACCTGCGCCAGCATCAGCAGCACCTGCCGCTGAAAGAAAACAAGACGATAGAAAAGCAGAAAGTAGACCAGAAGGACCGCAAGGTGGTCAACAAGAACAAAAGTCTGACCAACCTAAAACTGCAAGACAAGAACTACAAGAAAGAAGAGAAGCAGCAGTTAAAAAAGATATGGTTGAAAAAGGTAAAGATTTGGCAAATGACATGGGCAAAGCAACAAATATGCAACAACAAATTGCTGTGCAAAATGTTGTAATTCAAGCGATGGGATTCACTCCTGGTTTTGATGTATATAATAAATCATTTGTGCCTGACGGACAAATGTATAAACCATATACTGCATATGCTAATCAGCGTAATGTAGATAATGCAAGATTAAGTCGTGGTCTATTTGGTGGAACTGATAGATTGCATGAACAAATGACAAATCAACAATATTTAAAGGACTCAAGATGACAACAGAAGTTAAACCATTATCACGCTCTGAAAGAGAAGCACTAATTAAAGATAAAGCAGGTTGGGTAATTACCATACTTGCAGCCTTACTTGCAATCAATACTCTAATGGGTGGCAGTAATGGCAGTAAAGTTTTAAATAATACAATTGATGCAAATAACACTTGGGCATTTTATCAAGCTAAGTCTATCAAACAAACATTAGCAGAACAATCACTTGATGATGCTGTTGTTCGTAAAGACACAGCGAAAATTGAAAAGTTAAAAGCAAAAATTGATAGATATGAATCTGATCCAAAAACTGGTGAAGGTAAAAAAGAATTGATGGAGAAGGCTCGTAAACTAGAGGCAGACCGTGCAGTTGCCAAATCAAGAAGTCCATGGTACACATATGCAGGAAGTTTATTTCAAATTGCTATTGTATTATTGACTGCAAGTATTTTGGCAGTAAACAACAGATTATATAAAGCAAGTATTGGTGTTGGTGCATTGGGTGCATTGTTAATGAGTCAAGCACTTTGGTTATGGTTACCAATCGTTCTATAACAAAAAGGGAAGTACCATGGGCGAGGAAATCAAAAGCGTAGATGCAAAGGTAGATGAACTAGAAGCAGCTGCAAAAAAATATGCTAGTAAAGATACAGTTATCAGTATTGGTGGATATGAATTCACTCCAGCAAAATTGATGATTGCGTTTACTATTGCATCATCATTACTTGGTGGTCTTTATGGCACATTTGAAGTTTATAAAGACTATATGAGTATGAAGAAAAAGATTGCTGAATATGTTACGCCTGATTTGACAGAACTTTATAAAAAGATGGAAGTGCTAGATGCCAATACAAGCAAGATGGCAGAGTATAGTAATTCCATCAAAAATGATTTGAAGCAGGATGTTCGTAGTGTTCAATCCGTTGTTGAAAATATTGAAAGAACAACAAAACAAGACCAAAGACTTACTGATGGTAATGTTAAAGAAATAAAAAGAGATGTGGACTCCACATTGAAAGATATTAATCGTGAAATGGTCAAAAATCAAAAAGAGTTGCAAGCAGAAATCCGTGCGTTGAGAGGCGAAGTTGATATGAAGATTAAAAAGGCATTGGATAATCCATTATCAAACTAAGGAAGACATGGCAGAAGAGAAGAAAGAGGCGTATGAGTTTAGTGTCGCTGGATTTAAACTAAAACTAAACAGCGCATTTTTAGCAATGGCAATACCAATTGCAACAACAGTTGGTGGTGCCATGTGGGGCGCATTTGAGTTTTACAAAGATTATACAGATATGAAAACCAAGATTCAAAAGTATGTTGCACCAGATTTATCCACTTTTGATAAACGGTTGGCAGTTATGGAAGAAAACAGTCAGAAAACTACCGATTACACAAGAGACATTAAGAATGATTTGAAGCAAGATTTACGCCGTCTTGAGGTAGTTGTTGAACAAGTTGAGAGAAACTCAAAGCAGGCACAAAGGGACTCGGAGACTGAAGTTCGCCAATTAAGAAAAGAAATTGATAGTAAAATACAGAAAGCGCTAGATAACCCTCTAGCAAAGTAGTATCGGTAAGTGTTGCCTAAAAACAACACTTACCTCTTTTCACGCTTGACAGGCACTTGGGATTGTGATATACTGATATTCTAATTCAAATTGGATACATAACATTTATATGATGAGGATTTTATAATGGCAAGATTGCTAGACGCTAACACACTATATGCAGGTAGCGAACCAAAAATTGTTGGCGATTTAACTCGTTTACAATTAATGAAAGCCTTGAATTGGTATTCCCAAAACAAGGATGCTAAAGATTCTTTGAAATGGGCAAGTGAGTATCTCAACAAAAAACTCAAATTAAAAATCCCCGAAGCAAACATAAAAAATCAAAGTAGTGCCTTTGGTTGGATTTGCCGTATTGTCAACAATGGCGGTATTCTACCAGAAGAAAACAAGAATTGGTTAGAAGAAGAAATTCGAAAATTAAAATTGGTAAAAGAACCAGTTATTGATAATTCTTCAACTAAACCAGTTTCGGTAATTCCATCAATTCAGGAAAGAATCAAAGATTCCTCTTCTCGTATCATTGGTGAATTAGAAGGTTTTGTTGATGATTTTGTTTTGAACGGGTGTAAAGAGACCAGTAAAACTCCTAAGGGTATGATGGTTGAATTAAAAGCAAAATCCGTTCATACTAAGGCGATTGTTGAACACTACAAAAAAGTCCGTGAAGAAATTACAGAAGCACTTGTTGGTGATGATGAACAATTAGTAGAAGGTTACTCTAATTTCAAAAAAGTTGAATTGAAACGATTTGAGGCATTCCTTTCTAAATTAATTGATGACGCTTTGATGTTGGAAGACGAATCTAAAAAGAATCGTAAACCAAGGAAGAGAAAAGTTAAATCACCAGATGAGTTGGTTGGCAAACTGAAGTATTGTATTGAAGATGAAGTAAATAAATTCAAGTCGGTAGATCCAAAAGGAATTATCGGTGCTTCTGCTCTTTGGGTGTATAACTCAAAGACTAGAAAACTTGGTTGTTACTTTGCCGATGATGCAGGTGGATTATCAATTAAAGGTTCCACAGTTTTGAATTATACTGAGAGTAAGTCGATACAAAAGAAATTAAGAAAACCAGAACAAGTTGTTCCCGAAGTTATCAATGGTGGAAAAGTATTTCTCCGTAATGTAATTGATAACATTCGTGCCGTTCAATCTCCTTTGTCTGGTCGAATCAATGCAGATACAGTATTAGTTAGGATTATAAAATGAAAATCGCAATTTGCTCTGATATTCACCTTGAGTTTAGTGATATCAATTTGCAAAATACAGAAAATGCCGATGTATTGATACTCGGTGGTGATATCTGTGTGGCGGCTGACCTTGGTCGACCAGACCCTCATGGTTTTATGGAAGGCGCCCGTAGTAATCGTATTGTTGATTTCTTCAAACGATGTTCGTTTCAGTTTCCGCATGTAATTTATATTATGGGTAACCATGAACACTATCATGGTGACTTTGCTACAAGCGGAAACAAATTAAAATCAATGTTAGAATCTAATATGTTGAGCAATGTTTATTTGCTTGATAAAGAATCTAAAATGATTGATGATGTGACATTCATCGGTGGTACATTGTGGACTGATATGAACAAAGAAGATGAAATGACACTTCTTCATATTCGTGGTATGATGAATGATTTCCGTTGTGTGAAGAATAGTAATCGTATGGTTACTCGTAGAGTTCCTCTATACAAGAAAGATGCTAACGGTGAATATATCCATCAAAAGATTGGTGAAATCAATTCATTGATTGAAGATGGACATAAAATGAAAGAAGAAATTTCTACATTTTGTCCAGAAGATGCCGTTGTTGACCACAAACAAATGCTCGGTTACATTCAGACCATTATTGAAGGTAAGTTTGACCAAAAGTTTGTTGTTGTTGGTCATCATGCACCTAGTCGTTCTTCTACGCATCCAAGATATGCGGGTGAACAATTGATGAATGGTGGTTACAGTTCTTCATTAGATGAATATATCATAGAACATCCACAAATTAAATTGTGGACTCATGGTCATACACATGAAGATTTTGATTATATGGTTGGTTCTACCCGTGTCATTTGTAATCCAAGAGGTTACGATGGCTATGAAGAAAGAGCAGACCGATTCCAATTGAAGGTAGTTGAAGTATGAGTGAGTATACACCTGATAGATGGTTAGTTGTTAAAATCACAGGTAAAGATTATCCGCCTGTCCATAAAGTTTTTGCTTGTTGGTATGGCGGATATCTTGGTAGTGATTCTTGGCAAATGAATAGTGGAATCACTAGAGTAACTGAAACAAGAGATTATTTCTTTTTCGATGGGTCGAGTGGTTCAGTTTATGCTTGTCGTAAGGGTTCTTATGGTGCGAATGGATATGGTTCAAGTGTCCTTTCAGGACTAATTGAAAAACTTGAGAAGAATGGTGGTAAGATGGAAATTCTTCCTGAAGAAACTAAATGGATGGAGATTGATTATGCGTGAAGAACTAGATAAACAATTATGTGAAAAGTATCCTCTAATTTTTAGAGATAGACATGGCAATATGCAAACCACAGCTATGTGTTGGGGTATTTGTACCGGTGATGGTTGGTATAATATCATTGATACTCTTTGTGGTATGTTGACTTCTGAGTATCGTAGCGCAAAAAGTCGTTATGAATATCTTATGCAAGTTGGTATTGGTAATGTTCTTTATGGAACAAAAACAGTAACACAAGAAGCAGTTGATGAAGCAAAAGCAAAACTTGATGAAGAGACTCTGAAAGTTCCAGTTGCTGTTCAAGTGAAAGAGAAATTTGGCGGTTTGAGATTTTATGTTCAAGCGGCAACTGATAAGCATTACAATTATATTTGTTTTGCTGAAAGTATGAGTTATAAAACTTGTGAAACATGCGGTGCACCAGGAGAAAGATATACTGATGGTTGGCATCAAGTTCTATGTGAAACTCATGCCAAAGAACAAGGTCGTGAAAAAAATGAAGAAGAGGGAGATGATGATGGATTATGATTATGAACGATACGATAAAATTTTAACCGAAATGCTTAAAGGCAGTCATCGGGATCCTGATGATTTAGAAATTGGTCGAGATATCTCTGATTTGCCTGAAGTGAAAATTATCTTTGATGGTTATGGTGACCTTGAAGAAGAGATTGATGGTGAATACAAGTATACAGAAGGTGGTAACACCAATATGGAATCTTATGCCATCTTTATTCACAAAGATGCATTAGTTGAAGATTTTATCTTTCCTGAGCATGATAGTTACTCATTTACATTTGGTTCAATGATTCAACACCGACCAAAAGAAGAAGTTTGCATATATGCATGGTATGATGTTGAACAAGACTATTGGGAAATCCTTCAACTTGAAGACCGAATAGATGAAGATAACTCTATGGATGAAAATGATGTTATGAAAATCCTTGAAGGACTTTATGACTTATATTATAAACCGTGGGAAGGTAAGTTTGAGAATGACCCAAATACCGGTTTACCGAAATGGCCTTTTAAATAACACCATGTTTACCGCATATCTATGAAGATATGTAGTAGAATGGCTACACTATGATAATATTCGACTTTAACCAGGTAGCAATCTCTAATCTGATGGAACAGATTGGCTCTTCAAAAACGGCAGTTGATGAGAGCCTTGTTCGTCATATGATTTTAAACACCATTCGTACCTATGTGAAGAAGTATAAATCTTCCCACGGTCCTGAAATTATTATTGCTTGCGACAATAAAAAATATTGGCGCCGAGAAATATATCCACACTATAAAGCGGGTAGAAAGAAAGCAAGAGAATCTTCTGGTCACGATTGGAACACAATCTTTGAATGTCTTGGTAAAATTAAACAAGAACTAAAAGACCATTCGCCTTACAAGGTGATTGATGTTGATACTTGTGAGGCAGATGATATTATTGCAACACTAGCACTTAAATTTTCCGCAACGGAAAAGATTATGATTTTGTCCTCAGACAAAGACTTTGCACAATTGCAAAAGTTTCCTAATGTAGAACAATATTCACCGATTCTAAAAAAACAAATTAAAGAACCATTACCTGCCGCTCAACTTAAACAGTTGATTATCCGTGGCGACAAAGGTGATGGCATTCCTAACATATTGTCTGCTGATGATGTATTCGTAACTGGCGGTCGCCAGAAACCCATCACAGAGGCAAAGATTATTGGTTGGATGAACCAAGAACCAAAAGAATTTTGTAATGAAGATATGTTACGAAACTATTCTAGGAATGAAGTTTTGATTGATTTGACAAAAATACCCGAATCTCTGAAAATTGCGATACTAGATACCTATGAGAACGCAAAAGGTAAAACAAAGCAAGAGTTTATGAATTATATGATTGCGAACCGTCTCAAAAACCTACTTGAAGTGATTGATGAATTCTAATGAGTGCAGAAAAACTATATTCCGAGGTCCTTGAAGACTTCCAAAAAGCAGAAGATAAAGCAGCTAAGATTAAAGTCCTAAAAGAACACGACCATAAAAGTTTTCGTGAATTCTTAGAGGCAGCTTTTAATCCAGCTATTGTATTTGATGTTGAAATACCAAACTATAAACCAGATATCTCTCCCGCTGGTTTAAACTATACTTACTTGGATATGGAGATGAACAAACTATATCGGTTTGTTAAAAATCATCCAAAACGAACTAATGTTGAACCAAAAAAGTTATCAAATCTGTTGGAGATTCTCTTGGTGTCTTTACACAAAGATGAAGCAGAATTGTTGGTTCGATGCATTAAGAAGGACTTAAAAGTTCCTTTTCTTACACCTAAATTGATTAGAGAAGCATATAACGATAAGAATATGCTCGGAAAAGCAAAATGAAAGTTGCAGTAGTCACGCCTTCGATTGGTAAGCACGATTTATTGGATTGTCTTAGGTCAGTAGATAATCAAACCTATAAAGATTTAACGCATTATATTTTTATTGATGGTTATGATTATCGAACACCAGTATTCGATATGGCAGCAGGTGCTACGAAAACAAAATTTGTTATTTTGGAAGATAACATCGGCAAAGGTTGGTATGGACACCGAGTATATGCTGCTTGTTCATTCTTAGTTAATGCTGATGTTATCTGTTATCTTGATGAAGATAATTGGTTTGAACCAAATCATGTTCAGACTATGGTTGATAAATTAAATGAAGGTAATGATTGGGTTTATTCTTTAAGGAACATACATGATAAAGATGGAAAATTTCTCTGTGAGGACAATTGCGAAAGTCTTGGAAAATGGCCTGTATACTTTAATCCTCAGGTACACCATATTGATACATCATGTTTTGCCATACGCCGTAATGTTGCTGTTAACATTGGGCATGCTTGGTATGGCCAATGGGGCGCAGATAGACAATTTTTCTCAGCAGTAAAGCAGCACTTTACTAAGTATGACTGCACAAACGAAAATACTGTTGCATATAGATTAGATGGAAATTCTAATTCAGTAACGGAAGAGTTTTTTACAAAAGGTAATGATTTACAGAAAGTGAAATATAATGGTGAATTTCCATGGAAACTAAAACAGCGCTCATTACAGGTGGGGCCGGGTATCTCGGTAGTCATCTAGCAAAAACATTAAAGAAGGCTGGTTGGAAAGTTGTTGGTCTCGGTCACAGGAGACACACACTTAATCCATACTTTGATATGATGCATTATGCAGATATCAGAGACCAAGATGCCTTACATGATTTATTCAGTAGGATTAAATTTGATGTAGTCATTCATTTGGCTGCTCGAATTGAAGCAGGTATATCGTTTGAACAACCTACCGAATTCTATTCAGTCAATACTGGTGGCACTTGTAATTTAATTAATGTAATGTCGCATCACGGAGTGAAGAATCTTGTATTCTCATCTACCGCCGCTGTCTACAAAGCAAAGAATTCACCAATATTTGAGAATGATGAAAAATTCAATAATTCTCCTTACGGCAATTCTAAATTGTGTGCAGAACAGGCAATTGAAGCATCTGGTTTGAACTATGTCATTTTCCGTTATTTCAATTTGACTGGCGCAGACCCTGATGGTGAGTTTGGTGAAGCACACGAACCAGAGACACACTTGATTCCTCGGTTAATCGAAAATCTAAATAACTTCCAGTTGAATGGTAATGATTACAATACACCAGATGGAACTTGTATTAGAGATTATGTTCATGTATCAGATGTTGCAGAAGCACACATTAATGCAGCTAAGTATTTACTAGAAGGCAACAAGTCAATCACAATGAATCTTGGCACAGGCCGAGGTCATTCTATCCTTGAAATGATTACAGCATTAGAATCCATCACAGGTCAAAAGGTTAACTATACCGTCAATCCTCGTAGAAGTGGAGATGCCGATAGTTTAGTTGCCGATACCACTATTGCCAAAAATGTCTTGCATTATAGTCCAAAGTATGATATAGTAGATATTCTCAAAACAGCTTATGACTGGCACAAGAATGGCAAACAAGACTGATAAAAAAGACAACGATGAGGCAATGATTGCCTCGGAAAAGATTAATCTAGGTTTACTGGATAGTCATTTTCATTATCTGAGTGGTGATATTGATGAAGAGAATGTTGCGGACACAATCTGCTGGATTATCTACGAAAATCTCAAACCAGAACCTAACAAAATACTCACACTAATGTTGAATTCAAATGGTGGTGATTTGTCTAGCGCTTTTGGTTTAGTAGACATTATGAGAAACTCAAAACTACCAATTCGAACAATCGGAATTGGTTCAGTAATTTCCGCAGCATTTCTTATCTTTGCTGCCGGCACAAGAGGTGAAAGGTTTATTGGTCGCAACACTAGTATTATGTGTCACCAGTATTCTTGTTCAACCGAAGGAAAACACCATGACCTTAAAGCGTATAACAAGGAAATGGAATCAACAAACAAGAGAATGATAAACATTCTTAAAGAATCAACAGACTTAGATTTGAAAACAATAAGGTCAAAGTTTCTACCACCAACAGATGTGTGGATGACACCTGCTGAACTTATTGAATTTGGAGTAGCAGATAATTTTTTGAACTATACCTAAAGAAAGGATAAGAAGTTTTACCAAAATGTTCTCAAATAACCATCGGCAAAAAATCAAAGTGAAGTCGAAAAAGAAATACGAAGAAGAAACAATCAAAGAGAAACAACATCACCAAAAGCGTGATAGAAATATTTGGAAGATATTACGCCAACAGGAGAAGGACTATGTCGTATAAAGAGCTATTAAAAAAACAAATTGCAGAGTTAGAACAAAAAATTCAATCCGCAAAAGGTGAAAAGTCTGAGTTAGAAAAACAATTGAACAAATTGAGACTAACAGAATTCGAAGAAGATATGGCTACTGAAAATACTCAAGTTTTCCTCAAAGGTTAGTGACCACTAACTTAGTGTTGTAAAAAAGCAACAGTCTCAGGATTAGTGCTTGACATTCTTACCATATTGTGTTACTATATGGGCATGAGTGAAATTCTTAAAGAAACGACAGTATGGGATTGTGATTTCCAGGCAAACCATACTTACTTGCTTGACAATAAAGGCAAGATTATCGCCCATGCCGTAAATGGTGGGGATAAGATAATGATATCAAAATCTGGAAACATCAAATTGGACAAACGGTACAGAACCTTTGTTCGGTCAAATCATTCTGGTTTGGCAAAACTACTAAAAACGGAAAAACCACAAATCGGTGTCCGTGTCTTTTTAGTAAAATCCAAAGAAAAACAATATACCGTGGAATTGTCAAATTCCGCATATTCTTGCACCTGCACAGGTTACAATTTCCGTGGGAAATGTAAACATATTGACGCTGTTGCAAAAAAGCAACAAGTTAGTGACTACTAACCAGATAGTCCGAAAAGTGCTTGACATTCTTGCCGTTTTTTGATATACTGGTACCATAGAAATTGATAAGGGAACTGAAATGACTGAATTTGAGAAGAATTGCTACGGTATGACCGAAGCAGATATCCGTGAAGAATATCTAAATTCTTTAACTGCAAAATTATCTGGTATTGATATGGTAGTTGCTGGAATTCTAAGTGATTGCCAAGAAATGTTGTTGATGAATTATGACAATGATTCGATTCGTAAACAGTTGAATATTGCCAAGTTTTGTTTGTTTGAAAAAACTGAAAAGGAAGTAGCATGAAAAGTTTACAAGTTTATATCCCTACGGATGGTTTGGGTTATTGGTCATCCGTTGCAAAAGAAGTTTTTGTCACCCAAATGCGAATTTCCTATTTGAATGATGAATCCGATTTTGGTGAACTCCGTGTTTATTTCGATACCGAAGATTGGGATGTTAATTCTGACGGATTGATTTACACCGACAAATTATTTCTGGAAACCCTCAAATCCTATATGACTGATATGGGTTACGATTCTTCCGATGTATCGTATTCCGAACAAGGCATGCAAGGTGACAAATATGTTTCCTTTGATGTTGGTTCTAAATTTATCAATTCTTTTATGGTGACTGTATGAAAATAAATTCCTTTACTATACTGAAAGTAGCAAGTGAAGTTAATGCTATGACTACGGATGAATTGCAAGTGCTTGCAGAAACCTTAAATGAGAAAAAAGCTGATGCTCTTGCTTCGTTTATTTCCTATGTTATTCAAGACCGTCAAGTTGTTAAAAATGAAATGGAGTTGGTATGATTAGATTTATTATTGGTTTGGTTATTACTATGGGTGCAATAGGCGGTATGGAAGTTCCAGGTAGTAATTCCGACTTTGCCTTACAAATCGTTGCTGCTGTGATAGGATTGACCTTAATTGCCTTTGGTGCAAATAAGATGAGTCGGAACTAATGTTGATTTATACCTATCAAAAGTCAAAAAAGAAGAAAAAAACAAAACAAGAAATTGCTGAATATCAGCAATGGCTTGATTCCATTAATTCACAAAAAACTACTTTTGGTGGAAAATACAAAGTGAAAGTTGTGCAAATTACCAAAAAACAAGTTGACCCGTATCGCCGAGAAACTCCACATTACCCAAGCCGTGATACAGGTTTAGGTAATGCAACAAAACCAATTCACGGCAAACAATATACAGGTGACAAATTACTTGGTATTGGTACTTTGCATAAGTCTAATGCTGTGCCAATTTTCTCGCAGGAAGAGGCAGAGGATCAGGCAAAAATGCGTAGGTAAGACTGTTGTTTTTAAGCAACAAGTGCCAAATAGTGCTTGACATTCTTGCCATATTGTGTTACAATGGCTACATGATGATGAAAAAGGCGATTGAATTATGAATTTATTGACAGTTGGAAATCCTAAAGTCCTCAAGGGTATGAAACAAGGTTATATGACCTACATTCTACACCTTGCACCTGCTTCATTGTCAGGTTACAATACCTGTCCCAAGGCGACCGCAGGTTGCAAATCTGCTTGTTTGAATACGGCAGGTCGTGGCGGTATGTTTAAAAAGGGTGAGACAACCAATACAATTCAAAATGCCCGTATTCGTAAAACAAAAATGTTTTTTGAGAACCGTGCTGAATTCATGGCAAGTCTAGTTAAAGATATTGAATTGGCAATTAAACAATCAATTAAAAAAGATTTGATTCCAGTTTTTCGTTTGAATGGCACTTCCGACTTATCGTGGGAAAAATACGAAGTGATTCGTAACGGTGTTGTTTACAAAAATATTTTTGATGCATTTGCTGAATACCAATTTTATGACTACACTAAAATCCTTGGTCGTAAAGTTGTTGCGATTAGTAATTATGATTTGACATTTTCTGCCGCTGACGGAAATGATGCTGATGTGTATCGTGCAATTGCTGAGGGGTATAATATTGCCACAGTTTTCGGTGTTAAGAAAACAGAACCATTACCACAGTCCTACTTTGGTCGTGAAGTGATTAATGGTGACGAATCCGACTTACGATTCCTTGATGCGAAAAATGTTATTGTTGGTTTGTATGCCAAAGGTAAAGCAAAAAAAGATACCTCTGGTTTTGTGAAGTATCCTACCTTTATGTTGAAAGCTGCTTGATATGAATGAAATTACTATTACCCGTCCAGAACAGATTTTTATTGTGAAGTCTTTCGGACCTGAAAATGGTTATGTGAATTTAAAAACATTCCTTTTCCGTGAAGATGCTGAAAAGTTTTGTTCTACTATTCAGAAACAAATACCTGATGATATCGAAGATGAATTTGTGGAAATTGAGGAGATGACATTACTATGATTCGTGCTAAACAAATTGCAGAAAGTATGGTTATTGATTTAACCGGACCTGAGGGTAATGCCTTTTGTCTAATGGGTTACGCAAAGAAATTTGCTCGCCAACTTGACCTTGATGGTAATAAAATTATCGAAGAAATGCGTAGTGGAAATTATGAAAATCTTGTTGCAACATTCGACAAGTATTTTGGTGATTATGTTATTTTGGAAAGATAATGGAAAGAGGATTTAAAGTTTATTGTGAGTGGTGCCATGATTGGCATAATACCGAAGATGTTGAATTTTTGAATATTGAAGAAGATATTGAAGGTCGAGATGTTATGCATTTCGAATGTAGAAAACCACCATCATGGAATGAAGACATTTCACGATATGATGGTACATCATCATTAGTTTATAGGAATTAAAAATGGGAACTAGAAGCTTAACTTATGTGTATGAAAAAGAAACACCAATCATGTGTATGTACCGCCAATTTGACGGGTATCCAAGTGGTCATGGTGTTGAGTTGTCCGAATTCTTAACACAGATGACAGTTGGAAATGGAATCTCTGGTTCGCCAGAATTGTTTAGTTTTGCAAATGGTATGGGTTGCTTGGCTGCTCAGATGATTGTGAATTTCAAAAAATCACCTGGTGGATTCTATATCTACTCAGTTGATATGAATCAAGATTGCTGGCAAGATTATGAATACCATGTTTATGAAGATAAACTGATTGTGAAGAATCCTACCGAAGTGATTTTCGAAGGTTCTTATGAAGAATTTATGTCATTTTGCTACGATGAAGTGACTGAATGAGGCAAACATCGGCGATGCCTCTTGACAAAATCGCCAATATGTGTTATACTAGTAGTTCTTAAATTGATTATGGAGAAACAAATGGCAAAGTCCAAAGTAGTTGCGAAAGCAGTAAAGACACCTAAGACCCCTAAGGTGAAAACGGTACGATTGAATCACACACAAAAACTTGTGACCGTGATGATTTCAGGTAAAGTTGTGACCAAAGATGAGATTGAATCGCTCTTGGGCGACCAAATCCAAATGTATAAATTGTCCACTTATATGTGGGCGATTAAAACAAAGATGAACGGCACTATCAAAGTCGTTAAAGACGGTCGCAAAGTTGCTGGTTATCAGTTGCTTAACCCTAATGACCTTATTGCAGTCTCTAAGGTTAAAGAGTATATGAAACAGACAGGCAGTAATGCCGCTGGTAAAGTAACCAAATTGAAAGATTTGGGTGCAACAGAGTCGGCTGCAACCGAGACCGTTGCAGAAGAAATGACAGTAACCGAAGTTACTGCCTAACAAAATTTGCTAATGGGAGAGTTGCGAGAATTTATGCGAGCTGTCAGTCAGATGCCGGATTCTATGAATCTTAAAAATGGATCGTGCAGTAAGTCTCATATAGGCAAATTCCGCTCATTCTTAAACAACAGCACATTGCTCGCTGAGAAGCGCCTAATTATGTGTCCCTTAGCATCTTTGAAAGTTTAAATGAATAATAGAGACCGAGAAATTTTACTCATTGCACAAGAAGAATGTGCAGAAGTAATTCAGGCAATATCAAAGATTTTTAGATTTGGATTTGATGCACAACATCCAAATGAAGATAGGAATAATCTCCAAAGACTTGAAGAAGAACTAGGAGATTTAGCGTGTATGATTGGTTTACTTATTGATAAGAAAATTGTAAGTGAATCAAATCTAGAATCAGCTGCGGAAATGAAATTGAAAAAGTTAAGGACTTGGTCAACCATTTTTGTAGATGAATAGAATAGGTAAATTATATTATGGAATGGGTTTTAGTTTTTTGGATTAATGCACAATCAAACTTTATGGTTCATTCAAAATATGAATCACAAATAGATTGTGAAAATAACATTTCTCTATATGAGAGGGCATTTCAACAAGCAAATTCTAAAATGGTTGCAGAGTGTAAACCTTTCGGTAGAGAGCATAAAAAGAAAAACAAATCTAACATTGTTTATAAAAAGGTGATAGTGCAATGAACAAAGTAATTGAGAATGGTCAAGTTGCAGTTTTGTATTCTCCTGGATACGGTGCAGGTTGGTATACTTGGAATGAATCACGATTTGAAGAACAAGATGAAGCACTTAAACTTGTCTTTGATCCAATTCTCGTTGATTTGGTGAAACAAAAAGAAGCAAATCGATTTGAAGACCTTGATTTGCTTAATTCTATCAATCAACAAATTGAAAATCGGGCTAATGAAATTTTGCCTGATGGATATTTTGGTGGTGTTGAAGATTTGACAATTATGTGGATGCCTATCGGTACTGAATTTCGTATTGAAGAGTATGATGGTAGTGAGTCTATCTTTTTTAAAGAAAATGAATATTGGTTAACAGCATGAAAAATTACCTAAGATATAGTGGTGGATGTATTGTTTTCCAACTCAATCCGTTGCATTGGAAAATATTGCCTTGGTTCAGGAATGAAACAAATGTCGAGTGGGGTTCGGCAGAACACACTTATAGCTTGACATTCTTGTTTTTAACTGTTAGAATATGGATAGATAGTGGGGAATGGTAATGAAACACTGGACACAATTGAATAACTTAGAGACACAAATTATCCGCCTTGAAGAATTGCGGTCATTGTTTAGTGTTCTTGCGAGTGGTGCAGAAGAGAGTAGTGCGGAAGATGTTCGTAGTGCTCTTTGGTATGTTGAAGGTTCTATGAATAGTATTCACAATGAATTGCGAAATGAATTTGATAATCTATGGCAAGCTATTTCAGAAGATGAAACTAAAGAACTGATTGAAGAAGTTAAAAAGAAACACAAAGGCGGCATGAAGAAAAAAAAGATGATGACAGATAAAGAGTTGCCATGAATATTTTTTACCTAGACAATGATACCGCTACTTGTGCAGAAATGCATAATGATAAGCATGTGGTCAAAATGATTTTAGAATATGCACAATTACTCTCAACCGCTCATCGTGTTATTGATGGTGTAGAACTTAATGGTCTTACTGCTTCAGGTAGAAAAAAGAAATTCTGGTCATTAGGTGACAGCCGTGATTATACATTGTATAAGGCTACTCACATTAATCATCCTTCGGCAGTTTGGGTAAGAAAGACACATCAAAATTATATGTGGCTCGCTGACCTACTCGGACAATTGTGTTCTGAATATACTCATCGATATGAAAAGACACATAAAGTAGAAAGAGATGGATTGTTGAATATATTGCAAACTAATTTACCTAAAAATATTCCAATCGGTCCGTTTACACAACCAACTCCTGCAATGCCAGACGAAGTGAAAATTGCAGGTGATTCCATCAAGTCCTATCGCAACTACTATATAAACAACAAGGCGCATTTAGCGTCATGGAAGAAGCGAAGCACACCAGGATGGTACAATGCCAACATATGAATTTTTAGATACGAAAACAAATGAAGTTTTTGAAACGATTATGAAGATTGCAGAGAGAGAAGAATTTCTTTCAAACAATCCTCATATTCAACCGGTGATATCCGCACCAATGCTTGTGTCTGGTGTATCGACAACAAACAAAATGCCTGATGGTTTTAAAGAGGTACTCTCTAAAGTTGCCGAGAAGCATCCACATAGTCCTGTTGCAGATAAACACGGCCGCAGGTCAGCAAAAGAAGCGAAAACAAGGCAGATTGTAAAAAAATATGCCGATAAAATAACAAAAAATACCTAATGACATTTAATCATGTAAAACTTGAATCATTAAATTTTGATTTGACAGCCGTTACAACGGAGAACGGAAGACAATACACAACACCAGAGGGTAAAGTTTATCCTTCTGTGACTACTGTATTGTCGGAGTATAGTAAGAAAGCTATTTTTGAATGGCGGGATAGGGTTGGTGCTGAAGTCGCAAACAAGATTTCTAGGGCAGCATCTGGTCGTGGTACTAAATTACACACCGTTTGTGAAAAATACTTACTCAATGAAATGAGTGATATGAAAATACAAACAATGATGCCTGACACTAAAGAATTGTTTTTTGCTTTGAAACCATATCTTGATAAGAATATTGGCAACATCTATTCATTAGAACAAGCATTATATTCAAATGAGTTGAGAATGGCAGGCAGAGTAGATTGTATTGCAGAATGGGATGGTAAGTTATCTGTAATTGATTTTAAAACTGCATCAAAGTCTAAAGATGAAGATTATATTTTAAATTACTTTATGCAATGTACCGCATATGCAAATATGTTTGAAGAGAGAACAGGTCAACCGATTGAACAGTTGGTCGTTGCTATAGCAGTAGTTGAAGATTTCCCACAGATATTTGTGAGAAACAAAACAAAGTATATACCTGAATTGAATAAATTTATAGATAGTTATTGGAAGAAATTGTCGTAATCCCTTCAAAGTGAAGGACTGTTGGACGGCGGTTCGATTCCGCCCAGCTCCACCAAAAGTATATTGACGATCCGAGTATTCTGGAAGCAAACACGAAAGTGGCAATATACTTCTGATGGGGCTGACTTGGTTTCGACAGCGGTAGATAGCAGAGACGGCGACACGGTAGGCGATGACCGTAAATCAAGCAAAACATCTAAACGCAAACGATGAAAGATTTGCATTAGCAGCCTAAACACTGCTTAGGGTTTCGGATGGTTTCCTCGTAACAGAATAACCATCCACTAATTCTATGGCAAACTATAAAAGAAAAAAGTCAAAAAGAAGTTGTCGGTGCACCTTGTGTACCAATTTTAGATGGATGGGAAATTCCATATCCAGGAAAAGAATTTCCGATAGGCGTAATGACGATAAATTTAAATCATATAGGGAAACAGAGTGAAAGTTTATAGAAGTAATTATCGACACCATTGGGTGTCACCATACACTATTCTCAAAGTGATTTGTTTTTGGGAAAAAGATGAAGATGTGTTTTATAACCATGAAGATGTTCCTGGTCACAAATACGACAAGTGGGTTGATTTTCTAACTCCATTTTGTGTTGCATGGCAAAAGTTTTTAGACTTTGTTCATCCAGAAATTAAGTATGTGAAGATTGACCGATGGGATACTTGGTCAATGGATCATACTTTAGCAGATATTATTCTGCCAATGTTGAAACAATTACAAAAAGACAAACACGGTGCACCTTTTGTTGATGATGAAGATGTGCCAGAAGAATTAAAGTCTACATCAGCACCAGCAAAAGAAAATGAATATGATACTGATGAAAATCATTTCAAAAGATGGGATTATGTTCTCGGTGAAATGATTTTTGCATTTGAATGTAAAGTTGATGATACATGGCAAGAAAAATTTAGTTCAGGTGAATTCGATAAGAAGACAGTTGCTTGTCAATGGGATGAAAATGGTAAAGCAACAATGTATGAATGGATTGATGGACCGAAACATACCTATAAATTAGATTTTGATGGTATGCAAGAAGTTCAAAAAAGAATCACTAATGGATTCCGTTTATTTGGTAAATATTATGAAGGCCTTTGGGATTAAAATTTGGAGACTTTGGGCAAAGGCACTAGGGGAAAAAGCATCAACAGATGATACTGAGGCGGATAAGATTGCCACTATTCGTTCAATCATTGTGTTAATATACATTATAACAAATTTTGTGATTATCGCCGGTGTTTTGCGACATTGGAATGACTAAATAAGTAACCAGCAATCACACAACAAGCTGGTGACACACAAACACACTAAGGAGTGCATTATGTCTAATATGACACCGTTCGAGATTCGCCTTGAACTATTAAAAATGGCGAAAGATATGCTTACCGATGACTACTATGGTAAGCGTGAAATCATTAGTAACAGTTGGCATGCCAAACTAGAAGTTGCTAAGATTCATGGAGGTGAATTGCCTGAACATCCAGGTTTTCCATTATTCCCCTCCGAAACAGAAATCATTTCAAAGGCTCAAACCCTAAATGGTTTTGTTTCAAACATCCCACTAGAAACAAAGACTACTACTAAGAAGTCTACGACTTAATGGGCGAGGAGAGCACTCTCCTCGGGTGCTCTCCTTTTAACAAAAAGGAGTATAATGAAAACAAGATATCTCATTAGTATCAGCCTAATCACGGCAATACTAACATTCAGTTTTGGAATGTCTCACAGCATAAGTTACAATATGCCGTTCAAAACAAACTTTAATAATTTATCACCACAAGCAAAACAAGAAGTAGAATGTTTAGCAGAAAACATTTACTTTGAATCTGGTTATGAGCCAAAAGAAGGACAAATAGCAGTTGCGTTTGTTACCTTAAACCGGGTCAAATCGGGTATTTTTGAGAATGATATTTGTGGTGTGGTCAAACAAAAAATTAGGAATGTATGCCAATTTTCTTGGTATTGTGAAGACAGGCAACATAACATTTCTGCCAATAAAAGCTTGACAACCAGTAACAATTCGTTGTATAATAGCGTTAGAGAATTAGCTACATTAGTGTATGCGAACTCAGACAGAATGATAGACCCATCCAACGGTGCATTGTTTTATCATGCCGATTATGTAAAACCTGGATGGAAAAACATGGAGACTACGGCAGTAATTGGTCGACACATTTTTTATAACAGAAAGGCGATATGAAACCAGTAAACATATCAAGTTTAATACCAAAGTTAGATTCAACAATTACTATTTGTATAACATTAATTTTTCTTTCTGCCATTATAGGACTCGGTTACTACGGAGTGAATGACAGAAAGTTAATGGCAGAAAACATCAATACTGCAATTGCAAAGGGAATCGATCCTTTATCAGTAAGATGTTCTTATGCGAAGAGTGATGATATTATCTGTATTGCGTTTGCCGCATCAGCACAATCTCATAACACAGGCGTTCCAATTAAGAAATAATTTTTAGGAGTATATTATGGCTATTCAGCAAGTGAGTGTTAATCAAATTTCAAACCCAGCAGACCGTGAAAAGTTGTTGAAAGTCATTCGTGACTGCTCAGATTCAATGGCAAGAGCACAAGGTGAGAAAGAATTTATTAGAGAAGCGGTTACTGATATCAGTAAACAATTGCAACTACCGAAAAAAGTAGTTGCTAAAATGGTGAAGGTCTATTTCAAACAGAACTATGATGAAGAAGTTGCTGTGCAAGACCAATTTGAAACTCTTTATGAAACGGTTGTAAAATGAAATATATTTTTAAACAAATAGACAACATCTCTGGTCATAATACAGAGACTACTGTTGAATTTAA
>Ga0209500_10001051_pt1 | contig 21730 bp, 28 predicted proteins | sample S_140212_EF_Meta_FD_187323 | JGI IMG/M metagenome (GOLD analysis project Ga0209500, IMG submission 187323) | Freshwater microbial communities from Lake Simoncouche, Canada to study carbon cycling - S_140212_EF_MetaG (SPAdes) (version 2) | ecosystem: Environmental > Aquatic > Freshwater > Lake ... | reverse complement strand
AAGTTCCCGCACTTAAAAATATCAACAAAATATGTGATACCTATGACAAAGAAAATCTATTTCCTATTAGTGTGGATTTAATGTGGGCACACGATAGTTTAAACTACAGCACAGATCCGTTAAAAACTCTGCGTATGTGGAACAGTTATATGACCACCAATGGCATGCTATTGATATCAATACCACAATATAACGGAGTTGAATATAATAGATACTACAGTAGGACTTACAGTGGTTGCTATTTCAACTACACTCCTAGTAGTTTGATCTATATGTTGACTGTTAATGGATTTGACTGTCGAGATGCTTATCTACTAAAGAAATTTGATGACCCATGGATACAGATGGCAGTATACAAATCCGACGTGCCAGTCATGGATCCAGAAACTACTAACTGGTATGACCTAGCAGACAAAAATTTACTACACCCTAGTATAGTAACCAGCATCAATACACACGGTTATTTGAAACAAGAAGAGATCGTCATGCCATGGCTAGATAAAGAAAACTATTTTATCGACTATGTTAGTCAATGGGCGCCTGCACCAGGAACTGAAAATCTTACTCCTACAATTGACGGGGTATTCAACGAAACAACGCAGTCGACTGAAAATACTATCAAGCAAAGAGCCGCAGTGACCAAGGAAACACAGTTACTTAAACCTTTAAAAATTAAATCTACGCCACCACCTAGAAAAAGCTATAAATCAAAATGATCAATCGAGTAGTAGTATGCACAGGTGGGTTTGATCCCATACACTCAGGACACATAGAATACTTAAAGGCCGCCAAGGCCCTAGGTAATGTTCTGATAGTTGGAGTTAATAGTGATGCTTGGCTTGAGCGTAAGAAAGGTCGTGCATTCATGCCTGGGCCAGAGCGTGTTGCGATCATTGAGAATCTCAAGTTTGTCGACGGAGTCATCTTGTTCAATGACGGTGACGATACGGCCTTAGAAGCCATACATAATGCTAAAGAATTATATCCCAACAGTCAAATTGTTTTTGCTAACGGTGGCGATCGCACTGAAGATAATATTCCAGAGATGGCAATCAAAGATGTAGAATTTGCGTTTGGTGTCGGTAGTCACGTTAAACAGAATAGCAGTAGTTGGATATTAGAAGAGTGGAAAGCACCAAAGACTGAGCGTCCTTGGGGATATTATCGTGTGTTACATATAGCCGATGGCACTAAAGTCAAAGAACTTACTATAAATCCTGGATGCAGACTGACCATGCAGAAGCACTTTGATCGCCAAGAACATTGGCATGTAGCTGAAGGTAAATGTACCGTTGATATAGAATCGGATGCCGCTGAAAAATTATTGTATCAAGAACTAGTAAAACATGATCAATTTACCATTGGTACCGAAGAATGGCATCAATTAAGTAATCCCTACGATACCCCATGTAAAATAGTAGAAATACAATACGGAATAGTCTGTGAAGAAGATGATATAGAACGTAGATAAATACTATATCATGCGAGCACATCAATTTATTACAGAAATAGGCAATCTTGCTACCGGCGAGATTAAAAAATATCAAAGCAGAGTAGCCGCCTTTATACACAAAGTCCAAGCAGGATCACCATTCGTAACACAAGATGGTAGAGACTTTGTTATTGATAAAAAGCAATTACCACAACTTAAAAAGTTCCTACTAGATCCTATCAGTAAAGGACAACTGTTAGTTCGTAGTATCGACGGTGAGACGATCAGCACCAGCAAACTGGTAAAAACTACAGAATTTGGCGGACAAAGCAGTCCCACTCAAGCACAAGGACAAAACGTAGATGTAAGCCAAACGGCAGGCAAAGAAGGCCTGCCAGTTAAACCACCGCAAGTATTCCAAACCACTGATATCAAAGATATTAATCTCGCCACAGCTAAAGACCTACAACGTGCTGGCGCATTTAAGGTTAAAGACTTATATAATAAAATCATTACTAGTGAACAATTAAACGCACTAGGAACATATGGTCAGGCGATCATTAGCTGTGCTAAACAAATTAACTCAGGTAAAGACCCTAAAGTTCCAGAAGGCCTCAGCAGCCCACAGATGCGTGCTTTGGTAGACTATGCTGGGGAATATTTAGGTATCCTTGCTATGTATAAAGGCACAGCAGATTTTCCTAAACGCGAAGCATTCCTAAAATTTATCGGTAATGATCTAGGTACAAGCACTCTATACTTTCCAAGTAAAAGCAACACTCCATTGGCAGATAGTTTTGCTATTCAAGACAGTGAAACAGGGCATACTATATACATGAGTAGCAAAGGATCAGCAGGTGGTGCAGCTCCGGCGATCAGCGGACTTAAAATTCCAGAAGAGTTAAAAAAACGTCGTCAATATAAAGATGCAATAGAATTTATCTTGCTATGTCAGAACACAGGTGCCATCGAGCAACCATTCCACTTAATGAATTATATAGCACAAAAATATCCGAATGCGATTGACCCAAAATTTATTAAAATGCTACCGTGGGACGTTACTGCTACAGTGGCCGCTGTAAACGCTAGCCGTAAACAATATAAACCACTACCAGCTAAGATGCAGAAATTCGTTGATGGCTTTATATTCAAACGCAAACTGGCAGACGAAACAACACCAGGTGGTGTATTACACTACGTTACTATCAAAGAAGTTATGCGTATCGTAAATGCAGGTGCTATTAAAAATTTCCAAGCCTGCGTATTAGAAGTCCTGAGTGAAAACTTTGTTCAAATCTACACACAAGGTACCAAACAAGGCACACTTGAAACCTACGTGTTATGGCCAGCTAAAGTTGATGGCCAAGTATCGGTAGAAAGTAAAGGCAGTGCTAGCAATCCAGTCAAAGGAACGGTAAGTTTCCGCGTCAGTAAATAGTTGACCTTTCCTAAAAATCCTGTTATACTTAACTGTAATTTCAATCACTTATGGAGTATTCAATGAAAGCTGTAAACACCGTAGAACGATATAATATTGACAACTGCATCAAACCATTTGAAGGCAATAGATTTCAAATGATTCTAGCAGGTGCTATACGTGCCCGCGAAATTGCTACCACTCGAAATATCGCAGATAAGAATGGCAATCGTAAACCATATGCAAACAAATCAGTAGTCGAAGCACTATGCGAAATCGATCAAGGTCAATTTGGTGCAGAATACTTACTTAAACTCAAATAGGAAAATAAAATGGCTAAAACCAATGCAAGTTTCAATATGTCACGAGTAACAAAATATAAACTAGCTAGTTATACTGATCCAGTAGCACGTAATCTTTATAAAAAGATGATGATCGACGCTGAAGCATCACTGGTAGCTGCAAAGAATCGTAAGTTTAGTGATCCAGCATCAGCACAAAAAAACAATAGAAATAACACAGAATCTACAACATAGAATAAATATTATTGCAGCGCCAATGATTCATTGACGCCGGTATCTTAGACGCTTGGGGTGTGTTACCCTTTTACTAGTGTAAAACACTATAACGCCGTCCGTATGTAGGTATTCTACTAGCAATTTTAATAATTTTTTAAGAGAATACACATGACTAAACAATCTATACACCTGATATTTTTAGGGTTATACACCCTGATCACCGCTGGGTTGATAGCAGTATTATCTCCGAGTTGGAATATGGTTACGGTATTATTAGTATTACCGATACTGTATATACTATTTGAAACTAAAATATATACCAATGACAGCAAGGTAAAAATTGCCCAGGCCTTTGCTTACGCTGGTAGTGCAATTACTTTAATATTTTTCTTCAATTGGAAATTATTTTTATTAGCATTAATAGGCGGCTGGTTGTTATTTGGTATCGGGGTCAGTATTTGCTTACATAAGTGGGCAAGTCATCGAACATTCGCACCAAAAAATGCATTTTGGAAAACGATTATCCTATTTTTCGGCACACTATGCACACTAGGTAGCACGATCAGTTGGGCCGCTGGACATCGAGAACATCATAGATTTACTGATAAGGCAGGTGATCCTCATAGACCTGCAGGTAGTCTATGGCACAAGATTAAAGTTTATTTTTATTATTTCCCAACATACCCTATTAGTCCTATGTTGATCAAAGATTTAACGATTGATACGGGACATAAATGGTTCCATAAGAACTATTATAAAGTTATCTATGCTTATGCATTGGGACTATTTTTAATTGATCCTATCTATGCAGGATATTTCTACTGCTTGCCTGTATTATATGTATTCACTGGTATCAGTTGGGTCACAGTTATAGCACACATACCGACCGATGGACGCTTTGGTTATCGCACTGATACTTGGCGCATTTATAAGAGTGATGATTATACATATAATAGCCATATATGGCAATTCCTATTAATGGGTGAAGGATATCACAACACACATCATACCTGCCCATGGTTATGGAATAATGCTATTCTACCGGGTGAATTTGACATATCAGGAAAAATTATCAAACATATTGGTGATGTGAATGATCGTCCACCGTTGGAGTATGATAGTGTGCGTAGAGGTCAGGCCATGTTTGATGAGATCCAATCAGTGCTGACTAAAAATAAACAAGACGATAGTTTATCTGTACCAAATCCAACATGAGCAAACCGATAGCACTAGTAGGTCACAGGGCTGGACTTGATTTGTTGGTTGATATCGCGGATGCTATGGGGGTTGAAATAGCAGGAATATTTGACAAATATTTCTACGGTAATACAGAACAGATAGATGGTATACCTTTCATTGGCAATGAAGATGAAATCACCGACGATGATATCAGGAAATATGATTTTATCTTAAGTTCTAATTATGTTGGGCACAGTAATTTAAAGAACTTTGAACATAACGGTGATAATTTAAGAAAACGTCGAATACAGATATTCAAAGAACGTAATTTACCGACGGCAAACCTTATACACCCAACGGCATACGTCAGTTCTAAAACCTATGTTGGTTCTAGTGTAATCGTCGCCAGAAATTGTTATGTAAGGGCAAAATCTCATATAGGTGATTTTTGTTTTCTTGACAGCGGATCAGCAGTGGCACATGATGTTCACCTTGGCGAAAATGTTATTTTAACACCTTATAGTTTTATTGCAGGATTTATTAATATCGGTGATAATACTATGATCGGAGCAGGATCAATAATAGTTAATGGATACCCTGACAGAACATTAAATATTGGTAATGATGTGAAAATTATGGCAGGATGCACAGTATTAAAAGATGTACCGGATGGTAAGTTTGTTTCAAATACAGGTAAAATTTTACGTAGAATAGATCTTAAAAAGGAATGATATGGATTATAAAGTTAAAGATATAAGTTTAGCAGAGTGGGGACACAAAGAAATAGCGATCGCTGAGACAGAAATGCCTGGTTTAATTTCTGTTAGAGATGAATATAAGGATCAACAACCGCTTCGAGGTGCTCGTATTGCAGGGTCATTACACATGACTATCCAGACTGCTGTTCTAGTTGAAACGCTAGTGGCACTAGGTGCAGAAGTTCGATGGAGTTCATGTAACATATTTTCAACACAGGATCACGCTGCTGCCGCATTGGCCGATCAAGACATACCTGTATTTGCTTGGAAAGGCGAAACAGAAGAAGAATATTGGTGGTGTATTGAACAGACAGTCAGTGGTCCAGATGATTGGCAGCCAAATATGTTGCTTGATGATGGTCATGACCTTACTTGGCATGTCCATGAAAAACATCCGCACTTGTTAGAAGGTATCCGTGGGGTAACTGAAGAAACAACAACTGGAATCCATAAGATCAACGAAGCCATCGGCAAGGGCGAATTTAAGTTACGTGCTATCAATGTCAATGACAGTGTGACCAAAGCCAAGTTTGATAACTTGTATGGCTGCCGCGAGTCATTGGTTGACGGTATTAAACGTGCCACTGACGTTATGATCGCAGGAAAAGTAGCAGTGGTGGCAGGCTTTGGTGATGTAGGTAAAGGATCAGCAGCCGCACTTCGCGCACTATCAGCACAGGTATGGGTAACAGAGATCGATCCAATCTGCGCACTACAGGCTGCCATGGAAGGCTACCGAGTTGTTACCATGGACTATGCCGCAGACAAAGCAGACATATTCGTAACAGCCACAGGTAATATCGATGTTATCACCCGTGATCACATGGTCAAGATGAAACACAATAGTATAGTATGTAACATTGGTCACTTTGACAGTGAGATTGACATAGCTGGTATCCAAGACTTGGTCTGGGACGAAATCAAACCTCAGGTAGATCATGTTACACTACCAAACGGTAATAAGATCATCATCCTTGCCAAAGGCAGATTGGTTAATCTAGGTTGCGCTACAGGTCATCCTAGCTATGTGATGAGTAATTCATTTACTAACCAAGTGCTAGCGCAGATCGAAATGTTTAATAACACTGAAAATTATCAAATTGGATATCTATATCTATTGCCAAAACATTTGGATGAGAAAGTTGCTCAATTACATTTGGCCAAGATTGGTGCTGAATTAACAGAGTTAACCGCTGAACAAGCCACATACATTGGCGTCGCGGCCAACGGACCATATAAACCTGATAGTTATCGTTATTAACAGATCATTAAGTAAAGTTTTAACCTGCGGGTTCTGTATATAAATAAAAACGTGGCATTTATGCACCAAGATTTAATTCTGTGGCATTTTTGCAACATTAACTAAGAGGAAACAAAATGAAAAAAAGTTTAATCGCAACACTTATCGCTGGTCTGGCATTCAGCGGTGCAGTAATGGCTGAAGGTAGCTATGTAAAATTAGAAGGTGTTCACTACAATTACACTAACAAACCAAACGACAAAAACGGTTTCAATTTACAAATTGGTACTGATGTTGGCTATGGCGTTAAGTTAGATGCTAAGAATGAATTCCGTGTTGAAGAAAACTCACACAAATCATCAAACCGTTTAGAACTTGGTGCAACATACGAAGCTCGAGTATGGGACAAACTAAGTGCTAGCGTTCGTGGTTCAATCGGCGAGAAATATGCCGATGACACAAACTATGGTTATTACACTGTAGAGCCTGGTCTTTCATATGCATTAAACGATGCATTGAAATTAAAAGCATCATACAGATATCGTGATGCATTTAGCGACAGCCATGCAGATCGTACCAACACTTACAAAGTAGGTGCTGACTACGATCTAAACAAAACTACTTACCTGACAGGTAGTATTGGTCGCACGACTGGTGATTCAGAATACACAAGCATCCAAGGTGGTGTTGGTATTCGTTTCTAATCCATTTTGGATAATAAAAAAGGCTATTTAGATAGCCTTTTTCTTGACTTTTTTATCTAAACCTGTTACTATTATAAGGTAATAATCTTATAAGAGGAAACATCATGTTTGATTCAATTGAAATTCGTAAAGTAACAAATGGATTCGTAGTGATCCTAACACAAGAAGATGAAACCAGTGAGTATGTTTTTGATACCAGCCGTAAAGCTATCAAGTTTATCAAAGAATACGTAGAAACCAAGGTTGCACGCACAGTAGCAGACCGAGTAGAAGCATAATTTTTATGCCTATTTTGATATGAATAAATATCAAAAAGCAGTAAAATTCAACGAAAACTGGAGAAATCAATGTCAAAAACCGTCTTAGTGACTGGCGGTGCGGGTTTTATCGCACACCACGTTATTGAAAATATTTTAAGAAATACCGATTGGAATGTAGTCAGCTTAGACAGACTAGACTTCTCGGGTAATCTAAATCGACTATCAGATATGATGGCTGATTTTGATACAGACACCAAAAAGCGTGTGAAGATCGTATTCCATGATCTACGTGCAGAATTAAATCCAATGGTAGTACGTGATATCGGTGATGTGAACTATGTTCTACATCTAGCCGCTGGTAGCCATGTTGATCGCAGTATTGAATTCCCTATGGAGTTTGTCTGGGACAACGTAGTAGGTACAGGGCATATCTTAGAGTTTAGCCGTAAACTAAAAAATCTAGAACGTTTCATCTACTTCTCAACTGATGAAGTATTTGGTCCAGCACCCAATGGTGTGAACTACGCAGAACGTGATCGTTACAATTCAAGTAATCCATACTCAGCAACCAAAGCCGGCGGTGAAGAACTAGCAGTGGCGTTTGAAAATACCTACAAGTTACCAATCTACATCACACATACCATGAACGTGTTTGGTCAAAGACAACATCCAGAGAAGTTTATTCCCATGTGTATCCGTAAGGTAAACGATGGCGATGCTATCACTATCCACAGTGATGCGACACGTACTATTCCAGGCAGTCGTTTCTATATCCATGCAGCAGACGTAGCAGATGCTATGATGTTCTTGCTGGGATTAGATTCAACTACGCTAGCACCAGACTATGGTGACGCTAAATGTCCTAAGTTTAATCTAGTAGGCAAACAAGAAATTAATAATTTACAACTAGCACAGATTATCGCTGATGCGCAAGGAAAAGAATTGAAGTACGAAATGGTTGACTTCCATAGTTCACGCCCAGGTCATGACCTACGTTATGCACTGAGTGGTGACTACATGCGCAGTTTAGGTTGGGAACCTAAGGTTAGTTTAACAGAACGTATCGGTGAAGTAGTACAATGGACATTAAAGAATGACCGTTGGTTGCGTTGCGAATAAAGGATAACTATGAAAAATATCGTATTACTAACATCAGCAGTATACACTAACTATGGGATCTATGATCCTAAACAACGTATCCAACAGACCTTAGACACAGCTAAAAGTGCTAAGAAATATATTCCCGGCGCTGTGATTATTCTCGTAGATAACAGTAAAGTTGATGTGCAGAATGATACTAGCCCCGAGTTTGAAGAACTCATTGACCTAGTCGACTACTACATTGACAACAGTGACGACACAGATATCCAATACTTTCATAACCATGTACAGAACTATGACATTGGTAAAAACGCCATGGAAGCCATGGGATTAATGAAGGCATTGACCTACATCAATGGCGACGCTGATATAAAAAAAGAAATTGATTCAGCCGATCGAATTTTTAAACTCAGTGGTCGCTATCAAGTGACAGATAAGTTTGATATCGCCAAATTCAGCAACGCTAATACCAAAGACAAATATGTGTTTAAGAAAGCACAACCAAGTTGGATTAATCCACAAGACACAGGGGTGAACACACTGTTACAAACACGCTTATGGTCATTTACTCCCGGATTATTTGTGGCAACGATTGACATGTATAAAAATATCATTGAAAATATGGTACGATTATTCAATGAAAACAAATATATCGACAACGAACATTCAATGAGCAAATTTATCCCTAAGGACAAACTAATTGAGTTAGAAACAGTTGGGTTAGTTGGTAATATCGCGCCCAACGGTATGATGATCATTGACTAATGAAGAAAGTATTAATCCTAGGTGGTAATGGTTACATTGGATCTAGACTACGTCAGGTACTTAGATTAAAGCATTTTGTAAAATCAAACGACATCTGTTGGTTTAGTTATGATGAAACCAGTGACAGTAGAGATTATCAAAAACTTTCTCGTAAAGAACTAGCAGAGTTTGAAGTGATAATAGTTTTAGCAGGTCATAGTAGTGTGCCAAGTTGCAACGGTGCATTATACAGTCCTTGGTTAAACAATGTTACTAACTTTACTAACCTACTAGACAAGCTAGATATCAATCAATTGGTTATCTATGCTAGTTCGGCAAGTGTTTATGGTAACAGTGCACCAGGCGAACAGCACAAAGAAACTAACAAGATATTTGTGCCTGTAAACAACTATGATGTTACCAAGTATGCTCTGGACCAACAGGCAACGATAGCAAACCTGGTAGGCAAGCGGGTAATAGGATTACGATTTGGCACTGTTAATGGTTGGGCACCTAACCTACGTGTTGATGTGATGATCAATAGCATGTACTACAGTGTGCAAAATGGTGCAGGAATACAAGTAACAAATCCACATATCAGTCGTGCTATGTTGGGTATAGAAGATCTATGTCGTGCTGTCGGTCGTTGTATTGATGCTCCAGTGCCAGGTATCTACAACCTAAGTAGTTTTAATAGTACTGTAGGTGAAATAGCAGATGCAGTAAGTAAAAAACTTGGTGCTAAGATCGTAGATCGAGGCAACACGGCTAATGCCTATGACTTCGCCTTAGACACAACCTTATTTGAACAGACATACGATTTTACTTTTGAAGAAACACCTGCTACAATAGTAGATAGTTTAATAGAAAGTTATGAACAAGCCACTCCACAGTGGAGAGACAAATATATAATTTATAATTGGGAACCAGAACATGCAAGATGCTAAACAACTCAACGAATGCCTTTGCTGTGGCAGTGAAAAACTTAAATTAGTCCTAGACTTAAACGAGCAACCACTGGCTAACAGTTTTAAGAAAACAGCAGAGGAAAGTGAACCAACATTCCCATTGCGCTTAAACATCTGCGAAGACTGCACACACCTACAATTAAGTCACGCAGTTAACCCAGACTTATTGTTTAAGAACTATCTATATGTAAGTGGTACGAGCCAAACACTTCGTGACTATTTTGATTGGTTTGCTAAAGAAACATTAACCTATGCACCAGATGCTAAAACAGTATTAGACATTGCCTGTAATGATGGTAGTCAACTAAACAGTTTCAAAGACTTAGGATTAAAGACCTACGGTGTTGATCCTGCTGAGAATTTACACCCATTAAGCAACGCTAACCATGAAGTGGTGTGTGACTATTTCAAAGAGAAATATGTTTACCATTACAAGATGAAACAATTAGACATCATCACGGCGCAGAACGTATTCGCACACAATGATTACCCATTGGACTTTTTATTACAATGTAAAGAAATCATGCACGACACTAGTGTGTTGTTTATCCAAACAAGCCAAGGCGACATGATCAAGAACAATGAGTTTGATACTATCTATCATGAGCATCTAAGTTTCTTTAATGCCAGCAGTATGAGCGCACTAGCTCGTCGTGCCGGTCTACACTTAATTGACATTCGTAAAACACCAATTCATGGCAACAGCTATATGTTTGTGTTTAAGAAAACAGCAGAAGATACCAGCAAGGTTGATGCTGTACTTGCCGAAGAACGTGCTTTAGGCCTACAAGATATGAATACATATTTGGCCTATGCTGATCGTGCTAGTACTATTGTTGAAGATCTTAAACAGACTATCATGCACTATCGCATGATGGACTATCTGATCGTAGGCTACGGTGCGGCTGCCAAAGGCAACACGCTATTAAACTTTGGTGATATACATCTCGATTATATCATTGATGATAACCCACTCAAACAAGGATTGTATAGCCCTGGTATGAGCACCCCTGTGGTGCCTATCGCTAAACTAGATGACTATGCTGAGACTAAGGTAGCATTTGTTCCATTGGCTTGGAACTTCTTCACTGAGATACGTAAAAATATCAAAGGTAAACGTGATCGTGACGGTGATGTGTTTATTAAGTATTTTCCAACTATCAACGTTGAATAATGCGTAAGACCTTACTTTGTCATTTCTATAACGAAGAGTACATGCTACCATGGTTCCTCAATCACCACAAGCAGATATTTGATCACGGCGTGATGATTGACTATCATTCAACTGATCGCAGTGTAGAAATCATCAAAGAAATATGCCCAACATGGGATATTGTTGTAAGTCGCAATGCAGATTTCCAAGCAGATACTATCGATACAGAAGTTAATGACATTGAACGCAATATCGAAGGTTGGCGGATCTGTTTAAATGTAACTGAACAATTAATTGGCGACTATTCATTGATGGATGATAATCCAAGACAAATATTAGTGCCAAGTATCTTTATGGTAGACTGTGACCGTGACCGTGTAGCTACATATGATCTACCATTGTATGAACAAAAAACAGATGGGTTTATATTCAGTGATAGCCAACAGAACTTTTTAGAACGCCGTAGTCGTAGCCTACATAATGTACCGGTACATTATCCAGCACAGTCAACACAGGCATGTATGGCACCTGGACGTCATTGGAACTCATATAATACAGATCAGCTGGTAACATTGTATTATGGTTGGTGCCCGTTTGATCAAGGCCAAGTTGATCGCAAGCTACAGATACAAACACAGATCCCTTTAATTGATCGTCAGCTTAATCGCGGATTCCATCATATAACAAATAAAGAAACATTGACCTACAGACTAGAAAATGAATTTATTCCACGAGCAAGAAATATATCAAAGGAAATACAACAGTATGTTACCAAACATAAAAATCTTTCAAATATACTTTAAACCAGAATTGATAGCACATTGTGACCCACATTTTGTGCCATTAGATAACACAGCTAACCCTAATCCAGAACTACGCGAATGGGACGTATGGAATCGTGAGTATGACGATCTGATAGCCAGTGATCTAGAATATTGGGGATTCGTCAGTTGGAAGTTTAAAGAGAAAACCAATCTAACAGGACAACAGGTATACGATTTTATCAATGCTTATCCTGGCCAAGATGTTTACTTACTAAACCCCTGTATAGTCAACGAAGCCTGTTTCGCCAACTCGTGGGAACAAGGTGATATGCACCATCCAAACATTTCAGACATCGGCAATAAGTTTTTACAAAAAATTGGTTACGGTGATGTTGATGTTAAGAGCATGTTGTTAGATCGTAATGCCACAGTATTTGCTAACTACGTGGTCGGTAGTCGTAAGTTCTGGACCAAGTTTATGGAATTTAGTCGTAAGCTATTCACAGAAGCAGATAAGGATCCTGTGTTCAAAGAAGAAGTATTTGGTGCAGGCCGTAGTAACTATGCACACGATCAATCATTACCTAATTTTACATTCCTAATCGAGCGATTGATCCCCACATTCATCGAGTTGGAAGAATTGAATGCGGTAGGATTTAAACATTCACCTGATACATTAGCTATGAAGTATCAACCCTATGCTGATGATATCATGGCCTTAAGTGACCTAAAAGTTGCTGTAAATCGCTACAATTCAGACGAATTATACGATATTTGGAACTTTTATCGCCATAAATTCCTAAGCCAGAATCAAGGCATTTTAGGATTAGAATAGTTATCTAATATTTTGGTTAGTTTTATACGCATAAAACTCCGGATTCTCATGACTACATAATACTACGTTCGGAGGAATTAAATATGTCAGAAACCGAATCAAGATACTATTGCGCAGGGAGATATTGCACAATGAGAGAAACGTGTCACAGACACACATCAAGCGTTGGAGTTAACCATGCTCCATTTGAAGATTATGATTTATTGGCACTAAGAACGCCAACTAAACCATGCCAACATTATATCAATCGCGACACTGCGACTGGTATAAATTCTTAGGAAGATCAGCCTTAAGACAAGACTAACAGGAGGGAAAGATATGAGCGAGTTTTCACGCCTCAAAAAAATACTAACCTGGACAATAATGTCCACAGCAGTTTTAGCAGTAACAGTAACATCGATAGCCAATGCCACAGAAGATCGTGCATTTGGTTTTAAGATGGCCAAAGCCCAGCAACAACAGGCCAAAGTGTTAGAACGTCAACTTGCCTGCTTGGCTCGTAATGTATTTTACGAAGCCAATGGTGAACCTATGGCAGGACAGATGGCAGTGGCCCAGGTCACAGTCAATCGTGCCCGTAGTGGATTATTTCCACGAGACCTATGCGCAGTAGTTTCACAAACTACTATAGTAGGCAGTGACACACGGGTCTGCCAATTCAGTTGGTATTGCCATGATAATCTCAACAAGACACGCATCATCAAACCATCAGAGTCTAGCTATATCGCCGCCAGGCGAGTTTTTGTAGAAGGACAAAAAGTAGCTAACATCGACAAAGATGTTATGTGGTTCCATGAAACATCAATAAAGGTCAACCCACGTTGGCCACACAAGGTTGCTACTAAAATTGGTAACCATGTATTCTACAAGCGACAAAAATAACTTGACAACTGCCTATCACTCGTGTATAATACATGCATGAGTGATAGATTCCAAGACCCAAATTGGGGCAAGCACGGTAATCCAAATAGAACTGATTGGTTTCACGCACCACGCGGCTTAGATCGGTTGAATACAAAACATTGGAATACTAACCAAACAGACCGTCCAATGTTTCATGATGGCACAGACACTAAAGTCAGTGTTTGGACTATATTCTGGGTTCTCGCATTTATTATCATACTCAGCGGGTTCAGTGATACCGCCCGTGGCGTTATATTCTATGGAATTAACATTACTGAAACATGGTATGCTAGTGTGGATAATATGTTAGACGCATTAGGTGCACCTAAACTACCGTAACGAATAAATAATCTTATAGTGACAAAATCACTATATTTTAACAATGCCCAAAAGGCGAAAGGAAGTAAAATGACAAAACAAGCAGACTTATCTGACTTAGCCACAGAAGCTATGGTCGCAAGTATTCCTGCTAAACCAGTTCAACCACAAGCGGAAACACCATGTGCTGATAAAGACACAGCTTGTAACAGACGTTGGATTGATGCATTTAGCGATTGTTGTTAATCAAAAGTAAAATCAAGTTTTAAATAGCTGTTGACACTGGTCGATAAATATTGTAAAATGTATTATCAACTAGGGGTCAATGATGACTGTAGATTTTCAAAGAATTGAGAACTGCCACGTAGTTCACAAACCATGGGGAACAGAAACTTGGTTAATGCCAGGAAACGATGTTTACCCATTCGCACTTAAAGAGTTAATCCTACGAGCAGGCTTTGTTACTAGCCTACAAGTCCACCAATTTAAATCAGAAAGCATACACCTACACGTGGGCAATGGTGCGCTGATCTATCATCCACGACCTTTTGATTGCGAGCGTTATCTGGCTGGTGGTTATTCAGCTGAAGAAATAGCACAGATTAAGAGTGAATTGATCACTGAAGAACTAGCACCCGGAGCAGTATTCCATACTCCACCCGGCACTATTCATCGTATGGTTGCACATGATGATCTACACTATACAGAAGCCAGCACTACTCAATTAGATGACGTTATACGTCTTGAAGACTCTGCAAACAGAGGACATGGAAGAATTGATGCCGAACACCAACAATAAACTCACAGTATTAATCCTAGCCGCAGGCTATGGTCGTAGGATGGGTCCATTTAGTCGTATGGTACCTAAAGCACTTATACCCTATGATAATAAACCACTGATCAGTCACATCATGGAAAAGTTTGATGTGGGCACACGTTTTGTCGTTGCCTGTGGTCACATGGGACAATACATCAAAGATTATGTCAGCGTGGTACACAGTGATAAAGATGTAGTGTTCGTAGACATTCCTAACTACGCAGAAGGTGATACAGGTCCAGCGACCAGCATCCAGGCCTGTGCCAAATACCTACATGGTGGATTCATGTGGTTGGCCTGTGACACACTATTTGACTTTGAATACAGAGATAAACTAGATCACGATTGGATCGGAGTCCATCCTGTTGACAGTGCTATCGCACAAGACTACTGTTGGATTGAACGTGAAGCTGATAAGATCATCAGCGTAAAGAATAAACTACCTAGCAAGACCGCAGTTGATGCGTTCATTGGTTTAATGTATGCCTGCGATGATAGATATTTGAATAATCTAATCGCTCAGAAAGCCAAAGAAACACCAGAAGGATTTAGCGGATTGAGCTTAAAAGCACATACCGTACGTGGTTGGAAAGACTTTGGTACTTATGAAAAGTGGGAAGAACTATCAAGTGAGTTTACAGATGTAAGTTTTCCTAAACCGGATGAACTATTCTACAATGATAATAAGAAGATCATCAAGTTCTGGACCAATCCTAAGCAGGCAGAAATGCGTGTTAAGCGTGCTGAATGTAATCCAGAAGCCATGCCCGACAACGTTGAAGTTTCTGGTAACTTCTTGATACATGACTTTGCTAAAGGTGATATCGTTTATAATCAATATTCACCAGAGGTATTTGAAAGTATGCTGGCTTGGTGTGAGTCGACATTGTGGAAAGATGCACCGGCTGAGAACGATGCTGACATCGATCATCTAACTATCTGTAATAAATTCTATCATGATAAAACCATGGAACGTGTTGAGATGTTCCGTGCCAAGTATGCTAACTGGAGTGAACCTTGTGTGGTCAATGGTGTTGAAGTGGACACCATTGATACATACCTAAGCAAGATTGACTTTGCTTGGTTAACAACAGAAACGTCATGGAAGTTTATACACGGTGATCTGCACTTTGACAATACCATTTATCAACATGGTCAATACCTGGGCCCATTGACCAACTATGAAGAACACAAAAAACATTTCTCAGAGCAATTCACTGCCATCGATTGGCGTACTGACTTTGGTGGTGCATTATATGGTGACCAATATTACGATCTAGCTAAGATGCTAGGTGGGTTACATCTAAGCTACAAAGATATCAAACATGAACGTTACAGCTATACAGAACGCAATGACTATGCTACACTAGAAATTCCTAGTGTAAAAGATGTACAGCTATACGAAGAAATTTTACAACGTTGGGTGGTCAAACAAGGATTAGACTGGAAGAAGGTCAAGACCTTAGTACCAATCATCTACTTGAACATGAGTCCTTTACATGAAGCACCATTTGACAAGTTCTTGATAGCACTTGCTCAACTACACTTTAGCAAGGTACTAGGATAATGTATAAACGTTTTATCATGGATGTAGATGGTGTTTTAAACGATGGCATGCTCTATTGGGGTCATGATGGAAAACCTTTCAAGGCCTTTGGTAACTATGATCACGATGGACTTAAACTCCTGCGTGATCATCTAGACATAGAGTTTGTTAGTGCTGATGAAAATGGCTGGCCTATCACCTATAACCGTATCACAACACATATGAAATTTCCTGTGACCATGGTTAAAGAAAAGGATCGCTTAAACTTTGTGTTAAGCAAAGGTGATCCTGCAGAAACTATCTTTATGGGTGACGGACCTTACGACGCAAAAATATTCCCACATGTGGGTTTAAGTTTTGCCCCAGCACAGGCCTGGAGAACAGCAAGAGCTAATGCTACACATGTTACAGAACGTGACGGTGGCAAAGGCGCAGTTATGGACGCTTGTATTATTATTATGGATAAGATGGGGATTGAACATGGATTTTAGACTAGGATTTGGGCCAATGAGCTGTGAGGTAATTACAGCAATCTGTAACTACACACACGATACAAAAAGACCTTTGATGATTATCGCAAGCCGTAATCAAGTTGACGCCGACAGTGGCTATGTAATGACCACACCAGAGTTACGTCAATTATTAGATACATTGCCAACTGACTACGTTTGGATGTGTCGTGATCATTGCGGTCCGTACTTCTTAGATAGTGAAAAACGTTTGCCATTAAAGGCCGCAATAGAAGCAACTAAGAAAACCATCGCTTATGATATTGAACAGGGCTTTAACCTAATACACATCGACACCAGCCGCGTTGATGATACCTATGGTATTGCTGAACAACTATTTAAATTTGCTATCGATCTAAATCCTAATATCCGTTTTGAGTTTGGCACAGAAGAAAACGTAGGTGTAGCGGCAGGTGCTATCAAATATAAAGCTGATGTGGCCTTTGCTAAAAATATACCTAATTTAGAATTTGTAGTAGCACAAACAGGTAGCCTATGTCATGAAGATCATCAGGCAGGAACATTTGAAATTGACACAGTGCGTGAGCTTGTTAAGGTAGCAAATGAAAACGGTGTTAAACTTAAAGAACACAACGCTGATTACCTCTCAGCAGAACAAGTACAACTACGCAAGGCCGCGGGTGTACATGCTATGAATATCGCTCCACAACTTGGTGTAGTACAGACTAAGCTATTAAAAGAGATGGCACTAAGTCGTGGGGGCCTACATGAATGGAATGCTTTTAGTCAAGTGGTATTGGCCAGCGGTCGTTGGAAGAAATGGACTGATAGTGATCAAGATGAACAGAAAGTCATCGTCGCCGGACACTACTGTTTCAACACACCACAATACCGTGCTATTTTAGAACAAATAAGTCAACATGGTGATTGGAATTTAGAACTACAACAAACACTATACCAAATCTTCAATACCTATACAGATAACCTAGCCTAATGATTGTTTTATTCAATGTAAAGATCACGGACATCCGTATGGGTTATCCATACCGTCGTGCGACATGGATGCCTAACCCAGAACGCATGGATGTGTTTAAATATTGCCTAGCCAGCACAGCAGTATTAGAACCTCTAGTCAGCAAGTTTATATTCTGTATCACCGTATCACCTGAACTAGCACACCGCCAACAAGAACTAGAAGCATACATGAAGGAATTATTCCCAGCTGACAAGTTAGAACTCGTTTGGCAACGCTGTGACTATGGTCGTGATTGGAAACAGATCTGTGACAGATATCTAGATGACCCAGAAGAGTTAGTGTGGTTAGCCTGTAACGATGATCATATCTTTATCGACACAAATTTAGATATGGTTGAAAGTGCTATTAATTGGTTAGAGTTAGATCCAGATCCTAATGCTGTGATGTATTATAGTCATTGGCCAGAACAGATGCGTATGAGCCGATACTATAATGGTGAACTTACCAGTGATGGTGACTTTATCCGTTACAACTGGGAAACCTACGATGGCATCATGATGCTCAAGGCTGGACGTCTTAAAAAGTATTGGGATCGTGACTACGGCAATGCTCTGATGTTCAAAGTGGACTATCTAGGTGCACATCACGGATATGTTTGCCCAGGACCAGTCTATGCACCAACTAAAGAAATAGTCCGCCATTATGAAGGTTACAGTCATGTCAATGATAACATGCCACAGACTTTAGAAAATATCGTTCCACCTATATATATTCCACCGGGCTTCTTTGAAGGTGATTTAAAAATCGCCATCGGATTCTATGACCGCGATGACAGCTGGACTAATTTTAACCCAGCGGCAGAATGGTTATACAATAGCAAACCCTCAGGTACGGACTATCGTTGGGTAGAAGAAGATATTCCTTTATTCTGGAAGAGTAGATTGGGTAAAATTACCCATAGTCCAGAGTATGATCAGCAGGCCATGCGTCAAGCTCGTGATACTGCTATGCTGGTGGAAACCCATGTTCCTATGAAGTGTTACGGCATAGAATTTGGCCTAGAAAATCACCATCCACGAGAGTGGTTTTCCAAGCATTTTTTAGCATAATTTTGGTTGACTTTTTGGTTGTTTGAGTGTATAATGTTACACATAGACAATAAGAAATGGAGCAAAATATGTTTGAAACCTGTGCAAAACAACTAGTAACAATTACCCTAGACAAGCCCGTGACTACGGAGTTCTATAACGGCACCTTGTTTGTCCGCACTATTACTGAAGATCAAGCCCGCAGAGTATTCCATGCACTAAGCAAGAGCTTGGGTTTGGGTAAAGTACAGATTAGCCCTATAGGTGATACGGGCGAATTTGCCTATGATTTTGTGTAAATTTTGGTTGACTTTTTGGCATTTTGAGTGTATAATGTTATACATAGACAATAAGAAAAGGAGCAATTAAATGGATATTCAAGCAATTCACAACGAAGCTAAAACAGCGGCAATACAAGCAGAAAATGCTCATATCGCCCAACATGGTGAATCATATTACTGTGGTTTTGCCTGGGTAGATGTGTTCGTAGAACGCACTAACTCAAAAGAAGCCAAAGAATTACTTAAGATTGGCTTTAAGAAAAGTTGGAGAGCTAAATGCCTAAACCTTTGGAGCCCAGGTGGATACAATGGTCAAAGCATGGACATCAAAGAAGCTGGTGCTAGCGCCTATGCAGAAGTCCTAAGCAAGTATGGATTTAAGGCTTATTGTGGCTCACGTGCTGACTAATCAAGGAGAAAAACAATGACTTCACAAACTTTAATCAGTAATTTAAGATATCAAATTCAGCAGTTGTCTCAGGATGAACTTGAGCAAGAATTTGATACCTACAAGACGCTACAGGCTAGGAGTGTGCGTGATGAAATCTATCAGGAACTATTAGCCCAAGCATTAGATCAGCGTGAACAACAGGAGCATGAATATGAGTAATTTTTTATTGGGTTTCTTAGCAGGTGCTATTGTAGTGGATTTTCTCTGGGCTTGGAAAATGGGTATAGTTACATTGATTTGGTCCAAGATCAGCAGAAAATTCAATGAACATTTTAGAAACTAATTGGTTGACAAAACCACTTTTTGGTGCTATAATAGTATTATAAAATAAGAAAGCAGACAACTGCTTCACAATATTTTAATTAATATAAAGGACTAGACAATGCAGGCATTCGTAAAAATTAAAAGCGGTAGTTATCGCAATCAAGAAGTTCGAGATGAAGTGTTTCCACTCATCAAACAATTCCAATTAGGTAGCAAAGGTGGTTACATAACAGTAGACGGCACTGGTCGTTTTGGTAAGGATAAAATCCGTGTTACAGTAGCAACACCTACAGACTATGAACTAGTAGAAGCACCAGCAACTGTTCCAGCGACCGACCCAGCAGATGATGAACAACGTATGAGCGAAATCGCTGAACGTTTTGACATCTTAAATGAAATGACCAAGGCAGTATTGAACGGAGATATCCGTGCTATGATCGTAGCAGGCCCTCCGGGTGTTGGTAAGTCATTTGGTATCGAAGGTGAGCTTGAACGTGCTAACTTGTTCGATCAAATCTCAGGCCGTAGAGTTAAATCAGAAATGATCAAAGGTACGGCAAGCGCACTAGGTATGTATAAGGCACTTTACAAATATAGTGATGAAAACTCAGTTATCGTGTTTGATGACTGTGACAGCATCCTACTTGATGAGATATGTCTTAACCTGCTTAAAGGCGCACTTGACTCAGGAAAGAAACGTAGGATTTCTTGGTTAGCAGATTCACACTCACTACGCAATGAAGGTATACCCGATCAGTTTGATTTCAAAGGTGGTGTGATCTTTATTACCAACCTTAAGTTTGATCAAATGAAATCGCAAAAGACACGTGATCACTTGGATGCTATCCAATCACGCTGTCACTATCTGGACTTAACCCTTGATACCATGCACGATAAAATCTTGCGTATTAAGCAGATTGCACGCACAGGTGAACTGTTTGCAGACTTTGACTTTGATCAGTTAGATCAAGATCTAATCATTGACTTTATGACAGATAATCAAGCACGTTTGCGTGAAGTATCGCTACGTATGGCTATCAAGATTGCACAACTTAAAAAGAGCTTTCCATTAAAATGGGTAGCTTTGGCAAAAACAACTTGTATGAAATCATCAGTTTAAGGAGAAATATATGTACGACAAATTTAGAACATGGGCTTATATCAATTCAGTTCAGATCACTTGGTTCCTAATAGGCTTGTTTACAGCCTTTGGAATCGACGCTCTAGGCACTGGTAATTTGATTGGTGCACTGATTAACTTTGGCCTAGCTGGCGTTAATTACGTATTAAGAAAGATCTAATATCAAAACCTAATCGTATCCTACGTTTGTAAGATATATATTAGTAACAGTTTTCATCGCACTTATCTATTGTCTTAGCTCCTAGTGCGGTGACCTCAAAGCCCGGTAATTAATTTTATCGGGCTTCTTTTTAGGTTGACTTTCCAATACTAACCATCGTATACTAATAGTATGTTAACCTATCCCTATGTAGAAGACTATTTGGAATACCTTGGTGGTTATGAAGTGGGTCTTACTGCTTT
>Ga0209500_10001047_pt1 | contig 21794 bp, 29 predicted proteins | sample S_140212_EF_Meta_FD_187323 | JGI IMG/M metagenome (GOLD analysis project Ga0209500, IMG submission 187323) | Freshwater microbial communities from Lake Simoncouche, Canada to study carbon cycling - S_140212_EF_MetaG (SPAdes) (version 2) | ecosystem: Environmental > Aquatic > Freshwater > Lake ... | reverse complement strand
GCTGAAAAGATTCGCAGTTTAGGAGCATACATTCCTACAAGTCTAAATAACTTAAACATGCTGACAAAGATCGAAGACGAAAATCATGTTCCAAATAAAGACGAAATGGTCAAAGAATTATTGTTAGATAATGAAAAAATGATAAAGATTTTAAAGATGACTTATGAAGCCGCAGAAGCCGCAGGTGAAAATGGATTTAGTAATTTTTTAGCAGAACGTATGGACGCACATAAAAAGCACGGATGGTTCTTAAAATCTAGTATCAAGGGTGAGTAAATGAGAGCTCGAGATTTCATTTCCGAAGGCGGAAAACTTCACATTAAAAAAAGTGAAAAATCTTCTATGAGAAGTGTAACTACTTTTCCTAATCAAAATATGAATTCCGGCTCACAAAGATTGCATTATAGATTTGGTCTTGCTATGGCCGGGGCTCCTGATTTCCCTACAAAGGCTGAAAACTGGATAGGCGGTGATCCATTATTAGCACCATATACTGAAGTTGAAATGAATATTATCAACTATGCTTCACAACAAGTAGGCGACGGTAGTAAACAGGTTTGGTCTAATAATCGAAGTCAAGAAATGGATAATGTTAATAAAGTAAGCCCTGTGTCAAATTGGATGAACAAGAAAAATGACTAATGAATTCAAAAAAATATCTAACAAAGAAGAAACACGTTATGTGTTAGAAACTTCTAGTGGTGGATCTAGTAGTGCAGGATCAATAGCAAGTGTATCGATGCCTGTGGGTAATATAAAACGCAGACCTGGAGATAATTTACTTACTTCAGAATCCGATACCGTTAAACAAAAACCTCGACAAGGTCCGTTAAAGACTCAAACAGGTGGCGGAAAACACAAAGATAAAACTAAGACTATTCCACGCAGAGAAAAGTATAAGAAGGCATTAGCTGAATTTTCATCACCTAATTTAGATGCTGGACCAGCATCTGAAATAGTTTCTAAGGTTGTAAATAGATTACGTCAAAAATATCCCGGACTTAATTCAACGCAAGCGGCAATGGCAGAACTCGGGAATCAAATGGATACTAATGCTAGCCAAGAACAACAAATAAGTCAATTAGTTAGAAAGAATATCGGATTAAGCGATACCATGATAGAAAAAGAAAAACGACTGCAGGATATAAATGCAAAATTATCAAGAGGAGAAATTACTCAGGTTGAAGCTGACAACCAAAGAAAAGAAGTTGAAAAAGAATATCCTGGAATAAAAAAGATTGCGGACCCTGAGGTTAATCAATCTAACAATAAACCGTCTCAAGAAAAATCACCTGCAGAAAAAGAAAAGGCAACACCACAAAACTTACAGCCAACACAACAACCACAAAATACTAATCCAACAGATAATCAACTTCAACAACCTGGGGCAACAACACCTGCGGCAACAACACCTGCAGTTCAACAACCTGGGACAACAACACCTGGGGCAACAACACCTGCGGCAACAACACCTGCAGTTCAACAACCTGGGACAACAACACCTGCAGTTCAACAACCTGTAACTACAACAAAAGTTAATAAGAATGTTAAAAAAGATGACTCTATTAAAAAGAATCCTGTAAAATTTAAAAGAGCAAATGATGTTATAAATCAGATAAAGCAAGGCACATGGCAGCCAGGAAAAGACATGTCTCCTGATGAAATACAAAAGTTACAAACAAAACTTTTTAAAGATACTCAAAGATCAACTACTGTTGAAGGCAATGAATATTTAGAGAATCTACTTAACAAGCTCAACAACGCGGTTGAAAACAAAGATTTAATAAAAGAAAATGAAGATATTGGGCCAGCTGGGCCCGGAGAGAAAGTAGGTCAAGGGTACAAACGACCTGGAGATAAAGATTTTCTTTCCTGGAGAGTGGCTCTTTCTTCAAATAATAAGTGGGTTATTCCTCGAGACAAAGAGCATCTTCCTGATTTAAAAAATTATCTATCACATTTAACAATACTTGCCGGATATTCTGTAGCCAACGACTACAGCGATTCCCCATTTTATGGCAGACAAAAATCTAAAGAGATCGCCGTAAAAAAGATTCTAAAAATTAAAGCAGATATTGAACGTTTAGAATCAGAGAGTGAGTTGAACAAAGAAGGCGCTCCAATCAGTGGCAACGGTGGGGCTGTTGATAATTTTAAACAACAAATGGCTAATAGCACTGAAGTTGCATATCAAGCAAATTTAAAAAATGCTGGCGTAGCAGAGACTTTATCTAATCCGCAACGTAAATTAGGCAAAGATATTGATGCAGGTCGCAAGTCAGATGAAGCTAGTCGCATACGTGCAGAAAAAGCTCGAGCAGAATTTAATAAGCAATGGGACGAAAAGAAAGCAAAAGAAAAGCAAGGTATGGCGGAAGGTGATGAGTATAACGAATATAGCGATGAAGTAGATATGGTTAAAAATAATCTACTCACAATTATTCGTTCTTGTAAAGAGTTAGCCAACACTATGAAGAACGATGAAAACTTGCCAGAGTGGGTTGAAGAGAAAGTTTCAATGAGCAAACAGAATATGGTTACAGTATCGCAATATCTACAAAGTCAGCATGACCAAGGGCACGTATATGAAGCCACACGCACAGACGTAGACAGCGCAAATACTTCAGTTGGAAATCAAACAACAGGTGGCCGCCCTGTAAGTTTTAGTCAGCCTACTCCAGCTAAAACTGATACAGCTAAAAGTTGGCCATGGTGGTGGGGTGCTTATATTGCGGCTATAGGTAAAGGGTTGCCAGGTCCTCCATATACAGATCCAACTCAAATAAACGATTATAAATTAGGTAGAAACGCGGCAAATTTACAAGTTGGAGATTTTACTACTAAAACAGGTATGCTACAGTTAAACAGACCAGCAGGTCCTATGAATACTAAGGGATTATCATTAGCCCCTGACGTTATCCAGAGAGCAAATAAATTATTTCCAGATCGTACATCTAATGCAACTACCCCAGCTCCAGTAGGTACTACAGACGCTGTCTCTGTAAATAATATAAAAAACATGGCTATGCCATATTCAATGAATAGAGAAGACAATGATTCTTATCAAAATAAATTACAAGAACGGTTAGATGCCGAAGTAGATGAGCGTAGCGTTAGTCAAGCACAGGCAAGAACAATGGCGGCGGCTGCACACAATCCAGCGTTTGCCAAAAAGGTAGGTATCAAACTGAATGTAGCTCAAGAGTTTAATCGTGCTGATACTGGCAAAGATATTAGTAAGTTGCCAAAACGTGTACTTCCAAAAAAACGTAAAAAATGAAAATTTTAGAATTTGTACCTGATGATTATAAAATACATGATCGAGCTCACCTTGATCAAATTCTTTTAGAACTTTGTGAAGCAGTTATAAAAGGTCAACAAGAAAATCCAGATCATTACGGAATGGTAGCTGCCTGTGTTATGGACAATGATCATAATAAGATTATATCTGTCAATGAAGAAACAGATGACGGGACACGTAAACATGCCGAGCGTGTAGCAATAGAGTCATATGAAGCTGAATACGGAAAAATTCCAAAAGGCAGTATTATCATTACTACATGTAGCCCGTGTAACGAAGATATGGATGAGCGTTACGGAGAAAGTTGTACTGATTTAATTAATAACAGCAATGTACGTAAAGTATATTGCGGATACATCGATTCAAGCCAAGACGACGAGCATAACAAATATACTTTAGAAGAAACTAGTAACACAGATATACAAGGACTTTGTGAAAAATTTGCATCAACATTCCTTGACGAATCAGCCGCATGGCATCGCAAAGCCGGTAAAAATAAGAACGGTGGATTGAATAAGAAAGGTGTTGCCAGTTATCGTAGAGAACATCCTGGATCAAAACTTCAAACAGCAGTTACAACCAAACCAAGTAAACTCAAACCAGGAAGCAAAGCGGCCAAGCGTCGAAAGAGTTTCTGTGCTCGTATGGGCGGTATGCCGGGTCCAATGAAAAAGCCAAATGGTAAACCAACTCGTAAAGCGTTATCATTACGCAAATGGAATTGCGAGTAAAAAAATAAGTTGACATAGTTGTATTAATATTATATACTAGCTTATAGGAGATTATTATGAGCAAAGTATTCGGTGACCCAGAACGGGCAAAAATTAAACAGATTATTTCAGAGGGCATGACAGTTATGCAGGAGATACAAGATCTGTCAGAAGGACTCAACGACACCATTAAGGCTGTTGCAGAAGAACTAGAGGTAAAACCTAGTACCATTAAAAAAGCAATCAAGATTGCACAGAAAGATACTTGGGATCAAGTATTCCGTGAGTTTGATGATTTGGAAACTATCGTAGATATTAGTGGTCACGCTAATCGCGACGGTAATGATTAATGGACCCAATAACAAATGGTATTATAGATATATACCGTTGGGCAGAAAGAGATTATCAAGAATGGCCATTGAGGTTTTGCATTGAAGTTTTTGCTTGGGCTATCAGTGTTGGTTGTAGTATCACTATGGCCCTTACTGTTCCTAATCCACCTCTCATCACACTCTACCCCATATGGATCGCTGGATGTGCTATGTATGGTTGGGCTAGTTGGACTCGTGGTAGCTTCGGTATGGTGGCTAATTATCTTTTGCTTGTTAGCATTGATATCTTTGGCCTCATTAGGATGTTGACTAAATAAAAGTGAGAAAGGTCCTGCGAGCCATAAATCGCATTGTGAAGGTTGCCGGCCATAAGCGGTAGGAGAAAAATATGAGTTATGTCGATGCCAAATGGGATCGTGAGAAGGACATAGTGTCCGTTGTCGAACGAGATCCAAAACAAGGTCGTGTATATCGCGACTATCCAGCCAAATATCTATTCTATTACCCAGACCAAAGAGGTAAGTTCAAAAGTATCCACGGTGAATCATTAAGCAAGGTCACTGCTAAAAACTGGAAAGAGTTTATTAAAGAACAGAAAATACACAGTAATCATAAGTTATATGAAAGTGATATTAATCCTGTATTCCGATGCCTAGAAGACAACTATCTAAATAAAGATTCTCCAAAGTTAAATGTAGCATTTTTTGATATTGAGGTCGACTTCGACCCAGAGCGTGGTTATGCAAGTCCAGAAGATGCGTTCATGCCTATTACTGCTATTGCCATACACTTACAATGGTTGGATACACTGGTATGCCTAGCTGTTCCGCCAAAGACCCTTACAATGGCACAGGCAGAAGAACAGGTTAAAGATTTTCCAAATACTATTTTATTTGAATCAGAAGGAGAGATGTTAGATACATTCCTAAATCTCATAGAAGATGCCGATGTATTAAGTGGTTGGAACAGTGAAGGATTTGATATCCCTTATACTGTTAATCGTGTTACCAAAGCATTGTCAAAAGAAGATACTCGTAGATTTTGTTTATGGGATCAAATGCCAAAGAAAAGAGAATATGAAAAATATGGAAAAACTGCTATCACTTATGATTTGGTCGGTCGTGTTCATTTGGACAGTCTCGAGCTGTACCGCAAATATACCTATGAAGAAAGACACACGTATAGATTAGACGCTATCGGAGAAATGGAGATAGGTGAAAATAAAACAGTCTACGAAGGAACCTTGGATCAGTTATACAACAATGATTTTCGTAAGTTTATCGAATACAACAGACAAGACTGTGCGTTATTAGACAAGTTAGATAAAAAACTTAAATTCCTAGACCTAGCCAATACAGTTGCTCACGAAAATACTGTATTACTACAGACAACAATGGGTGCCGTGGCTGTTACTGAACAGGCCATTGTTAATGAAGCGCATCATAGGGGGCTAATTGTTCCGAGTCGCCCACGAAGAGACGACACAGTTAATATACAGGCCGCAGGTGCGTATGTTGCGTTCCCTAAAAAAGGATTACACGACTATATTGGATCAATGGATATTAACAGTCTATACCCAAGTGTGATTCGTGCTTTGAATATGGGTCCAGAAACTATTGTTGGACAGTTGCGTCAGGATTACACTAATGATGAAATTGAAACTAAAATTGCCAAAGGCTCCAGCTTTGCAGGTGCTTGGGAAGGTAAGTTTGGTGCCAATGAGTACGATCTTGTTATGAGTCAGGATAAAGCCAGCGATATTATTGTCGATTGGGAAAATGGTGATACTAACGTCATGACTGGGGCACAGATCTATGAAATGATCTATGAAAGTAATAAGCCTTGGATGTTATCAGCTAATGGTACAATTTTTACACACGAGTTTGAAGGAATTATTCCTGGCTTATTAAAACGTTGGTATGCCGAGCGTAAAGAAATGCAGGCTAAACTACGAGAAGCAATTAAAGCGGAGAATAAAATTGAAGAAGAGTATTGGGATAAACGTCAGTTGGTTAAAAAGATTAACCTTAACAGCTTATATGGTGCTATTCTTAATGCTGGCTGTCGGTTCTTTGATAATCGTATTGGACAATCCACTACTCTTACAGGACGCCAGATCGCCAAACATATGGCAGGAAAGATCAACGAAGTAGTCACAGGTGAATATGATCACGTGGGCAAGGCCATTATATATGGTGATACCGACTCAGCTTACTTCAGTGCCTATAACGTATTAAGAAAAGAAATTGAAAAAGGTGAAATACCTTGGGATAAAGATACTGCTATCAAACTATATGATAATATATCCGAAAGTGTTAATGAAACGTTCCCACAGTTTATGCTAGATGCCTTTCACTGTCCAAAGAGTCGAGGAGAAGTTATCAAAGCAGGACGTGAAATCGTGGCTATAAAAGGTCTGTTCATTACTAAAAAACGTTATGCTGTTCTATATTATGACAAAGAAGGTCAACGATCAGACGTAGATGGCAAGCCTGGTAAGATCAAGGCTATGGGATTAGATCTTAAGCGTAGTGATACTCCAGAATTTATGCAGAAGTTCTTGGAAGAGATTCTTACCAAGGTGCTTAACAATGCGCAGGAAGACGATATTCTAGAACGCATTGGAGAATTCCGTACAGAGTTTAAGGCACGACCAGGTTGGGAGAAAGGTAGTCCCAAACGTGCTAATAATATTGCCGAATATCAAGCTAAAGAAAAGAAAATGGGTAAGGCCAATATGCCGGGACATGTCCGGGCTAGTATTAATTGGAATACTCTAAAACGTATGAATGGTGACAAATACAGCCAGCAGATTGTAGACGGCATGAAAGTTATCGTTTGTAAAGTAAAAGCAAATCCGCTGGGTTATACAAGTATTGCATATCCAGTAGATGAGTTAAGATTGCCCAAATGGTTCCAAGAATTACCATTTGACCACGCAGAAATGGAAACTACCATCATCAATAACAAACTAGACAACCTCATTGGGGTATTAGAATGGGATTTAGAGTCAACTACCCAAACTAACACATTTAGTAGTCTATTTGACTTTGAATAAAAATTACTTGACATTAACCAAAAACCTAAATAAAATATACACAAGGAGAATTATAAATGAAAGATATACTTAAAGACATCGTGGATCATACACAAAAGTTAGGATTCCTAAACATTGTTAAGATCACAGGTACAGAAGAAAAAACATTAATCGACAGTATGGCAGATGACCGTACAGTTATTCTATACGCAGAAACTAAAGATCCAAGTCCAGAGATGATTGGTACATTTGGTATGCCACAACTAGAAAAACTACGATATCTGTTGGATGGTAAAGAATATCAAGAGGATGCTACTATCGATTTAGTTACGGCAGACCGCAACGGTGAAACATTACCAGTTGGTTTACACTTTGAAAACAAAGACGGAGACTTCAAGAATGATTATCGTTTTATGAATCAGGCTATTATTGAAGAGAAATTAAAGACTGTTAAATTCCGTGGAGTTAATTGGCACGTTGAAGTAGAGCCAAGTGTTGCCGCAGTACAGCGTTTCCAATTTCAAGCGGGTGCTAATACAGAACATACAACATTCCTAGCCAAGACAGACGGAGATGCATTAAAGTTTACATTTGGTGATGCCGCAAGCCATGGTGGTGAGTTTACATTTGCCACAGGTGTTACAGGTAAAATTACCAAAGGTTGGACATGGCCAGTGGCTCCGGTATTAAGCATTTTGAAAATTGCTGATGCAAACAATGCCAAGATTGGATTTAGTAATGATGGTGCTATGCAAATTGAATTAGACAGCGGCATTGCTACTTACAAATATATTATTCCAGCACAGGCATAATGATCAAGAGCATAAGTTCAGGTGGCCGCTATCTCAATGTTTATGGCGGTAGCCCTGGTACTAACTATATCAACAACTTTTCCGGTGCTCAGGGTGTTGGCAATATGAGATTTAACACCGGCAACCAGAATGTAGAAATATATGACGGAAATGGTTGGATACCGTTAGCCAGTGCTTATGCCACTGTAGAATTAGATCAAGAAGCAGTTGATCTATTAGATTGGGCTAAAACTAAACGTGATGAAGAACGGAAGATTGAGAAGTTGATCGAAACTAATCCGTCTGTTAAAATAGCATATGAGGCAGTAGTCAAGGCACAAGAGCAGTTACAAATAACCACAATATTGAGTAAAGATGAAAAGACCACCAGTTAACCTAACCCCGCTACAGAAAGACTATGCTGTGTATTTGCCAGCTATCAGTAGTTTCTATAGTACCTATGTAGCTAAACAACGATTAGAAGAGTTTGTACCAAAGGCCCGTATTCCAGCAGGATTTGATCGTGGGATTGAAGGTATGAATTTTCTTAATCCAGAAGATGGATACTTTACATATAAGTATGGACTGTATTCAGCAGGTCACGCACAGTTAGATTTGAACAAAAGTCTAACACAGGAATCAATGATCCAGCAACGCGATCGTGGTGCTACGATGATCCTAGGCGACTCGGGTGGATACCAGATCGGTAAAGGTGTTCTAAAGTTTGATTGGTTGAACTTTGATGGTCCTGCCGCAAATAAAACACGCCAAAGTATTTTAGAGTGGTTAGAAGTCACTGCTGATTGGTCAATGATGTTAGACGTACCGACCTGGGCCTGTGATCATATCCATAGTCCAAAGACAGGATTGAAAACATTTGAAGATTGTTTGGAAAAGACCAAGTTTAATAACGATTATTTCTTAAAAAATCGATTGGGGCAAACTAAATGGCTTAACGTATTACAAGGCGGTGATTGGGATACTGCTGAAAAGTGGTATCAGGGGGTAAAAGAGTTCAGCGATCCTAAAGGCAAGTATAAGGGTCGTGAAGCAGAAGGTTGGGCATTTGGTGGTGCTAATATGTGTAAGATGGACATTACATTGAAGCGACTGATGATCATGCGTGACGAAGGTATGCTCACTGGTAAAGATTGGATTCACTTCCTGGGCACCGCTCAGTTAGATTGGTCATGCTACTTGACTCTGATACAAAGACAAATAAGGAAACATATTAATGAAGAACTTACCATCTCTTTTGACTGTGCGTCACCGTTTATTGCAACCGCACACGGACTTGTCTACACCAACGCAATACACAATCCGAAACGTTGGAGTGTTATTATGGACAAAGCGCCAGATAATAAATCACTCTCGGGATCAGACATCCCATTCCCATTTGAATCAGAAATAGGTCGAAGACTTACTATGGCAGACATTGCTTACTATAATGTAGGTAAGCGTAAGACGGATGCCGAATTAGGTGTAGACAGCAAGGGTGCTCAGATTAAATTTGATCATCTTAAGCCAGAACACTATCACGAAGTTCCTAAACTTAATAAACTAGGTAAAATTCCAAATAAAACAAGTTGGGATAGTTTTGCCTACGCTCTTATGATGGGTCATAATGTATACTGTCATATTGTTGCTGTACAACGTGCCCAACACTTAATGGATATTGAAGTTGCCAAGACAAAAGATAAGATTGATTGGAGAGCTTGGAAAAAAGTTAAATCAGCGGATATGAGTGACGAGTATAGTGATTGGGTTCCACGCAATATTTTATACTTTGCCAACTTTGTTGAAGACCTGTTTAATACCACAACTAAAAAAGAAGCAATGGATATGATTGATGAAGCTGGGGCATTCCTTCGAAGTTTAGAAGGTGCTCGATTACAAGGTGGCCCTGCACAGAATACGTTTAACAATTTATTTGAAACGGTTGTCACTGAACAGGAAGAAATTGATTTAGCCAATCCAGATGACGATGAATTAAGAGCCCTAGAGGAAGGATTAATAGAAAATGCCTAGAAAGAAAAAAGAAACAGTAGAAATGGCCGAACCTGTAGTGATCCGAGGAAGCCACAGTACTCGTATAGAACATCCAGATGGTCGTATAGAATTTGAAACACATTGGGATGAGCTAGTACGTGATGTACAGGCCGCATTGGATAGTTTAACAGAAGTAAAACCTAAAGCTACTCGCAAAAAGAAAATCAAGGAGAACTAAAATGTTTGATTCAAACTATGCAGAAAATGAAGTTATAAATTATCGTTCAGCAGAACAAATTAATAGCGCAATGGGCCGTGTATATGGTCATATGGGGATGGCAGTAGTTGTGTCAATGCTAGTAAGTTATTTTGTAGGATCTAGCCCGGTGTTGTTACAATTCTTTTTTACAGGCGTAATGAAATGGATTGTAATCTTTGCACCATTAGCGGCAGTGTTTGGTGTTGGCATGGTCCTGGCAAAAGAACCTAGCAAGAGTGTTGCTCAATTATGCTTACACGGATTTGCGGCATTGATGGGTTTAAGTATGGCAATGATCTTTGCAATATTTACAATGGGCAGTATTGTATCAGCATTTATGGGTGCGGCAATTTTATTTGGCACTATGAGTTTTTATGGATACTTTACCAAACGTAGTTTAGACAGTCTTGGTAAGTTTATGATTGTCGGTCTCATTGCTATTATTATTGCCAGCATTGTTAATATTTTTATCGGTAGTACCGCTATGCAGATGATGATCAGTACTTTGGCTATCATTATCTTTCTTGGATTAACAGCCTACGATACACAACAGATCCGAGAAGAAATAAGTACCGATACCACTGATGTTGCTGAGATTCGCGGAGCATTAACATTGTATATGGACTTTATCAATTTGTTTATTAATCTATTACAACTATTTGGCGACAAAAAGGACTAATCATGGCAACGCTAGAAGATCAACAAAAACTTATAGAAGTATTAAAATTCACACCACGCACCTACAAAATATCATTGTGGGGCTATGGTGGAGAAAAGGTTATGGGAACCGTAGAACGTGAAGCATGGGACTACTGTATGGATAACCAAGTTGATTTATCTGATATTTCGTGGAATAATGATGCCGCAGATGATATGGAACTTGATGCAGATCGACTCCCATTCCTTCCCGGATCCTGGTACGAATGTGATAATCTTGCACACGTTAATGGTGTGAATAAAAACGCTGGAACACTGCAAATTGAAGATGAACATGGGGAAACTGTTGTAGAAGCATCACTTGACAGCTTTGATGGATGTAGCAATGATAGTATAGAATGGGAATGTGATAACGAAGTGTGGGTAGGGCAATCTCCAGAAGGCACCGTTGTGTTCATAGGATCCAGCAACGAAAAAGGAACTTTCTTCGAAGGCGAGATCGAATTAACCGAACCATTTGATATTACTAAATTAACTCTGCAGTACGATGATATTGACGGAGAAGAACTTGTTAATGCTGTGACTTATAACGGGGAAGACATTGATAATTGGGGCGGTAGCACAGACGGTAAGAGCTCAGACTTTACTATGTGCCTAGTTAAAGAAAATGGTGAATGGGAAAATTACGAGCCCGAAGAGAAAGATTGGGGACATCCTGAATATGGTACAAGCCCAAGCACCTGGGAAAAATCTAAGACATTTAAGTTTAATAAACAAAAGCCTACAATCCCGGGATACTATAGTTGCACGTGGCGACATTACGGTACAACATATGGTTCGGCCTATTGGGACGGTGAAAATTTTGGCGAATGGGAATATGGTAAATTTAATACAATCGCCGATGTAGTCAGCTGGAGTGGATATACCTGGGATACTAGCAGTTGGGTTAATCAACCACCTGAGCCCGTAGACCTCGAGTGTGAAGATAAAACGTGCGGATGGGTGGGCAAAGGTGAAGAAAGAATTGAAGACCCCAACTACGATAGCCATTGTCCCAAGTGTAATGGCATAGAGTTTAACTGGATTGACTATGATCCTGATACCAAAGAGGGTCGTACTAATCGCAAAAAATATTGTCGAGAGTGGGATCCAGAAGAATCCTTAAAAAGAATAATAGGATAAACAATGATAAAAAAGATCTATAATGATATTAAAGAAGGATTCAATCAGCTAAAAGAACATCGCCTTGCAATCTTTGTTGCGGCATACATAGGATTTAGTATTCTTGGGCTACGTAATATTGCTTATTTGATCACATTCTGTTATATTATAGTATTACTTGAACAAATTAATAACAAAGAAAAATGAAACGAACATATAATACAGGCGAATCAGAAGCAATAGAATTTTTTATAGGTACAGAGATTGAACGTACACCTGCCTACGGTATGAAGACGTTATTTGTAGTAGGTGTCCTCCACAGTATCGGAACTATATTAGAAAAGGCTGAAAAAAATGAATGTCGTCATATCTATTTTGGTGCTAATCAAAGTTTTCCAAAATTAGAAATTAACGATAGTGTTGCATGGCGTCATTGGGAAATCCTGATTGAAGCGTGCCTCGGTGCTAATTACTGGTGCACTCTAGATCTAGATGTAGCACAGGTGGAAGGGTTATTAGAAAGTGGACTAACAGAATATCGCAGATTCATTCCACAGATTTCGGTGAAATTGCCCTATTTACAACAGTTAGGATATAATGCTACAATAAAGATTGATGATAAAGACTTTGAAGCCTCAAATCCAGGTGTATGGTGTGTACCGATTGGTGCCATAACACAACGTAAATATTTTACCAATTGGGATGAATACTCTAAAGATGAGATCATAAAATGATTATTAGACAAGACATGCGCCCTAAAAAAATGATTTGGGTGCAATTCCGTAAAGAAGGAATCCACTGCTATCCGGCAGCCGCAACAGATCCAAATTTAGCAACAGGTGATGAATACGATGTTAGTTTTTTAGCAAACCAACATAGACACATATTTCACTTTCGTGTTTGGATCAGTGTTACACATAATGATCGTGATATTGAATTTATTCAGTTTAAGCGTTGGTTACAAAATCTCTACAGAGATAGTTTACTTACGTTAGACTACAGAAGTTGTGAGATGATGAGTGATGATTTACATGCTCAGATCGAAGCAAAGTATCCAAGCCGTGAGGTTTGGATTGAGGTCTCCGAAGATGGAGAAAATGGTTCTTTTATCAAATATTAAAAGGAAATAAAAATGGCAATTCCTGCCTACATTAAAAAAACCCTGCGTTTGAAACCTGAAGTCTCAAAGATTTTTGATGACTTAGACAAGTGGCTTGATCATTGTAGGATCAATCTAATTGAATTTAACCCCGCGGATTTATATCGCAGTGTCGACTACAAAGCATTCCAGCGTACTCAAGAGTACCTAGAGCGCAAGGCACGTCGAGAAGCAGATGGTCGTCCAGAACCAGCTCGTGTTCGCGAACCTTACAAAGGCAAGAGAGATGACCGTATTTCTCGTTGATCTCGAGGCTGTTTCCACTCGTTATACAGGCGAGTGGAAATCTCACATTCCTAAACTACTTAAAAAGGCAGGTCATGATGTTCAAGTTATCTGTGGTCCTGAAGATATTCCTAGTGCCACAACTCCTGGCGCTTTCCTTAATTTTGGTGGCACCAATATATATAAGTCTCGACAGGTTGAGGAGATTAGTCGCTTATTCTGCTCCGGATCTGTTAGAGCAGGAGATCATTTTATTTTTACTGATGCTTGGCATCCTGGGGTCATCAATCTCAAATACATGAGCTCGTTGTTAGAGATGCCTGTAACTATTCACGGACTTTGGCACGCTGGAAGTTATGACGAACACGATTTCCTAGGTCGGTTGATCGGCGATGCTCCTTGGGTTCGAAATGCTGAAAAAAGTTTTTATCATTGTTATGATCATAACTACTTTGCTACAAACTTCCACATAGAATTATTCTTTCGTGAATTACTCAACAGCGGATCAATCTATGAAAATGCCTGGTACGAAGAAGAACTAGAAGAAGTGTTAAAAGGTAAGTTTTCAAAGATTGTACGCACAGGTTGGCCAATGGAATATATGGATGATATCTTAACTCCGTATAAAAATATGCCCAAACGTGATTTAATTCTTTTTCCACATCGTATTGCTCCAGAAAAACAAGTTGAGATATTCCGAGACTTAAAAGATCAGTTACCACAATATGAATTTGTAGTATGCCAAGATCAACAGTTAAGTAAAAACGAATACCACAACCTATTAGGTGAATCCAAAATAGTGTTTAGTGCTAATTTACAGGAAACATTGGGCATTAGTTGTTATGAAGGAGCGTTAGTAGGTGCTATTCCAATGGTTCCAGATCGGTTAAGCTATACCGAAATGTACGAAGATCAGTTCAAATATCCTAGTCTATGGACTGAGTCTTGGGGGGATTATGTCCAAAATCGGCATTTATTAGTTAAAACTATAGTAGGATATATAGAAAATTATAAAACAACTATTCCCTTTGTCCAAAAACAAGCAGAACAATTGACAAAAAGGTTTTTTCATAGTAAAATGTTATTAAGTAAACTAACAGACTAGGAGTTGTTATGAAGTTAAAGATTTTAGTGGCCAGTATTGCTTTGCTATCTGCCCAAGTACATTCTCAATCAAACACTACAAAATATTGGAACACAACTGAATATTATAAAAGTCGAACACTACCGGCAATTAACGCCGATGCGGCATACGCTCGAGGCTTTACTGGTAAAGATAGCACTATTGCTATTTTGGATTCAGGTATTGATACTAAAAACGTAGATTTCCAAAATGGAAAAATATCACTTTCTAAAGACTTTACAGGAACAGGCATTCAAGATAAGATCGGGCACGGCACTCACGTAGCCGGTATTGCGGCCGCTAATCGTAATAATATTGGAATAGAAGGTGTGGCGTTTGATGCAAATTTAATGATTGGTAAAATTACCAACAATGGACTTATTAGTATATCAACAATGTTATCAGCATTAAGTTGGGCATCAGCTAATAATGCTACTGTAGCAAACATTAGTGCCAGTGTATCTGGGAATCTTAATTCTTCATTAATTTCTCCAGGAATATATGCTACTTCATTTTCAAATACAGGAAAGTTGCCCGCTGGATTAAATCCACAACAATGGGCATCGGCATTAACAGGTCAAACTGTTCTAGTTATGGCCGCAGGTAATGAAGGATCAAAAGTTCCAGGAGCACAGGCTAGTCTAGCCACTGCTACTGACAGTAAAGGTAATCTAATACTCGGCGGACGAATGATTATTGTTGGTAGTTGGGATACTAATGCTAATAAAATTAGTTCGTTTAGTAATCAGGCAGGAACATTATGTGCTGTTGTTTATGCTGGAAAATGTCAAGACAAATATACTGTTAGTCAATTCTTTATTTTAGCCCCAGGAAATTCCATAACATCTACAGTACCGACCTTTATTAACAATTCTGGACTATACTCAATGAGTGGAACTAGTATGGCCGCTCCCGCTGTAAGTGGTGCTATTGCTATTTTAAAACAACAATGGCCACAATTAACAGGATCTGCGTTAACAACGCTAGTATTAACAACTGCAAATAAAAATATTCCGGGCTATGACCCAAACGTAATGGGACAAGGATTGTTAGATCTTAACAAGGCCACACAGCCTACAGGCGGATTATCCTTAATGACTGCTGGCAATGTAATAAACGGTGGTAAGACCGCAACTGCCTCAGCGGCATTGATTACTACAAGTGGGTCAGCCGGTACTGGAAAAATATCTAATGTTATGTTAGTAGACGGAATTGGCAGGGATTATTATGTTGCAGGTAATAATCTTACTGCTACAGGATCAACCGGAGTTGATTTTAATGTTAAACAATCCGCAATGCCGTATATGAGTAGAAATAACTATAGCCAGTTTAACAATTACACCAATCATACATCTAGCAGAGTTGATAATATAGAAATGAGTATGTATATGGATAATAGTTTAGGTGATCCAAACTTAGCACCTGTTATGACCGAGTTTAGTTATTATAAAAATTTGGAATCTAATACTACTGTAAAATTTACTGCTGGTAGTTTTACAGAAAAAAATAGTTGGTTAGGAAATGGATTAACCGGTTATGGAACCGCTTACGATGCTAACAGTAGTCAAACTACATTTGCCGGAATTGGATTAGATTATAACGTTGATAATTTAACACAGGTATATGCTACTGTGATGAACGGAGTAACTAATACTCGTGCTAGTAACAGCCTTATTAATAATGTTAGTCCTATTATGAGCTGGACATGGAATTTAGGAGTTGAGCGTAAGTTAAATGATAATAACTTAATAGGTATAATGGCATATCAACCGCCTACTGTCTACAGTGCTCAAGCCACAGGCAATATTCCAGTCGGTCTAGACTCAAACTATGATGTAGTTACTACCAATAAAATTGATTTGCGTCCCATAACACCTGAATATAGGTTTGGTGTATATTATAAATTAAAGGAAAAGTCTGGAAATAATACTTTAGCATTTATCGAAAATAGACAAAATGTACAAGGACAGGACGGAGTTACTTCTAACGTAGTTGGTTTATTAACTAATATAAGGTTTTAATATGAAAAAGAAAATACTAGACCATAAAGACGTGCAAGGATTAGTGTCTAATATTTGTAGAGAAATAACCATAGACAGCTGGCGTCCAGATTATGTGGTAGGGCTTACAAGAGGCGGGTTAATCCCTGCTGTGATGATCAGTCAATATCTTAATGTTAAGATGAATAGTCTGGACATTAGTCTGCGTGATGGTGGCGATTGTGTAACCAATTGCGGTATGTCTGAAGATGCATATAATGGAAAAAAGATTTTAATAGTTGATGACATTAATGATACTGGTGCAACTTTTAATTGGTTAATAGAAGATTGGAAAAGTAGCTGTTTACCATATGACCCAATTTGGAATACTATTTGGACCAACAATGTAAGATTTACTGTATTGGTTGATAATTTATCTAGTAAGTGTAATGTTAAAATGAATTACGTAGGATTTGAAGTAAACAAATCCGAACAAGATGTATGGATAGATTTTCCCTGGGAAAATTGGTGGACAAAATGATTAAAGTAGGAAGCCATTGGATAAGTGATAATAAAGAATTTGAAGTATGGTTTATTGGTAAAAATGGCGGAGTAGAAGAGGATACTATATTCTATAAAAATATACAAACTGACGCAAGTTATAGCTGTTGGGAAAGTGCGTTTCGATCAAGATTTAAGGAGACTCAAAATTACACATAAAATATTCGATGGTCCAGATAGTATTGAAAAAAGTTCAGCCCCTTGGGATAATATTTTTCGAGAAGATTTTCACGTTGTTGTCTATCGTGACAAATATCCGTGTACTCCGGGACACTTGTTGTTTGTGCCTAAATATAATACAGTAGGAGTATTAAATGATGCATTTGCAGATGCATTTAGAGAAGGTAAAGAAATGGTAGACTCTGGAGAATGGGACGGGTTCAACATGGGACTTAACTACGGTACAAGTGCGGGACAAACTGTTAATTGGCCTCATGTACATCTTATCCCACGTAGAAAGGGAGATGTTGAAGATCCAGTTGGCGGTGTACGAAATACAATTCCGGGTAAAGGCAACTATCACTCACCAAAATATAAAGCAGATTAATTCTTGTTTATCTAAATAATCAAGTGTATAATAGAACAAAGATAGTGCATAAACTAAAAGGAGAAGAAGATGGAAATTAAAGAATTTACAGTTAAAGAACAGCCCGGATTTAGATTGAGAGTTGAGTCTTGGGCAGTAAGTAAGCCAGAAGGAATTTATAGTTTAGATTTTATTCAAGAAAATTTAGACAAAAATAATAATGTAAACAGTGCTAGTTCATATAACTTTTTTATGACCAAAGAAGAAATTAAAACATTATGCGAAGGATTAATGAAATGATGACTCCAATAACTGACAAAGTTCCAGGTAGTTGTGGATGCGGACGTAGTCCAACAGGTAAATGTTGTGGCTGGCATGCTTTAAGTGAAGATGAATACAGAGAAAGATTAGCATTATATGAGGATACTCAATTAGCTTTAAGAAATATGCCAAACTATTTTCCAAACGGTTCGGGGGCAGGTGGTCAATGAGCAAAATTAAAATAGCAGAACTATTTTATTCTATACAAGGTGAAGGCCGTTATATGGGTGTTCCCTCAATCTTCTTGCGTACATTTGGCTGTAACTTTAAGTGCCAAGGATTTGGCATGCCTAGAGGGGAGTTAAGCACAGAGGCAGATGACCTTGCCTCAGTACATGAATTATACCCTTACCCAAAATACGAAAATTTACCGTTAGTGACTACAGGTTGCGACAGCTATGCTAGTTGGCATCCAGACTTTAAAGAACTTAGTCCAATGATGGAAACTAGTGGTATTGTAAATCGCATCATGGAAATACTTCCACATCGTCGCTGGGAAGATGAACATCTTGTCATAACAGGAGGTGAGCCATTGTTGGGTTGGCAACGTGCTTATCCAGATTTGTTGGATCATCCTAAAATGGCAGGCTTAAAAGAAATTACATTCGAAACAAACGGTACTCAAAAATTAACGCCAGAATTCAAAGAATCTTTAATCAAATGGAAGATTACCAATCATCAATTGAATAGAGAACTTACATTTAGTGTAAGTGCTAAACTTCCGTGTAGTGGTGAAAAGTGGGAAGAAGCAATTCTTCCAGAAGTAGTTTGTGAATACGAAGAAGTTGGTACAGCGTATTTAAAATTTGTTATTGCTACAGAACAAGATTTTGCAGACGCCGAGTGTGCTATTAGCGCATATCGAACAGCCGGATTTAAAGGACATATATACTTAATGCCAGTTGGCGGAGTTGAAAGTGTATATTCTTTGAATAATAAAGCAGTAGCGTTAATAGCTATGAAACACGGATTAAGATACAGTGATAGGTTACAAGTTCCGTTATTTAAGAATGAGTGGGGTACCTAATGCCAATGCCGACTCCTCTTATAGAGATAACTGAAGAATGGGTCGAACAAGCATTTTACGAACGTGCAAAATGGACATTGAAATTCATATGGTGTCCTAAACGTTGTAACTTGTCAGGTCAACTTTTATGGTTTTGCCGTGTATACGAAGGAGAAGCTGTATGGACCGGTCCAGGCATGCCTGTATACGAATTTAGATACCACAAGACCGTTGAACACCTAATATGGTTGTTAAAAGGAAACATATGATTAAGAATTTACTCAAACGAATGATCGGTTTGGATAAAATAGAAGCCGCAACTAAAGAAGCAGAAACGAGATTATTAGATATTGTAGAACAAGAAAGATTAGCTAAACTTAATCCAAAAGAACAGGCCACAGAATCTAAAGAACCTTGGGTAGGTGTTCTACAAACACACGTGGCCAAAGATGATATTAAGAATGGGTTTTTTGAACTTGACTGGAATGAGTTTTTTGTGTTACAATTAAGACAAGCTGGTTATTCCGGCGCTACAGATGAAGAAGTAGTAGATCAATGGTTCCAAGAACTCTGCAGAAATATCGGCAACGAAGCTGGAATTGATATGAGCCGTAGAGGAAGTGGATTTGTTAATAGAGCATTAAGAGACGATGGAAGAACTGAGGTTTATTGATGTCAAAAACATACATACTTGTAGATACAGCTAATACATTTTTTAGAGCCCGGCATGTTATGCGTGGCGATCTTAATGATAAGATTGGAATAAGTATTCACACAGTATTAAGCAGTGTTCGTAAAGCATGGAGAGATTTCAAAGGTGACCATGTTATTTTTTGTTTAGAAGGGCGTAGTTGGCGCAAGGATTACTATGAGCCATACAAGCGCCAACGCAGTGAAGCTCGTGCCGCCGCTAGTCCTCGCGAGCAAGAAGAAGATAGAGTGTTTTGGGAAACGTTTGATAACTTTAAAGACTTTATTACAAATAAAACCAACTGTACTGTATTACAAAATCCACAATTAGAAGCAGATGACCTTATAGCCGGTTGGATACAGAGTCATCCGTTGGACAATCATATTATTATATCTACAGACGGAGACTTTGCACAACTCATAGCACCTAATGTAAAACAATACAACGGTGTTATGCAAGTCACAACTACACATGAAGGATACTTTGATGAAAAAGGTAAACGTGTAGTTGATAAGAAAACTGGGTTAGAAAAGCCTGCTCCAAATCCAAGTTGGTTATTATTTGAAAAATGTATGCGTGGCGACACTAGCGACAATATCTTTAGTGCTTATCCTGGTGTGAGAGAAAAAGGTACAAAAAATAAAGTCGGATTACGTGAAGCATTTGCCGATAGAGACAGTAAAGGTTATAACTGGAATAACATGATGTTACAACGATGGACTGATCATGAGGGTGTAGAGCATCGTGTTTTGGATGATTATACTCGAAATGTAAATCTTTGTGATCTAACAGCACAACCTGAAGATATTAAATTGATAATAAAGGAAACTATTAATACAGCAACAACCGCGGAGAAAAGTATATCTCAGGTAGGTGTACGTTTCTTAAAATTCTGTGCCGAATATGATTTACAAAAGATCAGTGAGCAGGTACAGAGTTATGTAGAACCATTAAATGCAAGGTATGTATTATGATTTCAGTCACTAAAGTATTAATCCCAAATAAAGAATGGTTAGTTAAAGAAGGTGAATTTAAGATTGGTAGTATTATTAAAAATAAACAAGGATATGGTTTTTATAAACACGGAAACTATATTCCTTTTAAAAGTTTTGAAGAAATAAAAATACAATTTGGTATTATTAAATTAGATGAAGCTATAAAAAAATCTGTAGATACAATCACTAATAAATCAATCTATGATTATCCATGTAGTAGTAAACCCTACGAACCTGTATATAGTGTAAAAGAAAAATTACCACTGTTTGCTAAAAGTAGTAAAAGTAAAAGTCAATACTGTGCAGGATACTATGTAATTAAATTCCGTAAGGGCTGGGTAAAAAGTTTCTGTCCAAAATTAATTACGTTAGAAAGATACCCCTACCATGGTCCTTTTAAAACAGAACAAGAAATGAAAACCATGTTAAATACTGTTAATAAACTATGAAACATCTAAACACAATACCTATAGAAAGTTTTTTAGAAAAATCCCGTATTGCCATACGATCTAATCAAAAAAATCTCATATTATCTATAGAAGAAGTAACTAACTTACAAAATAGTCTTAGTGTTGTTATGACTCGGCTTACTGGCGAAATGGACAAAATTGTAGCATCTTCACAAAAAAATACATCTGACGTTAAAATAGATGGTGGTGGATTTTAAGGTAAAATAAGATAAATATATACGCATATTTAAAGAGCGTATATAATGTCAAGACCAAAGCCAAAGGTATTACTCGAAATTACCAACAAGAAAACTTACAAAACTGAACAAGTTTTAGAAGCCGAGGCTATTTGGGCTGTATTTTACAAAGATCAACCAATTAATCTTAAAACTAGTAGTATGGTTGTACAACAATTAGGTCCAAAATATAAAAAGGTATCATTTTCAAACAGTGGACATGCTTTTAATCTTGCAGAAAAACTTAATAAGTTATTTCAAACATTGGATTTCTCTGTGTATAAAC
>Ga0209500_10001045_pt1 | contig 21805 bp, 12 predicted proteins | sample S_140212_EF_Meta_FD_187323 | JGI IMG/M metagenome (GOLD analysis project Ga0209500, IMG submission 187323) | Freshwater microbial communities from Lake Simoncouche, Canada to study carbon cycling - S_140212_EF_MetaG (SPAdes) (version 2) | ecosystem: Environmental > Aquatic > Freshwater > Lake ... | reverse complement strand
CCTGATAAGAATGGTGTACAAATTAAAGCTGATGTGCCCGATGTTCCCGAAGAACCGCTTGTTCCATCCGTACCTGATGTTCCTGATGAACCACTTGTTCCGTCTGTACCTGATGTTCCTGAAGAACCGCTAGTTCCGTCTGTACCCGATGTTCCTGAAGAACCGCTAGTTCCGTCTGTACCTGATGTTCCTGAAGAACCACTTGAACCTGATGTTCCTGAGCTACCTGATGTTCCGTCTGAACCGCTAGTTCCTGAAGTACCACTAGTTCCTGATGAACCTGATGTTCCGTCTGAACCGCTAGTTCCTGATGAACCTGATGTTCCGTCTGAACCGCTAGTTCCTGATGAACCTGATGTTCCGTCTGAACCGCTAGTTCCTGATGAACCTGATGTTCCGTCTGAACCGCTAGTTCCTGATGAACCTGAAGTACCATCACTACCGCTAGTTCCTGATGAACCTGATGTTCCGTCTGAACCGCTAGTTCCTGATGAACCTGATGTACCTGAGCTACCTGAAGTACCATCACTACCGCTAGTTCCTGAGCTACCTGATGTTCCGTCTGAACCGCTAGTTCCTGATGAACCTGAAGTACCATCACTACCGCTAGTTCCTGAGCTACCTGATGTTCCGTCTGAACCGCTAGTTCCTGATGAACCACTTGAACCTGATGTTCCTGAGCTACCTGAAGTACCATCTGAACCACTAGTTCCTGACGAACCACTTGTTCCTGAACTACCCGAAGTACCATCCGAACCTGATGTTCCTGAAGTTCCGCTAGTTCCTGAGCTACCGCTAGTTCCTGAGCTACCGCTAGTTCCTGAAGAACCATCTATTCCACTAGTTCCTGATGAACCACTTGAACCTGATGTTCCTGAGCTACCTGAAGTACCATCACTACCACTAGTTCCTGATGAACCACTTGTTCCTGAGCTACCGCTAGTTCCTGAAGAACCTGAAGTACCACTTGAACCAGATGTTCCTGATGAACCTGATGAACCTGATGCTCCAGCAGCACCTAATACAATCAATATAAATTCTGTATTGTTTGGTACTGCAGATGCTCCAGAACCCGCAATTTGAGTAACTGTATAATCTTCAAATCCTGATGATAAAGGAGTTACGGCAGTAACCTGTAATATTTTATAGTATGATAAATCATTAACTCTTACAAATTTAAATAAAGTACCAATACTGACATTATTAAGAAAAGTCTGAAATGAAATTGCAGGGTTATATGCGTTATCACTTATTGAAACTGAAGTTGTTGTTTGAGAAAAATCATCTCCTGTATTCAAAGCAAAATATCCTGACCCAGGATTTATTGATGTGTTAGTAGAACCTGTGAATCTCCACTGAGCTAAGTTACCTTCCAACCCAGACGTTCCTGAAGAACCTGAAGTCCCTGATGAACCTGAACTACCATCAACTCCGCTTAAACCTGAGCTTCCACTAGTTCCTGATGTTCCTGAAGAACCGCTAGTACCTGATGAACCAGAACCACCGCCTGTAAATCCAGTTACTTGAATATTCTGACCAAGTGAATTGGTTAGAGTTAAAGTTTCACTACCTGTGTTATAGGTTCCACCTGTAATAGGTGCGGTTAACCCTGTAATTGTTATTGTACCACCAGTACTATTATATAATTCTAAATCAGATGTTCCTGAAAAATAAGTTCCACCCGTAATTTGAACATCACTACCCCAAAATATTTGCCATCTAGCGTCATTCTTTGTAACACCACCAACACCTTCAATTGTTGAGCCAGTCCAAGCATTTATAAAATCTTTACCTGCTTGTGAACGACTGTTAACAACCGTAGAATAATCCGTAATAGTTTTTGCCGAAGTACCTGTAAGTCCAGATAATGCGTTCCATAAAGTCTCATAATTACTAATAACATATTGATAAACAGTGTCAGTTTCTTGAACATAAACCTGCATACCCAATCTTCTTCTACCTGAAGAAATATTATCCGAGTATAAACTTATACTATCAGGAGAAAATGCTGAACCAGTTCCTTTGGTAAAGTTAATTGGTATCGTATTTGCAGATAATTGTATATTTGCAGGATATGTTGAAGCTGTAAGGATTAATTCAAGGTCTCTTAAATAATAGACCTCCATATAACCACCGACATTTAATACAGAAAAAGTATTACCAAATGTTGAAGTCCTTGCAACACTTTGAGTGCCACTTAATTGTGAGGATGATAGTGGATTTTTATAATCAAATGACATAATTTATGTTTTTTATGTTTTTTATATTTTTTATGTTTTAGTATCACCTTTAATCCAAATAGTTGATGCTAACGGTAGTGTAGGTGGAACATAATAAAGTTCAGTTAACCATAAAACTCTATACACACCAGCAGGTATTACACATCCTCCTGGAACCGTTACATTTATTGCCGCATTTCCACCGTCAGGAATACCATCATTAACAATTGAAACCGAACAAGCCGCACCAGTACCAACATCTATTGTCATGTTAGTTAATGCTCCTCCAACACCAGCCAATGGAATCCAAACAGTATAAACATATTGTTCATTAGGATTAACCGTAGTTGTTGTAATACCAATACTTCCAAACGTATATTGATTTTGCGCACATCCTTGTGAGTCAGTTCCAGAACCTGAGGCTTGTCTTATTGAATTTTTAATTGTACCAACGTTGGTGATGAAATTACCACTTGAGCCCGTCCATCCAGGATATTGAACGTAGATTGCCATGTCAGCGGCGTATGTCGCTCCACCCGCAAGTCCACCATTATTAGTAAATCCATTATAATTACCACCCGCATTAAATGTCCACAAACCTATATCAGATTGCGATGTTGAATCTTGTGGTTCAGGGAAAACATAACCACTAAATGGAACACCTGTTGGTGTTGGAGTATTAGTAGGTGTTGGTGTTTGGGTGTTAGTCGGAGTTGGAGTTTGAGTATTTGTTGGCGTATTTGTTGGAGTTCCAGTATTAGTTGGAGTGTTTGTTGGAGTACCAGTATTTGTTGGTGTATTTGTTGGAGTATTTGTAGGTGTTTCAGTATTTGTTGGTGTATTTGTTGGAGTAACCGTTGGTGTATTTGTAGGCGTTTGAGTATTAGTTGGCGTCGGTGTTTGAGTATTTGTTGGTGTATTTGTTGGAGTATTTGTAGGTGTTTCAGTATTTGTTGGCGTATTTGTTGGAGTGACCGTTGGTGTATTTGTTGGTGTTTCAGTATTAGTAGGTGTAGGTGTTTGAGTGTTGGTTGGGGTATTAGTTGGAGTCTGAGTATTAGTAGGAGTATTAGTTGGAGTATTTGTAGGTGTTTCAGTATTAGTAGGGGTAACAGTTGGAGTTGAAGTATTTGTTGGAGTAACGGTTGGTGTTACGCTGGCAGGAGTTTGGGTCGGTGTTGGAGTTGGTGTTGGTGTACCACATTCAATAGTAACCACAACACCATTTAACATCTCGTTTCTTGTCTGTGCAGAATAATAAATTACGTCATCAAGATATACGTTAAATGGACCTAATGCATTTGAATTAGACGTTAGTCTTACAATGTAAGATGTACATCCTGTAACTGTTAATTGTTGTTCAATTTCAGTTGCGCATCCTGGAGCATTATTTGTTACTAATATAGAATATGTTGACATCCGTTATTTTATTTAATAAATACCACAACAATGATATTATTTTGAGTTAAAAATAATAAAAGGTTTATTCAAGAGTAAAATAACAATTTGAATCTTGAATATTGATATTAACGATACATGAAGCCAATTCAATTGTGATTTCAAAAGCACAACCATAGGTACAATCTAAAATTTTAAATATTTCACAGCCGTTCGCATCAATTAACTTTAACATAACCTCAGGGGCTGTTTCAAATATTGCAGGAATAGTTGAATTATACGTTTGGACTGGAGGAACAGGTCCTGGATATATTGTCGCAAGATAGGTTTCGTTATTACCATAAATGTCTGAAAGTATGACATCTATTGGATAAGTTCCACCTGATATTTCCGTTATTCTTATTTGTACCATTTTATTGTAAAATTAAATTTAACATCCTGCACCTAAATTACATTCATAATACGCAACACCATTATTGAATATATACATAGCTCCGTTATGTTGAGAAAATACATTATCTAATAATGTAGTTAATGATGAGTTAGTATAAATTATCGCACCAGACGCCCATATGTTAGTTGTGTTTGGCGAAGTATATACTGTAATTGTTGTCGTTGGTGCAACACATCTACAAATTCCTCCACCACATGAAGCATAACACGTAACTAAACTATGTGCTCTATATGATATGGTTGGTGTTGGAGTATGTGTTGGAGTCTGAGTTGGAGTTTTTGTTATAGTTGGTGTTACCGTTTTAGTTGGAGTAATACTCGGTGTTGTTGTTTGAGTTGGTGTAGTTGTTGGACTAACAATTGGTATTGTTGGCGTTGGAGTTGGTGTCGTTGTTTGAGTTGGTGTAGTTGTTGGAGTTGGTGTTGGTAAATCACAAGACAAACACATAATATCATAAACTATGGTTAATTCAACCACAATTTCTTGTCCATTTAAATTTGTATTACTTGGGTCAGTACTAATTGTTATTTGATTATTTACAGCATCAATAGTAACACTACCAACACCAGGTACCGTTAATAATAAATCTTTAACTGTGTCATAATAAAGGTTATCACTTGGAGCGGCAACCAATGTTGTACCAGTAAAGAAATTTTGGCTTGTAGTTAATCCCATAGGGTTAACAGAAACTTTAACACCGTATACCGCAGAAATTAAATCACAATTAACCTTATCATTAGTTAAGTCGTCAAACCCTTCATTTAACATTTGAAGTAGTCCGTATTTTGTTTGTGACTGAATATTAAATTGTTCTCCTCCCATAACATAAGTTTGGTATGAAACATAAAGAGCTTCACAATTAATAATTGCGCTTCTTTGTAATGAACAACCAATACTGTCTACAACAGTTAAACTATAAGTTCCTGCTGTTAATCCAGTTACTTGTATTTGTTGTGGATTATTATCAACATTACTTGACCAATTAAATGTATATGGTGGAGTTCCGCTTGAAATTAATGCGGTTAAAGTCCCATCAGAACCATTTCCACATGAGGTATTATATAAACTAAAATCCAATGGTTCACTTTCCGCAACATATACTTGTGTTGTTTGAGTACATCCTGAAGCATCTGTAACACTTACTGTATGTTGACCTGAAGATACGTTCGTAAAGGTAACTGCGGACAATGTTGTGTTTAATACATTTTGAACATCATCTAAAGAATAATTATACGGAGGTTCACCACCTTCACTTCTTGTAACTAAGACCATACCATTGTCTTCATTACAAGTTGTACCCGTAATTTCAGTTGCAATTGTATATGTATTTGTGGCAAATAAAGTAATCTCATCCATATATGAACATCCTGATGCATCTTGTACAACAACACCATATGTTCCACTAGACAATCCACCAAATACTTGTGTTGTTTGAGAATTCACAATATTAGTAGTATTACCGTTAGGATAAATTAATGTAAACGTATAAGGTGAAGTTCCTCCTGCAACTGAAACGGTAATTGAACCACCTTCACTTGAGCAAGTTGTACCTTGACTTGATATTGTAACAGAAGCAATTCCTAAAGGAGTCAATAATGTTGTACTAACAACAATATTACAAAAAGCCGAATCTGTAACCGATATTGAATAATCACCCGCAGATAATCCAGATAATGAAAAAGATGTTGCATATTGAATCTGAACATTTCCAGTTGATGCGGAATAATAATAAGGTGCAGTACCACCAGTGATTTGTAAAGTTAAGACACCGTTTGAAGAAAAACAACTTGGTTGAATTGCAGTAAAAGAACCAAAACCAAGAACAGGAACGTCACTAATAACCCCTGTTTGAGTTAAAGAACATCCTAAACTATCAGTAACAACAACTGAGTATGTACCAGGAGTTAAACCAGTTATACTACTTGTTGTAAATCCGTTACTCCACAAATAAGAATATGGCGCAACACCTGTTTGTCCTGTTACAATTATTTTACCTATCGGTGTACCACCACAACTTGAATTAGGCACAACATATAAACCATAAGTAAATGGGTTACTATCTTCAACAATAAAATTAGCACTTTGTCCTGTACATCCACCCAAATCTTGTGCAGTCATATAATATGTTCCTGCGGTTAAACTACCAAAAACAACTGTCGAGGTATTTGTTGTAGCAGAACTAACAAATGTATCATCAGAAAAATATAGATAAAAATTAGTTGATGAGTAATCTGAAGTAGATGTACCTGTAACTGAACCATTATCTAAAGCGCATGTTGTACTTTGAACCGAAACAATACTGGTACAAACACCTGATGACACAGGAATGTTAATATAAAATTCTTGATTGACAGGTATTGTACTATCATTAACTCTAATGGTATATGTATCAGCACTTAACGATGTTCTAACTGAAGGATTTGTGGTAACAGTATCGGTACCTAAATTTGGGTCTACCCACTCAACAGTATATGGTGGAGTACCTCCAACAAATGAAATAGATATTGACCCAACATTTGTGTTTGAACAATCACCTGTTGTGGATATATTATATTGAAACGCCGACATTATTCTGTACAGTTAATATTAATGTTTATTCCCACATTTAACAAAACCGTATCCACAATATTTTGTGTTAAACATGTTAAATTTGTTATAGTTAATGTATTACCATTTAGGTAATATGTGTATCCATAATTATATAATTGAGGTAAATAATTTATTAAAGCATTTCTCCATTGTGAATCAGTCGGTACATCAGAAATACCATAACCAGTATAAAATGATTCTTTAATAATTTGTTCCCCATTAATAGTTAAGTCAACATACCAATCACTTATCACTGAATTTTGATAACATTGATTAAGTGTTAAACCACTTTGTCCTAACATAGAATTAATTCTATTACCTAAAATACTACTAAAGTTTGATACTGTAACATCCCCATTAAACCAAGGATAAATGTTAAAATCGGCATATTCGGTATTACACGTATAATCAAAAATGTTTGAAATAATATAACATGGGTCAACAGGTACAGGAATAAACTGACAACCTCTTTGTCTTCTATAAACAAATTTTTGTTTATTAAAGATTGAATTTTCTAATCTAACTCCGCCATTCCAAATAGTTGTTGCAGGAACCATCTGTTCAACCAACTTAGTCCAATAAGGGCCAATACCATTAACATAATCAATTAACTTTTGATAGGTGTATTTGTTGTTTGGTATCCCAACAGTTTGTTCCGATTCAATATACTTCCAAAATATTGATTGTAAGGTTGGGTATCCACCAGTCTTACCATCAGAAATATATTGTCTATTTCTAGTATTAATCATATTCTCCCAAAATGTTTGAGAAAATTCAAAGAAAGTTTTTTTCTTTGGTTGTGGGTCAACGTAAGTCCAATCAACCCCGCCTGGTACAGGATAACCAACCGTTAAACCTGATTCAGGGATAGGGTAATCATATTGTCTTGATTGCTCCCAAACATCATAAACAAGACCTTGGGCTGGATTTAAGAATATATCAACATTCTTAACATTTAATACCAATTTTTCATTATCAACATAATAATAGGCATTGTAATCCCCTTGTGTTGAAACTCTGATTTTTTCATCGTCTGATAACCATGATTTATTATTATCAACAACTTTTTGTAATTTAAATCCTTCATTCATGTATGGGAAATCTCTATATCTGTTAAGATAAGTCTGACCATAAGTGAATGGGGTTAATTGAGTTTGAATGTTATAGTTTTGTCCTGTATAAACATTACCTGTAAGTTGAACTTGGTCGGGACTTCTATGTTGTGGTGTAACTTCATACCAACCAGCACCTATTTGGAAGAAGAATGTTTCAGTATTAGCAGGTGCGTTTGGATATCCTTCAGCATCAATTGGATAATCATCCAACATAATATTAACATCTTGATATGTTGCTGTTGAGGTAAACGCTGTATATAATTGTCCTTTAATTTTATACGTTTCATCAGGTAAATAACTTGGAACGTCATTAACATAAGTTCCACCTGATATACTAGCCCATTGAGTGTTAAATTGCTCAAGGTTAATTCTTTGGTCTGCCAAATAAATGTGTTCGTTATATTCAATTAACGAATCAGGAGCTCCAATTAATCTTAATAAAAATTCAATTGACCTTCTAGTTCCTTTTGATTTAAAAAGGTAAGAAGCGTTAAGAATTAAATTTCTATAATAAGCATAATTTAATTCTGTTGGAGTTAATGCTCTAGCATAACCAGGATATGTTGGAGTTGATGTGTTACCAAAAACAGAACTTAAAAAATCTTCATTTGTAATTGGTGAAAAGTTTGATGACCAACCTAATGTTCTTGCCAAGTTTACTAACAATTCTGATGGAATGTCATTACTTGGGTTATAGTTAACAGAATTCATGTATGCTAACCCATCAATGAATTGTTTTATTTGGTCAAAACTTCTACCATAAATTTGAAATATTTTTTCAACTTTTTGACCTAAAGTATCAAATTCTTTTAATGAATCTGTTATTAAAAATCTTGATATTAAATTTGTTTTGAACGAATCAAGATTAATTGAAATTGCTTGGATTTCCTCCAAATAATTATCAAATAAAAATGAACGAATGTCCAAATTCCAAGTACCTTGTTTTGGCCAAGTAACTTGTTTATATTCAGTATATGTTTGACCATATTCATTTTGTTGTGGTACTTGAAAAACTGCAGTATATTCAGGTCTAACTAATCTATTAACCAAAAATTTCTCAACCTCATCAAACGATTCTTGAAAAACTTTGTCAACAATATAATCGTTAGGTCTAATTTGAAAATCATCATTAATTGTAGTTGCAGAAACACCAAATGGTGAACCAGAAACATAGAATTGGATATATCCTGAAGATAATGTTTCTGATGGGACAAACGCTAATACTTTAAAGATATCATCATTAATACTAACACAATAATCCAAATAAGTATTATATAGATTCCTATATGGAGAAACCGTAATTTCTCTAATAGATAAGTTTGTCGTCGCACTAACAGAATAATCAATATCAAAAGGATTGTTAATCCTATCAACATTTACTTTAAAATATGTTTCATCATTCTGCGTGTCATACACAATATCATATGCGGTATTACCTGTAGTAAACTCATCATTATTGAACATTACATCCAACGATGCAGGGAAATAATTAATAATTCTTGTAATAGAGACACTAAATCTTTTAGATAATGAACCATACATTGAGAAGTTAAGAACTTGAGATACGTCATAGTTTGGATAAACCCTAAATTGGGTTGCCATAATCCTTCTACTCTCCTCTAAGTTGTCAATACCCATCATGTCTAAAGACATGGGTTCTGAGAACGCCCCTACATTAAAAACCCTATTAACTTTTTCTGTAACACCAGTTGTAAATTCAAAATTACCTTGCGTAAGTCCTCCACCCTCAACAGTTTGTAATCCTACAATGTTGTCGGAGAAAGTACCCGCGCCACTACCTGGTCTTGGCGGATAAAAATATTTAGTATCTTTTATTTCTACTGCCATTAAGTTGTTATTGTTGTGAAGTTTTTACTGAAATCAATATTATTTCCTCTACTTTGTCTAACTTCATAAAGTAACGCATTAAATTGGTCTCTAATTTCATACAAGTTGTACTGTCTGTAAATGTTATTTTCAGAGTCATAGATTGTATAGATACCATCGTCAATAGATTTAGTTTGATTACCGTAAAGAGCAATTGCAAGAGACGAAATATCGTATTCTACCATATCAATTTCTAATGTAACAGGATTAAAATATGTGTTACTAATTATTATACTTTGACTTGGTTGACCAATAAAAGGTGTTGCGTTTGGCTTGTTTGTTGGTGAAGAAGATGGTGATAATGTTAGAAATATTAAATTTGAATTACCGTCAACATATCTATATCTAACAGATTTTTGAGTTGTATTAATTTCATTTGTCACAACTGGTTCACAGAAAAAAGATGAAGTAACAACTCTAAAGAAATTAGGTATTTTTGACCCGTCAGCATTTAAATATTCAATTCTAAAACCAACTAATCCTTGTGGTACAAATTTATTTTGGTATTGTACAGGAACATTACTAATATCAATAATAATTCCTTTTACATTTGGTAATGCGCTTAATACACCACAGTCAGTAATAACGGTTCGAATCTGAGCTGGTCTTAAATATAGAGTATAAATTCCAAGAGCGTTGAATTGTTCTGCAGGTAAAGTTAAATTGTATAATCCACCTAAAATTTCAACACCAGCGTTTCCACCAGTTTGTGTATTGTTAAAGTAAGGTTTTAATAATGTTTGAGCATCAAGTTCAGTTAGGATAAAATTATCCGTAACATCTCTCGATGGTGTGTAATTCATTATTATTTGTACGTCTTCAGGTGAAACATCACTTGGTCGTATTGTGCCGTATGAACCGATTGCCATAGTTTCTTTTTATCTTATAAATAGTTTAGTTCTTTTTTTCAACGTTAAAAAATCCATATCCATAATTAATCATGTCTCCAAGATTATCTACCTCTCCCATTCTTTGGATTCTTTCGTATGCTGAGTTCTTTCCTCTTTCAATAAAGATGTTTGTTTGTATCTGTGCTTGGTCAACAACTTTAAGTAATACTTCATCTTTAGTGATAGGTCTTTGGGTTAAATTATTTTCAGTAAAACCTGATGATGGTTCAAAAAATATTGTTGTACCATCAAAATAATCATAATAATTAACACCGTTTATTGTATATGCAGTATAGGTTGGGTTCATATCTGTAATAGCACCCCATATCTGACCATTTTTAATTACAGGAGTATTAACAATATATTTTTGTGAACCATATAAAGCCAAATCTGTTATACTTGATTTTGTTAAACCTGAAACAGTAAATGGTACCGTAACATAGTTAGTTGATGTTTGAGCAGACACTTCATTAATTGCGTCTCCTGAAAATATATAATCGTAACTAACAGGAGTATTAACCCAATTACCTCCAGCTGGAATAAAAAACGCTTCACCATTTGGATTATTAACAACAACTTCACTATATGGTGTTGTAATTTTTTTACTTACCCTTGTTATTCCCCATGGATTAGTTTGTTCCAAAGTAATATTATATTGCGTTGATGCAGATGAATAAGTATGACTTAATGAATTTGGCGTATATGTTGTAATCGTTTGTTTTGGTGAACCATCACCCCAATCTACTTTGTATGCAGACAAGTCAAGGAACTTTTGAAACTCGCTTGATGTATTATAAATGTTATAAACATAAGGGTTTGATGTTGTAGATGAAAATATAAAATTAGCAACAACGTCTTTTTGTAAAACCGCACCATCAAAGGGACTATAATAACCAACATCAACTGCGGTTTGTCTAATTAAAATTGGAATGGTCAACCCTGTTAATAACGACGTATTGTTTGGTCCAGAACTAACAACTTTGGTCATAGCAGAATACACCCCAACAGTTTGTCCTGAATATGATGAAGTAACGTTTTGACCTTGTAGGTTTACTAAAAATAAATCTCCAAGGATTGTTTCTGGCGATACAATTATTTTATAAAAATCTTCCATTATGGGTTAACATATTCGTACCATTTTATGGGTATAGTTGCACCCGCTCTTTCACCTAATCCACTATAGATTGTTTGAAATGGATTCATACTAAACACTTGGTAATTGTGTTTTTCATAATCTAATTCAACTCTGTAATAAAAATATTTTGTACTATCAAAAGTGAACTTATCTCCAACAATTGATGATTGTGGCATATTCATCATCTTTGTAAAGTACCCGTTTTTTGCGTCATAAAATTTTGCAGTCATAAAGAAAGTTTTAATATCCAAAAAATTTCTTTTCTTTAACCAATAAATAAAAAACCCTTCTTTATCTCCAACATAATCCAAAAGAAAATAAGGCCTTTTAATTTTAACAGGAGTTCTTTGCATAATAGCGTCCATAGTTAAACCTTGTTGGGTTGGGATGATAATTGTTATATAATTTGTTTGACGTTTTTCATCAACATTGTCATACAAATCCAATTTAAAAAATGAGTTTGTAAAATTATTTGTGTAATAATAAATTTCTTGTGGAGTAAAACCTTCTGACATATAATTGTTTCTCCAATTTGTAGAATTACTTAACGAACCACCAGAATAAAAATTAAATTCATATTGGATGTCGGTAAATTCAAATGCGTTATCGCTATATGGGTCAGAAACCGCAACAGGGGCGTGTGCAAATCTTGTAACCTCAAAGTCTCCATATCTACCAGTTGCTTGATTAATTATCTCAGCCTCGTATTCATCAATACTTTGGTCTAACCCTAAGTAATCCCAAGTTAGTTGAACTGGAATTACTAACTCTCGGTCAATAAATCCATCTTTTCTTATTTGTATTTTATTCACATCCATCTATCAAAGGTTTAACAGGGTAAGGAACCCCAAACAATGTGGAGTTATAGTTTATTCCTTCAGGTATTAATCTAAATTGAACATCCTTAAATGGATATTGGGCAAAATTTAAAAAAGGATAATTAACACCTCTATCTAAATTATCAATGAACCCATAACTATATAAATCTCTCCATCTAAATTGTTGGTCTGAGTTTGAATAATAAGCATAACTAGGAACACCGTCTACAAATTGAATGTCTCCTGTTTCTATGTAGTCAGAGAACACTCTAATTGTCATTAATGTGTGTGGTTGATAATAAAATCCAGGAGAATTAGTGTTTGAAGTTTGAGTTGTTTGAAATATGTTTTGATTATATTTTATTTTTTGATAGTACGGTGAAACAACTCTTTCTAATTGTTCGTAATCATTCCATTCACAAAAATCTCCATCAATTGTATCACCAGACATTAAATTTTGATTGTAGTAAAACGTTTTTGTAACACCACTAGTTAAAGTATATTTTGATGTCCCTATTTTTGTATTTGAATTTAAATTAGAGGCATCCCAAAAATAATTAGAAGCACTTGTTAAGTTAAACTCCCAACCCTGTTTTAATCCAATACCATTTGTCGGGTAATTAAAATATCCTGTATAACCTTTATTAATAACTGTTAAAAATAATTCACTGACAGGTCTTTTTTGATTATCTATTACATTTGCAAGATTCAAATCATAATTAACGGTAATGTTAAATGAATTACTACTTGTTTTTTGAGAAATCCTTGAAATATTATTTGGAGTAATTGAGCTGTATTCAAACTTTCTTTCTTCTTTAAAGACATTTTTTTCAAATGCGTTTTTAGTCATAACACAATCATCAACATTAGTTAAAATTTTATGTTCTCTAACATAATATTTTGACTTAGTCTCTGATATATTGTCGGGATTAATAACTCTTTTAAATGTACCAGTAACTTTATTTGCAAATGTTGCACCAGTGTAACCAACGTTATAAATATTAAAGATATGTGTATCACTACCAAATAATCCATTACCTAAAGAATATACTTGGAATAAGTTTATACCATTATAATTGAACGATAACTCAACATACTCACCAACACTTAATCCATGTGGTGAAATACACTGAAACGCAATTACATTACTACCATTTTGAACTGAATTGTTTATGTAGAATGGTATTCCATTAGATGCGGTCCAAGATAAACTCGTACCATTAAGTTCGTAAGATAACGTTTTTGTGTAGTTATTTTTATGGGCGTAACTAACATAATAAGTCCAATTATAAGTGTAAGCACTTTTAGCTTGGTATCTAATATGTTGGTCGCTAACGTCAGGTCTATAAAAATCAAATTCATAATATTGTGGAAACCCTTTCCATATATTATTTGACTTTGAAATTATTGGGTCAACATAATATAATGTATTTCTAAAAGGCACATAATTTGTTGTTCCTGTATATGTGTTTGAATATAGATAATTCACTTTAAAAGTTGGTCTAAAAATAGTACAACTTTGTCTTTCATCATCATAAAGTTGGGCAAGACTGATACTCTGACTTCTATCGTATTCAGTAATCTGCTGACTTTGTTCCTCAAGAGATAACGATATCTCTTGGTCAACAAATGGAGCTGACTTGTATTCTAAACTACTTGGTATGAGTGTGTACTTATTCAATTACTGAGTATTTTTGTTTAAATATATCTAAAGCTGTTTGACCTTTAATTGTTCCAAAATAAAAATGGAAAGGAGCTCCAACAATAAATTTATCGCCAGTTGCGTTTGTTGCGTTATTTGCGGTATAAATACCATTTGCGTCAACACTAAAAATATATCCTCTAGCATATAAATCACTAACACTAGATGTTGTAGGTCTAAAATAGTTAGGATTACTCAATGAAACTCTATCGAGTGACTGATAAGGTTTATTTTGAACAAAATCATCTTCTGTTGTTGCCCAATTATTAAGTTGACTACCAAATATTAAATTATTGGTATTATTTTTTAATTGCCATTGGTAGTGAGGTACAACTTGAGATTTAATACCATATGGGTATGGATAATTTGCCGTGTTATTTGGTGTTCTAAAGTTAATTCTGCCTGGTGTTAAATAATCTTTTGTTTGTAAATCTTCCGTAGTGGATGAAAACCATACCGCCATTACTGGATTACCTGCAGTACCCAAAATATTAGTAGGGGTATTTACGGTAGTAACTTCGTAATACTCAGGAGAAAAATTAATATTACCTATTTCACTATTAATTGAACATAGCTGAACAAAATCACCGTCAACTCTAGCTTTAGGGTCTATTGCTTGTAATAACGAAAATTTATTATTTGGTCTTGAAAATAATATCCCAACTGAATCATTAGCAAAACTCACTAAACTATTTAAGAAAGATGAGTCAACTAACCTTGAAACAACAAAAAGATTAACTAAATCAGAAGTGTCTCCGTAACTTGTAGGATTTAGACTAGGCATAATATATGCCTTTGTCGCTGGGTCAAAGGTTAATTCAGAGTAAAAAACGTCTTTATAACCTAAATTAATAAGTGTTGTTGGGAACATTAAATTTCTATTATTAACCGCTGTTTCTGGGTCATTTGTAGTTCGACCAATAAACTTATTACTAACATCACTATATGGACTACTTCTGAAATAAAAGTTTGTTGTGTTTTTATCAAAATAAACTAATTCGATTGGCATGTTAGGTCTTCCAAATAAATCAAGTTCACTAGGGTCTTGAGGTTTATTTTGTTTATTGTAATAAACGTTAGTCTGAATTGGGAACATATATAATGAACCATTAATCCAGTTATTTGTAAAAGTTTGTGATAAAACACCTCTACAAAGAGCATACATAAACCTAAATCTGTACCCCCATTCTGCCCATATCTCCCAATCCGTAACAAATCCAAATAAATTGAGTGGGTTATGAAATAAAAGATAACATCCCCTTTTTACAAAATTATATCCAGCATTTTTTGGGTTATTACAAGGACTTTGTATTTGAAACGTACTACCAAACCCTTGATAACAATTTAAAGGCACCATTCCCGCACAATCAAAACTTTCTAATACTTTGTCAGAATTTGGTAATCCAGCAATTTCAGGTCTAACTTGTGACGCTCCAGAACCATAACCTGAAGTTAATGTTTGTCCTTGTTCGTTAATAATATAAACCGCAAATTGTAAATTTTGTTGTAGAATACTGGGATTTGTAGTCCAAGAACCACCATCAAGTCTATCTGATGTTGGTAATCTATCAGTCCTCATTACATTCTTAACTGAATTATTAATTGAAAAACTAAATGTGGGTCCAAACGCCTTTGTCCAATAATAATGCGAAGATATTACTCCGTTAAGCCAAGTTCCCGAAAGATTAAATAAACTTGTTGACATCATACCCATACCAGATATATCTTCACTTAAATCATATTTTGAACTACCAATACTTGCAGAATAAAATCCATTTGATGTTTGTGTTATTAATTTGTTAGGTGTTGCGGTTGCCATATCAGTTGCCGCACCATAAGATATATAATTACTTTTATCTAAAGAACCATAATACCCAATATTATTTGTTGTAAACGCAGAATATTGATATCCATAAGTTGAACTCCCACTAATACCTGGTTTAAAGAAATATGATTGGTAATATATTTCGTCTTGGGTCGCAAAAGACTGAACACTAATTGGATAAAGACCGCTTAATTTTTGTATTGGTATATTTAATCTTGTGTTTACTTGAATAGTAACAGCATCTTCTGTCGCAAACCCTAGTATTTTACCAATACCATATTGGTTTGTGTAAATTGGGGAGTATGGGTCAACACCTCTTTGTAATATTAAAATTACTTGGTCGGTATAATTGTCATAAAAGTCTAATGGATTAACTGTATTTCCCGTAACACGAACTGACGGAAGTGATGGACCCGATTTATACCAAGTGTCATATGTTGTCGGTGAATTTAATACATTTGGAAATGTTTGTGTTAAACCAGTATTCCATAATGTAATTGCTTGTGATATGGTAATTGCGGTTAAAACTTGAAAATATTCAATGTCAGCAGCAAATCTATTATTTGTTATTGTTGACCCCGAAGGTAAACTATAAACCACTGGTGTTGAATTAACATACTGTGATGTTGCATAAGTAATTGTTACTGCGGTTGATGCGCTTGAATTATATGAAGTTCCACTAATTCCATATATATTACCAGTTGGTGTTGCTGCACTATATTTATAATTTTTATCAGTGCTTGATGATGGGTTGACAAAAGATATTAAATCACCAGATTTAAATGGTTGACCATTTGCTCCATTTGGATTCGACAATACTGTTATGGTATTATCATAATGGGATTTACCAATATTTGAATTTACCGCAAAAGTAACTTTAATTTTATTTAAATTTGAAAAAAAACTTTCTCTTTGGTTAAATAAATTTATTCTCTCACCTAAAGGTAAATCTTTTGAAGCCGTTGATATTCCTGCGTTGTTACTTGGTAAACTAACTATATTAGAAATTGGTAATTTATACCTTGTTGGGTCGTTAATTAATGTTAAGTTATTTAAACCAGAAAGTGATTCTGACGCAACCTGACTATAAACATCAATGTCACTTGACGATATTGATGGATTCTCATAATAATACCTAAATGCAAGGTTATAATTTAAAGGGAAAGATAAATATGTTAACGCTCCTGTTGGCTCTGTTGTCTGTTGTGTTACCCCGCCTGGAAGTGCAGACTGACTTGTAGTTGCTTTACAGTCACATGTTTCACAATCAGGATAAGTTAACATAGTTAATGACATATCAGTTGTTAAGTCACTACTACAATCTATTTTAAACCAATCATTACATATGAAGGCGAAAGGACGATAATCAAAAGGCCAACCTAAATAAAAATTACAAATTGCACAAAGTACCCAAACAATTACAGCATATTGAAATAAAACTATACGAGTAATTAAAATTAATGGAACCCCAATTAATTGAATTATTTGTAATATAAATGAAAACAAAAAGAATAATAAATCAAAATTTCTAAATCCTTCATTTACAGGAAATTTATTTATTGTTGATTCACAGTCATCACTATCAATTTCTTTAATCCCAATAAATCTAGACCTACCGCCTTTTTTATATTCATCAATTAATTGTGATACAGTATAAACCCTATTAAATCCAAATTCATAAAAAGTATCGCCACAATCTACAATTTCATTTATTCTATCATAATATTCATTTCCTGCCGTTTTACTAAATCCATCAGTATAACCACTCCAAGCTAAACCAAAATAATAAGAACTCGCTAATTTTTTCTTATTGGCATCATTACCGTACAAAAATGGGTCTACGGTTGAACTAGACCATCCGTATTCTTTAACATTTGGAACTAAAAAATATGGTCTTCTTGTTTGTTCACTTAATGTCGGAGGTTGTTGCCATTTAACTTTAAACCTATATTTTCCTTTAGTAGGAATACCAATTGCGGGGTCATTAGATAAAACCTTATCACCAAATTCATTGGTAATATAATAATCCAAATTCATTGGTAGTTCAGTTAGCCAAACACCACTACCATCAATAATATTGCCTGATTGTTCTAATTGATATTGTTCTAACACAGGGTTTCCATCACTATCTTGGTCAATAGTTTGTCTTATTGCCAATATCTGTCCAGGTCCCGCAATTAATCCACACATATTTCCTAAATTATCTTTAGGCTTACCATTATTTCTAATCCTCATTTTATCAGGACTACTAAAAATAGACCCCATAAAAGTCGCGGTTGGTTGAATATCAACATTCGCGTCGTCTCTTAAATCAAAATCAACTCGGTTAACGGCAATGTCACATAATTCAGGGTCACCCCATAAAGGTGAAACTTCAACATCCTTAACTATATTAATAATTTGAGGTAGTGAATTTAAATCAGTTGATGTTCGGAATCTGTTACCTGCAACTTGGACTTCAGTTGCAAGACCCATTCTGATTAAATCTTGTGGTGTTAGAGAAAATTCACCAATATCAGATAAATCAACATCCATAACTAAAGTATGTTGACCTTGTGGTACACCCATTATCATGTAATCACCACTTTCATTTGTTTTTGCGGTGAGTCTATAATATTTGTCGTAAATTTCAATTGCGGTACTACCAGTTAAAACATCTAATCTTGTTGGTAAAGTACCTGTGGCTGCGTGAGTTGAATACGATTGTTCGTATGGAAGTAAGTTATATCTATAACCATCTTCATTTCTATCGTTTGGTGATTTATAGGGGTATATACTTGAAATTAATGGGTTAGACTCATCAATAGATTCTATTGGTATAAAAACAGAAATTCTGGCATTAGGAATACCAAATCCATTATTTGCGGTTACCCTACCAACAATAACACCATACTCCGCACAACTTTTTGTGTAGACATCTTCTTGTTGGAGTTTTAAAGATAAAATTTCTAAAAATTCAAACTCTTGGTCTAGTTGAATGTTAATTGATTTGTTAATCCCTAACTCTGTTCTTATTCTGTATGATTGACCCATCAAGTTATTTTAATTTATAAATAGTTTATGAGGACTTTTTAAAGTCGTCCACACCATTAAATTATAAACTAAAGAAAAATAAAATAAACTTGTTATGAAAAAGTAACTGATTGGAAGTTTTTAACCGAAACTCTAATATCTTTGTTTGGGTACCTTATTTGGTAAACTTGTGATGGTTGAGCGAATATTGTATCGTCAACAGGACCAATAAGTTTTGTTTCAGGATTACTATAAGCCATAGATGTTTCAGCAGATGAATATTGTCCACCAACTTCGTTGAATACATCTATATTTGAAACCGTTAATACACCATTAGTATTTTGAATTAAACTTCTAATTTCTGACAGATATATGTTTTGACCTAATTGTCTTGTTTGTGGATTAAAATATGCCGCCACCTTATCAACAACACTTGAAATAACTTGTCCTGAGTTTTGAGCGGAATCCAATACAATTGAGATATCAACACTTAAATCTATTACCTCAGCACTGAATATTGAAATGTAATCATTCATCATTCTATAGTTTGATAAATAATTTGCAATGTTCTGTCTTAATGTGTTTGAAACTATGTTTGTTAATTTACCTGAGGTATCGTATGATAGTATTTGAATTAAAATCTTATTATCATTTTCAGTAATGGATACTTTTGCAGGTGCCCCAAACTGAGCTGGCATGTTTCTAATTAATGATTCATAATCTTGAACTGTAACCGCTCTTTTTTGTGCCGCAAAGTTAAATGACACATAGTTTCTAATTTCTTCTAATGAAGGAATACCAGCACCACCAACTGCCGCAGTTACGTTAACACATCTTAATGAATTAACGACAGATGAGTTTGTAGTCTCTGAAGGTCCATTAACAAAGAATGATACCGTCCCTAATGCGTTAATAACGTTTGTACCTAAGTTTGTCGCCAAACCTCCACCAACTCTATATTGAATAAACAAAGTTGAGTTTGGTGTTAATGTGGCACCTAATGAAAGATTATTTGTGTATTTTTGTAATTCTAATGTTGTACCTAAAGTTGTAAATTGGTTTAATTGGTCTTGAGCAGTATTGGTACCTCCACCAAATGTCATCTTTTTAAATCCTTCAGGAGTAAATTCAGTAATGAATCTATCTTGTGTTTGAATATATCTACCAACTTTAATACCTGGTTGGTCAGAGACTTTTGTTGGGTCTTCAACAAATACTCTGTCTTCCGCCAAAGCGTCTACTTCATACCATCTATTATCTAACCCTAAAAATTCTGCGGTTGTTGGTGTATTTGTATAGTTTGTACCATTCTTTAACAACACACTTGTAATACCTAAAACATTTTTTTCTGGTAAAAATAACTCAAAAAATGGTTTAACATCATTTGCGCCAATAACTCGTTTGAATACTTTTGTTATACCATTAACAACAAGTTCTCTTTTTGTAATCGTATAGTTAATTAAAATATTATTGGCGTTAAAGTTTGGAATTTTTAATCTGTTTGGGAATCCTTGAGAATTATACGGTGATGCAAAATCAATGTCATAAACATTCTCAAATACAATACCAGCGCCAACAACTTGTGAACCTCTAGATAATGTTCCAAGATACCTCTCATCTTCTTTATCACCAAAAGCAGGAACCGTAATTGAAAAATCAACTAACGATACTGATGGTCTTTGACCTGGCAGTTTTAATCCGTAAGTTCTTGCAATGTTATAAATTGAAGACCTTTGTTGTGCATATTGTAATACGGTTTCTTGTATACTTCTATCAATGTTGTAATGTAAGTTATCCGCAACCGCAGCGTTTAAATCAATAAACACTGAGAATACTGATGCATCATTAAAATCCTGAATCAAATCAGGATAATATGTTTTGGCGTAATTTAAGAGTTCAGTTCTTATTGACTGATAATCCCTACTTGTATACGATATTCTATTATTTGCCATCTTATTTAAATATTGATAATAACAAAATCACTCTGACCAAATGTTGAACCATTGGTTGAATAATCAATTCTTATTTTTGCGGTATATTCTGAAGTTCCTTTACCAGGGAATCTATATATTGATGATTCACTACTTCCAACGGTATTTTGTCCTGTTGCAATATCAACCTCTTCTTGTGGGTCTGCAGGTGTTATACTTAAACTATTAACTAATAAGTTTGGCATAAAGTTTTCAATTGCGTCTCTAATGTCAGATTCAATAGCATTAAACGTTAATCCGTCAAATGGTTCAAAAAGAAATTCATATAATCTTGTACCAAAACCTGGTAAAAAATATCTTGACCCTTTTCTAGTTAACAATAGATGAATTAGGTCAGCTTTAATTTCTTGAGCTTGAAATTCCGTCAACTCCAAATAGTCACCTCTTCGAGAATCTCTGAAGGGAAAATTTAAACCATATGTTACACCGTTAGCCATTGTTTATAAATATAGTAGTATTTCCTTTTTTGTGAGCAGGAAAATAAGGACAATGACGACATTGATTACCACAACAACTACCTCTTTTTAAATGATAATGTTCAGTAAAAACATATTTTCCGTTTTCAATATAAAAATCAAAAGGGGGAATATCTTCCCCCTTGTTTGATTCATCAGTATTTGTATGTCTATTATTTAATCTCACAAGCTCCACCAGCACAAGCCAATTCTCCGCTTAAATCAGTGTTATCTTGTAACTCAATAACTTTACTTAAATCAATTGAGTGAAGTTTTGAAAATAATCTTTCAAATTCTTCTTCAGTACAATCTTCA
>Ga0209500_10001043_pt1 | contig 21815 bp, 34 predicted proteins | sample S_140212_EF_Meta_FD_187323 | JGI IMG/M metagenome (GOLD analysis project Ga0209500, IMG submission 187323) | Freshwater microbial communities from Lake Simoncouche, Canada to study carbon cycling - S_140212_EF_MetaG (SPAdes) (version 2) | ecosystem: Environmental > Aquatic > Freshwater > Lake ... | reverse complement strand
CTCATCATAGCACACCAAAGAAGAGGTGTCCAGTGGTTGCATAAGATACAAATCCAGCAATAATGCCCAGCATTGCCCAGCGGCCGTTAGCAAGTTCTGCTCGTTCGTTATGAGTCATCATACCATATTTGATGGCATCTTCGTCAGAGATGTACATTGTGGGTTCTTTAGCAAACATATTTTGTTGCCCGAACTCATTAGTCGTTACAGTCATTTTTTCGTTTTGTTACGAAACATTACACAATTATATAGGAAATCTAAAGACTTGTCAAGCCCTATTTGCCTTCCCATCCTGGGGGAAGAGTTCCAAAGTACGGATCATAATCAAATATATCATTCCATTTTTCTATCTTACTAGATTCATTCCTCCAAAATTGCCAAAGACCTTCATAACTTGACTTATGAAAAATATCCACGTGATCAGTATGAATAGAAGAACCTAGTTCAATCTTATAAAGAAAGAGAGGAATTGCATAAGTATTTCCAGAATTGTAAATCAAATCGTCAGCAACAGCACGAGGTTTGACTCCATTATCAATCTTATATTTATCATCACGAACGTGAAGATCAATAAGTTTTTGTGCATGATGACGAGTAATTAAATAACAGGCAGTTGAAAAATCATTTACAAATCTACGATGTATTCTCATATGAACTTGAGCAGGATTGATGATTGCAAGTTGAACTACATCATAGGCATAAGGAACTTTACAAAAGAAATCTTTCCAACTAAATCCCCAATACTTTACCGTATCCAAATCACAGTCATCCTCCATAATCAGAGCACAAGGAGAATCAGAGTTCTCTAGAAAGTGCTTCAGTGCCTTCAGGTGCGATGTTACACAACCTACCTCACCAGAGGACATATTATCAGGATAACGCCCTTTGAGAATGTCTCCGAGGTCTCTACCATCCCTACCATCATAGGCAGAAATTCGGGTATAGTCTTCGATCTCCCAATACTTAAACTGACCTTCCATATATTCTGCTCGTTCTGGTTGTTCATCCAGATTGAGATAATAAATGGGTGGAAGACCCTTGAGTTTATATGCTGCTTTATTCTTATCCATTTATAATTTTTTGAATACTTGGAATATAATGCTCTTTAAGGGTATTACACCAATCAAAACTCTTAGAATATTCTAATATATCTTGTCGATGTTGTAAAGAGTATTCTCTGTTTTTGATAATTTCATTTTCAACATATTCAATATCACTTATTTTATTTTCTGGAATTATGGTGATAAATTGTTTAGTATCATCCAGATTTGCCTTTCCCCATTCCGTTACTACAACACCTAAACCAGCAGCAAGTGCCTCCATACAAACAAGAGGATGTGCTTCCCCATCACTTAGAAGAACAAGATTTCCAAAATGCGTCAATTTTTTATGAAGAGTTTCTTTACTCCATTCACCAAGATAATTCTTTGAAGTATTAAATCTAGAGTCGGCAATATTACCAGCAAACCAAAGACTATCGATAGATTGGAATTCGTGCTGACGTTTGCGATAATCAATCTTAGCCAAGTAGATACTACGATCCGAATATTTTGGATCGTCAGTATATGTAAATGCCGAAGTATTTACACCATTAGGAGTTACAAATAATCTTTCTTCAGGGATATTCATCAAAACATTATAAATGTTTTTAATTCCATCAGAAAGACAAAAAACATTAGGTTTTATTTGACAAAAAGCATTTGCAATATTTGCATATGACCCGTACATCTCAGGTCTCTCAAGATATCCAAAATGACTTGTTATTGCTTTTGGATATTGAATATATGGATAGACACCAATAAAATCATCGTAATGAACATGAACAAAATCTGGTCTAAAAGAATTAATCTCTGCGATTATTTGATTTCGATCTGGTGTGTTTACAATTTGAATTGTATGCCCAAGTTTTTCTAATGCATTTTTTGTATCCCATACAAGAATCTCAACGGCACCCCAACCAGTGGGTGGGATTGGCATAATGCCTGGACCAACTAAAGTAATTCTCATCTACCAGTTCAACCCCAAGGCAATACGTTGACACCCAAATTTTGCAGTTGTTGCTGTAATTGTAAAGTGTCTGATTTGAAATCTGGCATTATCCAATCGTGCCATTCTATAACTAATGCGTCAATGTAACTCATTGTACCATCTTCAATCATTTTTGGCAATATTTTATATTCCGATCCTTCTATATCCATTTTAACAAAAATATAATCTTCTTTGGAAAAATTATCTTTAATCCATTTTGAAAAATCAATACATTCTACGGAAACAGGTTCTTCAAAAGTATATAAATTTTCGTGTTCTGGAGTTCGATTATGCTTATCGCGCATTTCTTTAATACAAGATCCTCCACTAGCTGGTATGCCAATATCTAGTTTGGAATCTAATGGGTATATTTTCTTATGATTTTCAATGGCATTTTTCCATATTCCATTTTCATTATTATATTCGGTTTCATTTAGACCTTCCATACAGAATTGTATGTATCCATCCTCAATCCAAACAGCTTTTTGAAATAGATTAAAATTTTTGTTATTCAAAAATGAATATTTTTCAGATTTTATATGATCTACATATATGTCAAAAGCATATTCATTTGGTTCAAATCCAAAAATTTCCCAATTTTCATCCACACCAACTGAATTGCAGAGTTTGGAGAATCCTGTTCCCATATTTGCGCCACAGTCTATAAAAATTTTACGTTGTTTAATCATTTTTTTACCTATCTTGTTATTTTGAAATAAAAGCACCATCACCAAACTCAGTAAGTTTGATTGGAATAATTCCAGGTACAACTAATATATTTCTCATTTACTTAATTCCACTACAAGTTCATAATTGCGATGAAGGTGTGCTTCATTAAAAAATTCTACAAATAATTCTGGATGTTTTTTATACAGATATCCTAGAGCAATTTGTTCATTGTTAATAATATTGTCAGAAATCATCTGTTCAAGAATATTATCCATTATAACACAAAGTTTTTTAATTGCTTCCTTTCCAGCACCAAACATTCCACCCATAATATAAGAACGATTATCTTTAAGATAATCAATATTTAATGTATCAACATTAATAAGATCCGGATAATAAGAAAGAAATACTTGAATCAATATATTATCTTTAACACTGATCAAAGATTCAAGTGCAGATTTTCCTGGATATGACTCATTCAAATCGATATCATAAAAAAATCTAGATAATCCCGCATCAACCCATAAAAAATATTCCGAATTAAAATAATTTTCAATCGAAACTTGTTCTACCCATTTAAATTTTGAATATTGAATTATATTATATAAACTACTCTTACATTCAATTCTATTTGAATCTAAAATTTTATTTTTATAATCTTCAGAAGAAATAACTAAATCCATACGATCTTTTAAAAAATAATATGGTATTTCTTTTAATGGTTGAGTAATAATTTTTGTGGGAAGGTTTTCACGATGTTTAGTTACAAAATCAACCATATCATTTTCAACAAAAATTACCATAGGAGATTTTAGTTTTAAAGTTTTAGAAAACCAAGAAAGATAATCATCCCACTTTCTACCATCAAGTTCTGAACGATTTATATTATAAAGTGAAGTTACCAAAGTTACTGACATATCAAATCTCCTTATTGTAAATTTTCATAATTGTATTAACTCTATTAATATAGGTATGATTTTCTTGTACATATTTCATTTGCTCAAAAATATAATCATGGTTATCTTTTAATTTTTCTGCATCATAAAACAATTGATATTCATCATCATTATAAACCACCAAATCACCGAATAAACCTTTTACTGCTTTAGAATTAGTTGCTCCAATTTGACCGTAACTAATATTCTTGAAAATTCGACAAGGAATATATCCAATCAATTTATGATTGGCACCAGTGTCTACTTTTCCATTTATATCAGATCTCATTGCAGAACCACGAAGATCGGGTGCAATATAAGACTTCTGAGTCATATCTTTGACTTCTTCCCAAGTTGAAGGATTTGACCAAGGATCTTTATGAATAAAATCAATTCCATTTTCAGACATTGCTTTTCCAAATTTCCTAAGTTCTTGAATATTACTTTCAGAAATTGATCCTACATGATAGATTTTTTTTTGCCTTTTAATAAATCTATCGTCAAAGTTAAATTCTTCAGGAAGAAGATCTGTTGCCCAACTTAAGTATAAAGATTCATAGTTGGAAATTCCTTTTTTAAATTGATCAGATAAAATATTATCGTTTGCAGTTTTATTATAGTATGATACTTCATCAATTTTAATTACATCTTGTTTATCAAATTTATAAGAATAGTTACAATCATTAATTTGACTAACATTAAAACGAATATCAATTAACCGACATCCTTTATCCAAGTACTTACTAGGATTTACACATATATGTACAAAATAAGTTGAGGTTTCTTCTAAAGGAATATTTTTTTCAGCGTATCCTTCAGTGATGAACAAAGAATTTGAATAGTCAAAATTAAGAGGGTAATTATCATCATGAAACCAATATGTTTCATATCCAAGATGTTTAAATGTTTTATACCATGCACCATGAATATAAGAGTGTGTATGCGAATTTAATGGGTATCCCCAAATAATAATTTTCATTAGTACATTTCTTTATAACAGTGAATAAGTGGCAGATTGCTATTTTGCCAATTTGGATTTCTATGGGTTTCTCCCAACAATTCATTTACTCCGCAATTTTTTTTACAAATTAAATATAAAGTAGTAATAAACTGATCCATAGATCCAGCATCTGAAATATGATCTTCTAAAATAAATTTATGAATAAGATCAATATATTGTTTTTCAGTAAAGATATTTTTATTCAAAAATGATCCACCAGTTGCACCGTACCAGTTAATATTTGGATTTGAATTATATTTTTCCAAAATAATGTCCCACAATTGTAAAGTATTTCCAGGAACATAAGATGCAGAAAGATCAAAATCTTCATCTCCCATCTCAAGTTTTCCCCTACAAAGAACATCATCCTCCATAAGTAAAACATAATCTGTGTTTAAAATTTGAAAACAATTCACTAAACGACTATAAAGAATCATAGCATCTTCTGGTGGAAGATAATCCATTCCTACATTTTTATTGTCATAAAACCAAATGCAATTGTATTTTTCTGCAAGATCAGAGAAGTCATCTCCCGCATCTGACAATAACAAATAAGGAACATCTGGATTATACTTCCTAAATTGTTCTATAGCAAATTCAGTTGCTTTACGATTATTAAAGCACTGATGATATACACCAAATGTTTTCATAGTTGTTTAGCAATCCAATCTTCAAGAATCATAGTAGGTTCCCATCCAAAAGTTTTGCGAAGTTTTTGGTTATTTGCAAGACTTAATCTTGCTTCACCAGGACGAGGAGCAATATTTATAGTATCATTAGAAATCATTCTGGTAATTTGATTGATAGAATAATTATTTCCAGTTCCCACATTATAAACTTGACCAAATGCTTCATAATCAACTTCTACTGTAGCTGCAAGAATATTTGCATGACAAACATCACCAACATAGGTAAAATCTCTACGTTGATTTCCATCTCCAACGATTGTTAATTTTTCTCCTGCTGCTCTTTGACGAAGAAAAATTCCAATTGCTGGTGCATACTGACCTCTTAATGGTTGACGCTCACCATAAATATTAAAGTACCTAAAGATAATAGTAGGAAGACCATAAAGATCAGAATACATCTTACATAGTTTTTCACCATTTACCTTTGATACTGAATATGGATTCAAACAATCATCTAGTTGTGTTTCAATATTTGGAGGTACATTCATTCCGTAGGCAGATGAAGTGGAAGAATACATGACTCTTTTTACTCCTGCCTCTCTCGCACATTGAAGAACTGTGCAAGTTCCAACAGAATTAATACTAACCGCTTCTATTGGATTTTCAATTGCAGGTTGTATTCTTGCTTCTGCTGCAAGATGAAATACAAAATCAACTCCATCATAAAGAGGACGAGTGTTTTTGTAATCACGAATATCCAATACATGATTGTCTGCTTTATTATTCCAATAAAACTGTTCATGAACATCAGAATATTCATTATCAATCACGACAACTTCATGCCCTAGGTCTAAAAGACGATCAACAAGATTGGAACCAATAAATCCTGCTCCACCAGTAACTAACGATTTCATACTTTTAATGCTCCAATAATTATTTCAGAATTTTCAAGTGTATCAGTTTCTAACCCAATTTGGGAAAAATATCCGCGAATCCAATTTTTTATTTGAATTCCAATATTCACATCCCCCAATAACATACTATTAACATATACAATATTATATTGATTATTATCTTCAAAATCTCTTACAATTGGCAAAAATCCAAAACTTTTTAAAAATTGATCCACATCTGCGGACAACCATTGATTTTTCCAATATTCAAAATCTTCAACTTCAATCAATAAAGATTGAACATTTTTTAAAAAATTCTTAGATCCTTGTAAAACGTTTTTATTTGCACCCTCCACATCAATCCATAAAGAGGTAGAAAGATTTTCTAAAGATTCCTTTTCTACAAATAAATCAAAAGTAGTAGATTTTACACTAATTTTTTTATACAAAATTGTATCATCATTTCTATCTAAAATACTATTGTTACCTCGAATTTTTTCAATTTCAGATTGATCAGAAAGATTTTTGTCCTGCAAAGTAAAGTCAATTTCACCTTCTTTATCAGATATTGCTACGTTTAAATACTCAATAGATGTATTCAAATTTTTATAATTATCATAACAATAAGGACTTGCTTCAAATGCATATACTTTTGAGTTTGGAAAAATGGATTTCATTTTTCTAGAAAAATCTGCCTCAAAAGCTCCAATTTCAAAAAAGCAATCAGACTTTAAAATTTTTTGAAGTTCATAGTAATTTTGTGCCAAAATAGGAATTGAATATGGAATTGTAATATTTTTTTTTCTAACATCCTCTAAATCAATATATTCAATCCAATCTTGGGCATCTGTAAAATTGTATTCTCTTATCATAATAATTTAAAAGTTATTGTAAAAAGTTTTCCACTTAGATAAAGCGTCATTCTCAAGGTATTTAGATCCCCTTTCAAACTCATCATGCATAGATTCTTTATCTATTGATTTAATAATTGATGGTATTTCATCAAATGAATCATAATAAAATCTACATTTAGTAAGTTTTGGATCATACCATTCGCACCAAGGTATCCATTCAGATTTTAAAAGATCCGCCCCACCAGATCCCCATATATTAAAAAAGTAATTTGATTGTTTAGACAATTCATAAAGAAAATCTTTTGAAGGAAGAATTGCTGGAATATGGGCATGAATTAATTCAAAACAAAGAAACTTGGAAAAAGCATCTGGCATATGGACAAATGCTTTATATTGTTGCAATTGCTCCACTTTTTCAAACCCACCATTATAAACTCGTATTCCTTTTTTTTCCAAAAAATCAGACATTTTTAAAAAAATATTATCATTATGATAAATTGGAACAATCACATCAGCATCTGGAAGTTTACCTTTTCCACCATATTCGGCATTATAAAATTCTTTTCCAGGAATATTTTTTTCATTCGAATTTAAATTAATTCCACATGGTTTAATGTGTTCGGGATTTATTAAATTTGTTCCTTTATGAGAACACCACACACCCTCAAAATGACTATAAGGAACTATTTTAATGTTTGGATTTTGTTCTGCCTTACTAAACAAATCATAAAATTCCTTTTGATTTTCCATTCTATAATCAAATCTATTGCATACCCAAATTACAAGTTTTCCAGTAAATTCATCTTGATTCTCAAGGAAAATTCTTGATAAAGGAGCAGTATCTGATGTTAAAATATAATCAAAATTATTTAATTGATCCTTATGATCATGCCAAAAATCATCAGCAATTTCTTTAGTAATTTCAAATACTCTATCATAAAATTTATGATTCGTAACTTCAAATCCCAATTTATTTAAAACATATTCTTGATCCCTAAAACATCCAATATGATGCGATATGTGTAATATTTCTTTTTTCATACCTTCCAGTAATCGTAAATGTCTTTAGTCACTTCATACTCCATTTCTTTAACTTTTCGTTTTGGTTGGTTCATTGCCCAAACAAACATACTTTCAATAAGTTCTTCAAGATTAGTTTCATCTCTAAATTCTAACATACTTTTTGCTTTTGTGTGATCACAGTATGCGTGTTTTACTTCATGTCTTGGTTCTCCATGTTCAATTGGAACATCATACCCATATTTCTTTCCAATTTTTTGAACTACTTCTGCAACCTCATTTAAACGAAAGTATTTGTCTGCACCAATATTAAAAATCTCTCCATCATAATCTGTAAGAAGTTTATCAAATGGTTCCATATAATACTTTATGTCAGAGAAGGCACGAGTTTGCTGCCCATCACCATAAACTAAAATTGGTTCTCTATTGATAGTTTTGCGGATAAAAATACCAATTACATTGCGATACTTATCCCAAATATTTTGATATAGTCCAAGAACATTGTGGGGACGGATAATAGTATAGCGAAGACCAAATTGTTGTTTTGCCAATTCCAAATCAACTTCTACTGCATATTTTGCCATTCCGTATGGATCAATTGGTTGAGGTCTTATATCTTCGGTAAATGGTGGTTCTTGATTACCATAAACAGCCATACTAGAAGTAAAGATGATTTTTGTATTATGTGCAATACATTCATTGATCAAGTTTGCAGAGCAGACAAGATTATTTCGATAATTATAATTGCGAATAAAAGGAGAAAGTCCTTCCGCCGCATATGCTGCAAAATGAAATAGAACTTCTGGTTTATGCTCTTCAAATAGATCTACAATTTTTTTTCTTCGTTCCAAATTTAATTTTACAAAAGAAAAGTTTTCTCCTTTGGGAACAAATGCTTTATATCCACCAGAAAGATCATCAATACCAATTACTTCATGTCCTGCACTAATCAAATGACGACTATAATTTACACCAAGCAGTCCAGCACATCCAGTTACAAAAATTTTCATAATTATTTCCTAATAATGAACATCATATCGTCAGATCTACCCTTATTTTTACGAAGATCTAAACATTCAATATTTGATTTATATTCATCAGGAACTACTTTCTTCAATTCTTCAAAAGTTTCAAATTTTGCAACATCTTCTATTACAAGAACTCCACCTTCTTTCAATTTAGAAAGATAGATTTCAATACATGAAATTTGATGGTAAGGATGGTGAGATCCATCATCAATAATAATATCAAAATCAGGAAGTGTTTTTGCATTTTCAACATCATAAGCATCACCTTCAAGATAAGTAACTCTTTCAAGTCCCAAATGTTTATCTAGAATATAATCACAAACATCAATACCGATTATCTCTGCCTTGGGAAAATAAGTTTGCCACAAATGAATTGAAGTTCCCCTACAACTTCCAATTTCTAAAATATTAATTTTTTTATTGCGATATTTTTTAAATTCAATATCATAAAATGCATTGATGTAATCATGATCAGTATTTTTATCTGTTCCATGAGGACCATTCCAATCATTTTCTTCAAGAATTTCTGCTAAAGTTTTTGTCATTTTATTTTCTCTAATACAGTTAATCCATTATTATTTGTTTTATGAATTTTAAATTTCCATTCTGGATGATCAATAATAAATTCAATTATAGCAGGAAGTAATCCCAAAGTGCCAACTTTTCCGCCATAATGGGATGTCATACTTGTATCATGTCCACTTGTACCAAATAATTGAGTATCATGAAATACTAAGTATTTTTTAACTTTAGATGAATGTAGTTTTAATTCCTCTTTTAATTGCTCATATACGTGCCAAGTATCAATAAAAAGTAAATCAGTTTCCTCTATAGTAATGTCCAAAACATCATCCTGAACATATCGAATATCTTTTCCAGATTCTTTGGCAATATTAATCAGATTTGTTATTTCTGGATAATGAGTAAGATCATAGCATCTAAGAACTACATCCTCACATAAAAATGCCCTAGTACTAATTCCTTCATGAACTCCCATTTCAGTTACATGATTACATTCTTTTGCCAATTCTCTGAGGATTGGTAAATGTTCGTTTATATGAGATGGAATATTAAGAGCATTTGTATACTCATTCTCAAAAATATTTTCATTAAAATTTGTCATAAAAAGTTTTCTATTTAAGTAAAGTATTGTTCTTGAAATATTTAGAGCATATTTTAAACTCACTATTCATCAATCAAATACTTTTAAGGCACTTGAATTTCTAAAATATTAATTTTTTTATTGCGATATTTTTTAAATTCAATATCATAAAATGCATTGATGTAATCATGATCAGTATTTTTATCTGTTCCATGAGGACCATTCCAATCATTTTCTTCAAGAATTTCTGCTAAAGTTTTTGTCATTTAATTCTAATAATTTTTTTACTTCTTTCTTCAAAATCAAAAATTCCTTGTGTATAATCATCTTTAAAAATTTTATTTTGAAAATATCTCTCATTCATTTGATAATATATTTTAAATTTATCCTTATCACTTTGACTTAAATTATGTTTGGTGCCAGATCCAAAATGAAAACCACTAAATTCAAAAACTCCAACTTTAAAATTATGTTTACCAATTCTTCTATCATAATCATCATCTTCAAAACTTACTGGATGAATGTTCTCATCAAAAAATCCAACAGTATTAACACAATTTTTACTTAAAGAGAAAAAGGAATATTTTGCTGGCGTTGATGAAAATACAATGTCACATACCTTAGATGCTTCATTTATATTCTCCAAATCATCTTCAGAAAAAGTAATGTCATCTCCAGCAAAAATCCAATAAGGAGATTCTGGATTCATCTTTATATGATAATTCCAACTACTAGAGCATCCCATATTATAAGGGCAGTAGGATAACATAAATTCTTCAACAAAATTACTTTGGCAATATTCTTTAATTTGAAGAAGATATTCAAATGAATAAGAATTGCAGAGTACTGAGATAGTTTTAACTGGATAATTAATTGACTTTATAAAATTATCAAATGCTTCTAATTGATTTGTTGTTGTAACCGCTAGTAATGGAATCATTTGTGATACTTAGAGTTGTCTTTTGCAAGGTGTACAATCTTTGGTTCAAAGTCACAATACTCAGTAAAGACTTCTGGGTATGCATATTCTGGACCAAGAGTATGCACTAAATTTTTATTTTCAATAAAATATTTGTTAATATGGCTTTCATCGTGCCATACTGCAATAACATCATTTTTTAAGTCAAGATTAGTTCTTTCCATTAGAGTATCCATCATAGCACAAACTTCAGGAACTTTTCCACCCCATAAACATCCCTGATAATATACGGATGTATCATCAAATTTAGTTATGTGCGATAAAGATTCTGCATTAGTTTCAAAGGCACCTGGATACTTATTGTGAGGAGACATACCAAGTGCATGACAAGGATGATGTACTCCAAATAGTGGTTTATCAGTGAAGAAATCTTCTTCTAAAATTTGATCAACAACGAGAGCATCAGCATCAATGAAAACCAACCAGTCATTCTCAACAATTTCATCTCTTGCACTGTTAAGAATTTCGAATCTCTTAAGCGTAATGAAAGGCCATTCAAGATGTTCCTGCGAATAAACTTTAATATCTTCTGGAAAATCTCCTTCACCATCAGTGAACACTAAAAATGTTTTCTCAGTATTAGGTAAAAAATATTCTTTGATATTCTCATAATATCTAGGAAGAAAATCAAGGTACTTACCAGTACCAATAAATGTAATGGCAACTTTCATATTACAGTCCAAGTTTCGGGAATAATATCTTTAGTATCTAGGTGTTCATTATTAGACCCCCTAAACCACCCAGAAGGCGCTACAACCTGTTTGCTGTTTGATAACCATGCACCCCACCAAGAGAATGAAGAGTTGGCAATAACGTGCCCAGAGCACAGCGTCATCAAACACAAATCAATGTAGTTGGTATTTCCTTCCGCAATAAGAAATCTATCTGAGGAAAATAATTCTTGTTGATTGCACCATTCTGGATCATCAGAAAACACAATAACTTGTTCATTACCAAACTGTTCTAATGCTTTTTTATAATAATCCAATCCAAGTGCAGTATGATTTGGATTTGTAAGATAGTCAGTTCTGCGAATATGAAGTGAAACAGGAGCAGTATTAAATTGAGACATCATCTCCTTACAAGGTTCCAAAATTTCATCCTTAAACTCAAAGTCTTTTCTTATTTCAGATTCAATATGTTTAAAATATTTTTCAGTTTGAAAATATCCTTGAAGATTTACCCAGTCCGGACAATTATTGAATAATTTTTCATCAAAACAAAATCCATTTTCTGATATAGTATCCCTACCAGGATCTACAAATTGAACATTTAATTGATCAGTACAAGAAAGTTTAAATGGATTGAATAACAAATTGTCAACCCATTCTTGTTGTCCTTTGGCGGGAGGTATGCAGTACTGATATCCATTATTTTTGGCAATCCCCTTTAAGGAAGAAAATTGAAACATTTGATTGCCCAAAAGTCCCATTTTTCCCAAAGCATTAAATCCAATCATTTTAATTTTTCCAAAATAGATTTAAGTAAATTCAATTCCTCATCTCCAATAAATTGATTATTTCCAAGGTAGATTCCATTATTATGAATATAATCTACATTCAAATTATCTTTCTGAGTTGTAATTTTGTGCCCAGATAAGAATGGTTGTTTAAGTAGGTTTCCACTAATAATTGGTCGATGTTCAATACCAACCTCATCAAATATTACTTTCAATCTATCTGCTAATTCCTTGGTTCTACAAATTAAAGGAAAACAAAAATTGCTGCAAGTTTGTGGAACTAATGGTACATAAAAATCAATTGAATATTTAGAAATTAGATCAACAAATTTTTTATAATTTTCATTACGTTTTTGGATATACCTGTCTAATCTTTTAAGTTGAGATAAACCTAAAACTGCACCTAATTCATGATTTCTAAAATTATAACCATCAGTAACAAAAAGAAATTGATTGGAAATATCTGGATACTGTTTTACATATTCAGCATATCTTGTAGATTCTCTTGCTAATCCATGACTTCTTTTTATTTTCATCAAATCATAAAGTTCATAATTATTTGTAGAAATTATCCCACCTTCTATTGTTGAAATGTGATGTCCAAAATAAAAACTAAATGTTGCTCCCAAACTATCAGATCCTGTTCGGTATCCGTTGGATAACTTACATCCATGAGATTCACAAACATCATCAAGAATCAAAGCATTTGGAAATAATTCTTTATATTTTTCAACATTCGCAGAAAAACCTATCAAATGCGTAACAAAAATTAATTTGATATCCGAATGAATCTTAGAAATGTGCTCAAGATCCTGCTCACAAAAACTAAAATTATCAAGATTAATATCACAAAAAATTGGAGTAAATCCAAGTTGAATTACTGGTCCAACATTTGTAACCCATGTGCAGGCAGGAACTAAAACTTTATCACCATCCTTTAATCCATAAAGTTCTTTAATGGCAGAAAGGAGAAGATAATTGGCAGTACTACCAGATGAGACATACAGAGAGTACTTTGAACCCAACCAATCATTCCATTTAGATTCAAACTCTCTGACTTTTTTACCATTAGTAAATCTATCAGATGTTAAAACAAATTTAGCAAGTTTTAATCTATCACTTAGAGTGATATTGTTTTTCATTAATGGCCATTTATATTGCATTTGTTACATACCACTGATAAGTTTTTTGAATACCTTCATGGAGACCAATTTTAGGTTCCCATCCAAGAGATTTAATTTTATTCACATTTAGAACTTTTCTTGGAGTTCCATTTGGTTTTGTTACATCCCAATTGATGTACCGATCATAACCAACAACATGAGCAATTATCTCTGCCAGTTGTTTAATTGTCACATCTTCTCCAGTCCCAACATTGATATGCCCCTCTTCATTATATTTTTGCATACAGACATAACAAGCTTCCGCTAGATCATCAACATGAAGAAATTCTCTCATTGCTGTCCCATCTCCCCACAGTTCAACCTCCCAATGTTTGCTATGACTAAGAGCATTATGAAACTTAGCAATCATCGCAGGAAGAACATGTGATGTTTCCAAATCAAAATTATCATTGGGACCATAAAGATTTGTAGGCATCAATGAGATAGCATTAAATCCATATTGTTGACGATATGCTTGGCAAAGTTTAACACCTGCTATTTTTGCAAGCGCATAACCATCATTAGTTGGTTCAAGAGGACCAGTCATCAATTGATCTTCTGTAATTGGTTGAGTTGCAAACTTGGGATAAATGCAGGAAGAACCAAGAAACAAAAGTTTGGTTACGTCATTCACCATAGAGTAATGAATGATGTTGTTCTGAATCATCAGATTCTGATACAGAAAATCCCCACGATATTTTTTATTTGCCATAATGCCACCAACTTTGGCAGCAGCAACAATCACATATTCGGGTTTATTTTTTTCAAAAAATTCTTTAGTTTCTTCTTGATCTGTAAAGTCAACTCTATTACGAGTTGCCTCAATAATATTAAAATATCCTTTGCTTTTTAAATTTCTGACAATTGCAGATCCAACCATTCCATTGGCACCCGCAATCAAAATCTTACTATTACTGTCCATAAACACACATATCCTCAACTAATTCTTTAAATGAAATCTTAGGTTCCCAACCCAGTTTTTCCTTTGCCTTGGAGGCATCACCTAACAAAGTCTCTACTTCAGCAGGTCTAAAATATTTAGGATTGACTTGGATGACTGTTTTTTTGGTAAGTTTATCAATACCAACTTCATCCAATCCTTCACCTTCCCAAGCAATTTTCATACCAAAATAAGGTGCTGCTTCCTCAACAAAATCTTTAACTGAGTATTGAGTTCCAGTGGCAATTACAAAATCTTCAGGTTCATCTTGTTGAAGCATTAACCACATTGCTTCTACAAAGTCCTTAGCGTGTCCCCAATCCCGTTTAGCATTTAAATTGCCTAGATACAAACAATCTTGAAGTCCCACAGAAATCTTAGAGAGTGCCTGCGTAATCTTACGGGTTACAAATGTTTCTCCTCGTCTTGGAGATTCGTGATTGAAAAGAATGCCAGTGCAAGCATACATGCCATATGCCTCACGATAGTTCTTTGTAATCCAGTATCCATAGATCTTTGCCACACCATAGGGAGAGCGGGGGTAGAAGGGCGTTGTCTCCTTCTGTGGGGTTTCCTGAACTAATCCGTAGAGTTCGCTTGTAGATGCCTGGTAGATCCTTACACGGTCTTCCATGCCTAAGAGACGCACTGCTTCAAGAACCCTAAGAGTTCCCACAGCATCGACATCAGCAGTGTATTCAGGCATCTCAAAGGATACCTTAACATGACTTTGAGCACCAAGATTGTAAATCTCATCAGGTTGAACTTTTTGAATAACTCGAACTAGATTAGTAGAATCAGTAAGATCACCATAGTGAAGACTAAGACGATCATAAATCCCATCAATTCTGTGAGTATTGATAAGGGAGGATCGTCTGACGATTCCGTGTACTTCATATCCTTTTTCTAAAAGCAATTCTGCAAGATAAGAACCATCTTGCCCAGTAATACCAGTAATTAATGCAACTTTCATATCATAAAGTTCTTTGTATCATTATACCAAAAAAGGAGAGTTTATGCAACTCTACTTAGGGATTTACTACCGTATTAATCATACTTATCACATTCTTTAAAAGTCTCAGCATTGAGATCTTTCAATGACAGAATTGGTTCTACGAAAATTCCCCAATCGATATTTAAATCTTTATCATTCCAAAGAAGTGACCTTTCATAAGATGGATAATAATACTCCGTAGTTTTATATACAATTTCAGCAGTTTCTGTAAGTGTATAAAACCCATGAGCAAACCCAGGAGGAACCCACAACTGAAGATTATTGCGATTTAACTCAACACCACACCATTTACCGAAAGTTGATGAAGACTTTCTAATATCTACAATTACATCAAATACAGCGCCTAAAACACACCGAACAAGTTTACCTTGAGGATTTTGAATTTGATAATGCAATCCCCTCAAAACTCCCCTAGATGACTTAGAATGATTATCCTGAACAAAATTTATATCTAGACAAACTGCTTTTTGAAATTCTTTTAGATTAAATGACTCTAGAAAAAAACCACGATCATCCTCAAATTTATTATTACTAATCAGGTAAACATCATTCAAATTGGTTTCAATTACATTCATACTTTTTTAAAAGTTTTGGGGAATACTGATTAATAATACTATCATTTAATTTTTCATTTCTTTTCTTCTGTTCAATATCATAAACTCTATTCCTAATTTCTGTTGAGGAATATTTATGTTTTCTTGGGTGAAAGAATAATTCTATATTATGATCAATACAATATTGCTTTCCCGTAAAGTCTCTATCCATATACTCTTCACTCAAAAAACGTATGTGAATTATTTGAGTTTGAATTAAATTAAGAAGATCTTCCTCAGTTTCATAAACTAAAATCTCATCGACATATTTACAACCTTGCAATTGCACATATCTTTCATAAACAGATTGTACAGGTTTATTTTTAATACCAGGTCTATCTACAGTTGGATCAACTTGAAGTGCTACTTTTAAATAATCACACATTCCTTTTTCGATTTTAAGCATTGTAACATGCCCAGCATGAAATAAATCAAAAGAACTGCAATTAAATCCTATTTTCATTTTGAGTGTTTTTTACTATTATACTAAAAAAGGAGAGTTTATGCAACTCCCCTCTAGGTCTTTCAGGCTCGCCACTTGCTTTTTGACTAGGAGCAAGAAACTAGGCGGGAGTTGATTCCCATCCGCACCAACAATTCTTTAAGGAAATTGTAAACCTATTTACAACTCACAAAAGAATTAATTTTCTCCGCAAGTTTTTCAATATTCTCATAAGAAGGATATGATGGATATTCAACAGAAGGATCCGTTTCCTTTTTACGATCAACTGATTGCCATGTCGTATGAAATTCTTGATCAGCAAGAGATTGTGCTTGCTTAAAAATTTCAAAACGAAGTTCGTAAGGCGTCATTTGTTTTCTCCTTTAATGTGTGTGTTTGTGTGTAATGGGTCATTGACTCCACCAGTACTTTTAAAGTCTCTCCGTGACTAAAGGGGTTGCTCCCGACCAGGGCACTTTTAGTGTCATTCCGAGACTATTGATCCCAATCAAGAGTATCATCTTCCTTCATATAACAAGGAACTCTATCAGGATCTAACCAACGAGTATACTGTTGATCTTCCATTGCAGTAGTAAGTTGCATAGAATTATCAAACAAATAAATGTCATTCAAATGTTTAGTGTAATAGTTCTGTTTCTGTAGACGATAATCTGGCATACCGTTAAGTTCGATAATACCTTTTTCAACAAAACGATAACCTTCCCGCTCAAGAAGAACTTTTGTCATATTAGTTCAAGTAAATATAATCTGGATACTTATTTTTAAAACCAGCAACCTGTTGTTGGGTTTTAAAAAATTTACGCAAAACAGCATTTAGATGCTCTGTGTATTGATATTTTACTTCGATTAAGTTTGTCATTATGCTACTTCTACACTTTCAAGATCTTGAGCAATACATTCCATAAGAATGTCATAATTATCTAAAGCATCTTCAGAGAACATTACACCCTCATTTTGATAATATCGACGAATCTTTTTGTAAAGTTTCGGACTCTTTACATCAAGATAAAATTCACCATTAACCGCAGATTTAAGAGTTTGAAGATCTTTCTTAAATTTAATTGTAACCGACATTGCTTTGATTTGTTTGCCTAGTAATTATAGAATGAATTGACCGTTAAGTCAAGTGCGCCAGTTGTGAAACTGGCAATCGGCGTGGCAGGGATCGAACCTGCGACTTTTCCGTCCCAAACGGAACGCGCTACCGCTGCGCTACACACCGTTAATATATCTATAATACCACAACACAACTAGCCAACTCTATGATAAATTAGTAAGAGAAAAAGTAATTGTACCTCCCTTAACCCAATACGGGGCATATCTGCGACTATAGTTGTATATTAAAGAAGTTTTTGTATCACTTAAAGCAAACACACCGTTTTCTCCTGAAGAAACTTGAAAATTAGTTAGTGAAAACCAAGTTGCTGGTGGAATTCCATCAGCAGGCACTCCTGCTATCGCAGTAGTTAGAGCGTCAGACCATATATCAAGACTATATCCAGTTGTTGGATATTGAGCATTACTTAATACGTTGCTTTCACTTACAGTAAAGTAATTAGGTCCGCCCGCACCAGTACCACTATAGTTTCGAAGCGACCCATTTGCTAAAGTAAATAATGCTGTAGTACTTACAGCAGCAGAGTCACCAGGATAGGAATTAAAAGCTCTTATATTAGCACCAGAAAGAACAGTATTAGAAACAGCAACTGTTAGACCACCCTCACCACCACCCACATCAATAAGTCCAATCCACCCCCCTGTACTAGAACTAACAGTAAATTTAATATATGCCATTTTATAATTTAATGCTTATGTTATGTATGTCAATATATATTATAATAAATTAATTGTTTAACTAACCAAATAGAATGAATGATACCAAAAACAAATAAAGATCCAATAATACCACTAATCAATCCAACTCTAATTTCATGATTCTTGATTGCTTTTGCTATGGACTGATCAATCATTGATTGTATTTCATCTTTGTCCATTTTTACCACCAAGAAAATCTTCTAATGGATCTTTACCAGTTTTTATAATAGCACACGCTCTCTTATAAAAATGATTGTCCGTATTTCCAGACTTTTCAAATGTTTCTTTAATCTTCACCCAGTTGTTTAAGGTGTGAGAATCCATTTGTTTTGTATTTTTACTGAAGGAAAGTCAGGGATTCGAACCCTGGGAGGCTACTAACCTCATTTGTTTTCAAGACAAACACCATAAACCGCTCGGTCAACTTTCCATAAAAGTCCTCAACGGACTTCAAAATCTAAACGTTTTACTTTACGTTGACGCCTTGCTTCCTGAAAAGCAAGATCATCATTGGTAAGAACCCCAGATTTTGTTTTTATCTGAATAGAGTTTAGCATAACAACCTTAGATAAGTCAACTGCTGAGATTTTATCTCCACGAATAGTTGCCATATTTGAACAACCACAAGAGACTGTTCTAATATGATGCCCCTCTATTTCTCTGTTGCACGACTTGCAACGAATGCGTAAATTTTCCATTTGTCATTATAAGTTAAATTTTATTCAGTAAATGAACGAAGCATCCAAACGAACTTGCCATGTGCTTCGTTTAAATCATCAACAAGATTAACAGTTCCTCTTGATTTTTGTGCTTCTGCTTCTTCAGCAACTTCACCTAACATATCTATAATCTTTTTATGTCCTTCAAGTAAATCTTTAATCATTTCCATTTCAGAAATATTAGTCTTTGCTTCCCCAACACCAGAAACTTCTACAACTCTTGATAAAGAACTGATGGGTTTGATTCCCAAAAATCTCATATGTTCTGAAATACGATCAACTTCTTCCTGAATATCTGCATATTGCCCCCCAAACAAATCGTGAATTTGTTTAAAGTCGGGTCCCACAACGTGCCAATGATAGACCCAGGTTTTTTGGAATAGCAAAAAAAGTGATGCCTGAGTATCACTTATAAGTTTGTATAATTTTTCCATTACACCAATACTTTTTAGGTATTTATAAATGGGAGATACAAGATTCGAACTAGTGACCGTCTGCGTGTAAAGCAGCTGCGCTACCGCTGCGCCAATCTCCCAATCAAATTAATTTAAATTATTAAAAAAGTTTAGTGGTAGTAATGTATGCCTTTTTCTTAGTTCCATTTTCGGATATTTTATAGTGAGATAATTTGGGATAACAATTTGTTTTAGATTTTTCAACCAACTTAGTAACCCAGTGAGGATTTTTACCAATTATTTCTTTTCCATACTTTATACCATTGTTATATACAACCCCATCATCTGTAATCTCTCTAATTGGGCAACCTTCACGTGAAGGAAAGAATCCAAGAGTTCTAAAATTTTTATCTACCGGAATATATGGAGTTTCTAAGTGGGCATTTATCGCATTTAGTGCTTGATCATGCGTTACGTGCCCCCCAGGAGGAAATACACTTGGAGTTATAAAAATTCCAGGTAAATCCGAAATTGGACCACACACAGAATCAATTTGAATCATTATTTTATCTTTGACTGCAGAAAAAGTCTCAAGAAATTCCCTAACATTGGGATTTTGAAAAGATGGACTATCAAATGATGTATAACATCCCCATAATGCTATAGGACTGTTTTTAAATTCTACATTTTTTTCAAGTTCAATTGCCAAAATATGTGTGAAAAATTCAACATCATTCCAGATCATTTTTCTAATAAACATACTATTACTACTATACTTCTAAGTACAATATTTATTCAATAAATCAATCCGGATGACTAGACCCTAACATAAACTCAACAGTATTTGCAACATCATTCATAGCATCTCTCAAATTTGGTCTTTGCCCAGATTCTTGTTTGATGATTGGACGAGAACAATCTGTCAATGTCCAACGCCATTGTTTCATTGAATCACAGTACCAAAGTTTAATATTCATACATATTTAATTGCTATAGTAAATCTATGAGTATTTCTGAAAGTTGTTGCCTTATGCAACAACGCAGCATCAAATTTAATAATACGATTAGGTAGGGGCAAAATTCCAGAAATTTGATTGTCAATTAGAATTTGTGTTTCTCCACCATCATTAATATTCCAAGAAATATTTGGATAATATAAAAATGTAACTCCTCCAGAAGGTCCATCAACATGAAAGTACGGATTTTCGGATGGAGCAAAACAATTAATATACATTCTATACAAATTCCCATCTACCATTTCTGGAAATTTTTCCAGTATTTTAGAAGAAAATATTTTATACATTTCATCAGAATCTGATATATTAGATACCATTCCGGTAGGAGGAGTATTTGGATTATCAGCCTCTCCGTAAATATAAACAGAATTTAAACATTGATAATGTATTTTTTTATGAAGTTTTTCTTCAAAAAAATTATCAATTATTTTAATTGAGTCTAACATTTTAAATTTATATATTCAAATATAATACACAAAAAAGGGGGTTTTGTCAACCCCCTTGATTATCAGAAACGGAAGGTTGTCTGAATCACACCACCCCAGTTAGAGGAAGCATTTTTAGCACCTTGGTTATCGGAAACATAGAACACTGCAGGAGTAATCGCAATGTTGTCGCTTACACGATACTTATAGAACACTTCAAGCATGGTTGCTTTAGAAGCATTCTCAGAGTTTGAAGGTTGACCAACAGCAACACCAGCAGCATTACCCTTAGCAAACACATCAGACCACTGAAGACCAGTAAACCAAGATTGTGAGTTGGTTGCACCAGTTTTCTTACCAGCACCAGTCACACCGTTATACCCATAACCAAAACTGATTGAAGGAACAATACCAGAGGTCTTGGGTTGCCAGTAAGCATTGAATGCTACATTGTTGGAATCTTGTCCATATGTAAGAGCACCAGAACCCCCACCAAGAGCATTGTAGTTACGAACTCGTGAACCTTCAGTACCATAACGATAACCAACGGCAATACCGTACTGAGGAGCACGATAACCAACCTGAGCAAGAAGATTCAGTTTGCCTTCAGAATCAAAGACACCCGTAGCACTATCAGAACCATTCTCAGCAACATAGTTCAGGTTAGCAACCAAA
>Ga0209500_10001042_pt1 | contig 21819 bp, 47 predicted proteins | sample S_140212_EF_Meta_FD_187323 | JGI IMG/M metagenome (GOLD analysis project Ga0209500, IMG submission 187323) | Freshwater microbial communities from Lake Simoncouche, Canada to study carbon cycling - S_140212_EF_MetaG (SPAdes) (version 2) | ecosystem: Environmental > Aquatic > Freshwater > Lake ... | reverse complement strand
TCCATAGCTCCACAAAATCGACTATAAGAGGATTGACCAATGAGGCTAATTGGTAAGTAGTTGACAGCCTGGAAAGACAGGTAATTTGGTCTATTTGTGTAATGGTAGCAGTACTGGCTTGTCACGTCAGAGGCGAGAGTTCGATTCTCTCATAGACCGCAAACCTTGGGAGTAATTAACCTAAGGCTGAGAGGTTCGAAACTCTCGGAATGATTATGGTGTAAGGGTGCACACCACCTCTGAATCTAAAGGAGGTAGGGGTTTAAGGTTCGACTCCTTATTAATCAGCTAATAAACTGCGTTAAAGTGTAAAGGTTGCATCCTAGTCTCATAAGCTAGGGGGGTGGTTCGAGTCCACGTTACGCTACCAGGCCTTGTAGCTCAAAGGAGGAGCAGTTCGCTCATAACGAAAAGGTTGGGATATCATAATTCCCCAAGGCCACTAAATTTTATCCATTATGAGGTCAATTCCTTCATCTCCAATGTAGATTAGCTATTAGCTAATTTATGACTCAGAAATTGAGAATTTGGAGAGTAGTCCCTACCAGTAAGACTGGTGTTCAGGCTCCCACGTTTTTTGTTGAAACAACAGAGAACGGTAGAGAAGAAGCAGTAGCATCTGCAAACCGCCAAGCAAGACAAAGGTCAGGTTTGGGTAAGTTTAACAATTGGTATTTCGAATTAACTAAAATGAATGTCAGAGTTGACAGACATGGAAAGTATATTCGTCATCACCAATAAGAAAAATATTCGGAGAAAGATTTGGATATCTGGATCTTTCTTCGTATATTAAAGTATAGAAATAAAATTAATAAAAGTTATGGCAAGTTATTCAACAGACGAAGTACAGTTAGCATCTGAGTTAACTAATTATAATGCAACAAAAGAAGCAATCGTAGATGGATTAGTTAGAGAAGGGTTTCTAACCGAAGAACAGGGCACCACAGTTAAAAACCAATATGCAGTAGCACTAGTTAAAAACAATTGGTTTGGTACTGCAATAGCAAAATTAATCAACAGAAAAGATACAACAATAATTAAATTAGTAAAAATCGTATAGTTATGAAGAATTCGTTATCAGCAAAAGGGTTATCAATGTCTCAAGCACAATCAATCTCTAATCTTTGCAATCAAAGAGCAAAAGAGATTTCTACTAAATTAGATAACATCAACAACGTAGAGAAAACTTTAGTAATAGGTACTGAAACCTATATTGAAACTCAAGGAAATCCTATTCCAGAAAACGTAGTACAGTTACTACAAGCCAAAGCAAGATTATCTGCCACTCAAGCATTCTTGATGGAAAACATCAAAGCTAAGGATGAATTAATTAAAGATATTCAAACTGAGAAATTCAACTATGAGGTAGAAGCTCCAATCCGTCCTACAACCATTTCAGAAAACCTTCCTTTAGAGGTAGATGGAGATTTTGGTTTAGATCAAATGACTGCAGCCGAATATAATGAGTATTTAGAAGCAGAGGCTTATGCTTCACATATTGGTCAGTTCATTCATAAAAGAGGAACTCTAGACCGTTTAAGAGCAGAACTTCCTACCATTAAAACTTTAGAGTTTATGGATATTGAAGCAGGAAAAAGAACTCCTCTTAAAGTAACTATTCACCACACACCTGAGCAATTGCTTGCAATTCATGAAGAATTAGCAGGACTTCATAGAGGGTATGAGCAAAAAGTGAATTACTTCAAATCAAAAGCAAAGAATGCTGTTACTTCTGAGAATGCTAGAATTCAGAAAGAGAGAGGTGAAATTCAAGCAAGAGTTAATCAAGTAAACTTAGAATTAGCAAATGAGTATAAGTTGGCTTATGATAAGTGGTTAGCAGATCAACGTAAGGCTCAACACGAGTTTGAAGAAAAACGTCAAGGTAAAATTCAAGATGCTGTTAACTTAAAAATTAATGTAGCAGAAAGATTCCAGGATGTAGTAGACGAATTCTTGAATCAATTAAAATAGTATGGGTCAAAAAGTTGATTGGGTATTTTGGTTTACAATAGAAAGAAGAGAAGGATGGTTTAAAAAGTTTTGGAAAACTAGAGGATCTAATGCTATGGAATTTCAAATCTATAATTATAGAATATCAATTGGTATGCCTTGGCACCCTGAAGTTATAAGAAAAGCTGATGTAAACTATCCAATGGAAGGAATTAATCATATGCTAAAGACCAATGAGCAAAATAGAATTGGAATAAAAAAATGGGGAAGATTTAGATTTATTAAAAATTAATATAAAATAATAGTTATGAACGAAGTAGTAGGAATGCCAGAACCAGAATTATGTCAGGAAGCATGTGTAACCAAAACATATGACGACAGATCAGAAAAATACAGACCATCTAGAATGGAATGTCTAAGAGATTATGAAATAGGAATTAGATTTCTTTCAAGAGGATGTGTTATCAATGTAGGATGTAAACAAGTTGCATTTTCTACAATCAAAGAAGCAATGAACGCTTTTACTGATTACATAAATGATCCTTACGGAACAAGGCAGATTTGGGAGAAAAGATTCCAAGAAGAAGAAAAATAGCTATGAATCTCAGAGAACAGTATGCTGTGTACGAAAAAGTACCTGCACATGGTAGCGAAGAAAATGGGATAATATTAGGTCCATTTAATTCAGAAGAAGATGCTCAACAAGCTAGAAAAAAGTATGGGTATAGTAGCAGTAACTACTTTGTTGATAAAATAAAATAATTTGGTGCTAAGGAGGTAAGCACAAGCCGATCCTCCAAAGCTTTATGCTGGGATAGTGGAGTCTTAAATTATAGATACATATAAAAATGACTTTTAATCATTCTATGAGACACTTAAATGGCCCCGTGCCATTTAGACAGACACGCTTCCTTACAAACTTTCAAAACTAAGATAGAACTCAACAGCTAGACATGTTACTCCTACTGGGAGACTAAAAGTGGCTAGCAACTTTGAGACTTAGTTTTTGTCCTTGCCTTTGTGGTAAGGAAGGTCCTTGACCTTGATTTTAGCTTAGATTTAGTCTATATGCTTTACATCCCAGCAACATATTTATTATAAAACATATATTATGAAAAAAGAAGATTTAAAAAACCTTATTAAAGAAGCAATAACAGACCAGTTTCTTAAGAACTCAGATTTACAGCAATTAAATAAGATTGTATTTAAACTATATGATAGTGGAAAAATAGAGAAAAGTGAATATGCGTCAATCCAAACAATTTTAAAGAAATTAGATAAGTAAACTTAGAATATTTTAAAAATAATTAACAAAAGGCTTGCTTCGGCAGGCTTTTTTTCGTATATTTAGTTATAATTAATAAGATAAAGGTTATGATAAAATCAATAATTACCAAGGGGCATTTAATAGCCACATTAGACAATATAAGTAAAGTCAGAAAGTCTGGAACAATTCTTGAGATAACTAGAGCAGGAGCTTTTTTAGAAGGTATTCTTTATTCTTTAGGTAAGCTATCACCAAAGGGAGGCTTTCAATATAAAAATATAGAATATATAGAAGTTGGATGGTTTGGTAAAGAGAAAGTAAAAACAAGAGAACAAACATATATAGAATATATGATTGAAAGAATAGAAGAATTAATTGAAGAAATAGAGTAGTTATGAAACTAACATTAGGAAAAGGACAACAGTTGTTCTTTACATCAGACACACATTACGCTCACTCAAACATTTGTAGTGCAACTACAAACTGGTCAGTGAATGATGGATATGCTCGTAAGTTTGATTCATTGGAAGATATGAACCAAAGACTAGTTGATAACATTAACAACATGGTTGGTGAAGATGATATCTTAATTCACTTAGGTGATTGGTCATTCGGAGGATTTGATAAAGTGCAAGAATTTAGAGATAGAATTGTTTGTAAAAACATTCACTTGGTACTTGGAAATCACGATCACCACATTGAAAGAAACAAAGAAGGAATTCAATCATTATTCTCTTCAGTACAGAACTACTTGAGATTAGAAGTAAGAAGACCAATTAATAAAGCAACAACTGAGAAGTTTATTTTCGTGTGTATGCACTATCCAATTGCGTCATGGCATGATATGAACCAAGGAGTAATTCACTTGCATGGCCACGTGCATTTACCGGCAAACCTACGAATAGCAGAGGGTAAAGCAATGGATGTTGGAGTAGATGGAAATGAACTGGAGCCAATTTCAATGGACGAGATATTATCGATAATGAAAGATCGTCCAATTAAAAAATTAGCATTACCAAAGGATCATCACGAAAAAAGAATTTAATATGTTAAACACAAGAGTAGAAGACAACCACTTTAATGAAGATGGTTCATTAATATCGTCACGGATTATAATTGAGGTTCCATTATCTCACGAAATGCTACAAGATTGTTATTCGTATGCAGCAATGGATGCACCATCTGAAATTAAAAGAATGTTGATGGAATTTCTTGGTGATACAATTGATGAAATCATTTTAGGTAAAAGACCTGATAATGTTGATGAACAATGGTTAAGAAGAAAACTAATAGAAGTAAAAGTAATATGAAGGAACTTTATCTATTAAGAGGATTACCTGGATCAGGAAAATCAACATTAGCAAAATCAATAGGTGGAATGCATGTAGAAGCAGATATGTTTTTTATGGAACCATCCTTAGAATTTAGGACAGTACATACTTATAAGTTTGATCCTTCTAAATTAAAAGAAGCACATGCTTGGTGTCAAAAGACAGTTGAAGTATGTATGCTTAGGGATTTAAAAGTTGTAGTATCAAACACATTCACTCAGGAATGGGAAATGCAACCATACTATGATCTAGCAGAAAAGTACGGATACAGAGTTTATTCTTTAATTGTAGAAAACATCCACAACGGAAAAAGCATTCATAACGTTCCAGAAGAAAGCATTAATAAAATGAGGGACAGGTTTATCGTTCGTTTATAGATTTTAGTGCTATTTATATATAGTACTAACTATGAATGTTGAAAACTATGGGAAAAGAACACAGAATCTGCGAATGCTGTAAGCAGCAGTATTATGGGCAAGGAAAATTATACTGCTCTATTGGATGTCGAAACAAGGCATCAAAAGGAAAACCTCAAAAGAAAAGAAGTGATGAAACAAAATCAAAAATAAGCAAAGCACATAAGGGTAAGACTATTAGTGATGAAGTAAAACTAAGGACATCCAATACCCAAAAAAAATTATGGGAGAATGAAGAATACAGGGAGCAGCAAAGAAGTAGCAGAGTAGGTCGCATACAAAGCGAAGAAACTAAAAAGAAAATCTCAGATGCTCAAAAAGGAGTCCCAAAACCTTCAACTACTCTTTATAATCTAACAAGACCTAAAGTATCAGGCTGGAATCATACAGAGGAAAGTAAAAAGAAAATAGGAGAAAAAGTATCAGGAAATAAGAACGGAATGTACGGGAAAGTTCCTATATATTCAAAATACTCCTTATATGAAAAGGGTACTACTACGATAAAGATGCGATCTACTTGGGAAGTACTTTTTGCTCAATACTTAGACAGATTAGGATCTGACTGGGAGTATGAAAAACACACCTTTAAACTAGGAGAAAAGCACACATACACTCCAGATTTTTACTGTAATGGCACCTTTTACGAAGTCAAAGGATACTTACATCCACATTCAAAAGTAAAGATGGAACAATTTATCGAGCAATACCCTGAACATACTCTAGTACTTGTTAATAAAGCCTACCTAAAAGAATTAGGATTACTAAAATAAATGTAAATTTATTTGGAAATACAAAGAATAGTTCGTATATTTGAGTATTAAATAAACAAAAGTTATGGAAGAAACATTTGAACAATACCTACAAAGACTAAAAGACAGACGTACAGAAGACGATTATAAGTACACTGATGAGGATTTTATCCAATATGAAGAGTACATCAGAGATTGTTGTAAAAGTGGAATGAGTGTCTATAAATGTCTTGAGTTTATGTATTTTGCAGAAAAGGATATGGATGATCAATTATTTAATAGAGAATCTAGAGAAGAAATACACTTAGAACAAATTGCTTCAAAACAATTCCAAAAGGATTTTAATAAAGAAGTAGGAGATGTATTAGTTCAACAATTAAACAAATAAAAATTATGAAAACAGAAATTGCAGAATTAGAAATTGACCAACTAAAATCAGAAGGGTTGAATTTTGATTATAAGTTCACACAAGGAAATTATAATAATTACTTAAACTTATGTATTGAAAAAGAAGGTTATGATATAAAAACAATTATATCAAAATTAAAACAAAATGAGAAAATTATTTTTTCACTTAATTTAGGTGATAACTTTAATGGTTCAAAAGACCAAAAAGAAGGTAGCATTTATTGGAAACATCCACAACATGGTTTGTGCGTTAGAGTTCAGTCAAGTGAAAAAAGTTTACAAGAATGGTCTTATGAATTAGAAAAAATATTCTCTTTAAAACCTTCTGATTATATTGATGTGGAATTACCACCTTTTGATGATTTGGATGATGATGGTAATTACATTGGAACTGACCCAAAATTTAAAAAGAAATAAGAAATGGAAAACAATAATTCAGTTTGCTTCATAGCAAAAATAAACGAAGTAAAAGCAATCGAAGGAGCTGACAACATCGAACAAGCAGTTATCGGAGGATGGAATACGATTGTAAAAAAAGGAACACATCATGCAGGACAACTAGTAATAGTAGCAACTACTGATGCAGTTATCCCTGTAGAACTTTCTGACAAGTTTGGTGTAACTAACTACCTAAGAAAAGGACAAAGAGTTAGAACTGTAAAACTAAGAGGAGTTTATTCTGAATGCTTAGTAATACCAATCACTCCTGGACATGAGATTAACTACTCAGAGGGTCAAGACATGATGGTAAAACTTGGTATTGTGAAATACGAACCACCAGTTAAACAAATCCAACTTGCCTCAGGTAGAAAGATTAAGTGGAGAGACAATCAAAACTTCCACATCTACTACAAATTCCCAAACCTTAAAAACGTTGAAGGAATGTTTACAGAAGAAGATGAAGTTCAAATCACTAGAAAGATTCACGGTACAAATGCTAGATACGGTATTGTAAAGAAAAGTAAATTAACATTCTGGGATAAAGTAAAAAAATTCTTAAGAATTGCTGATGAGTGGATTGACTACGAATACATTTATGGTTCACATAATTGTGAGAAAGGAAGTGACTCTCAAGGATTCTATTCAACTGACGTTTGGAGAACAATTGCTGAAAAGTATGATATCAAAGCAAAGCTTCTAGAAGGAGCAAAGTGTAGAGGTGTAGAGAATTTAGGAGCAGGAATTATCCTTTATGGAGAAATTTATGGAGCTGGTATTCAAAAGAACTATGAATATGGTTTAAAAGATATTGAGTTTGCAGGTTTTGATATTAAGATAGATGGAGAATACCTAGCATCAGAAACAACAGAAATCCTAATCACAGAGTTATTCAAACTTCCTCATGTACAAGTTCTCTATAATGGAATTTGGAATCAAGAAATTCAAGATAATTATATATTCAACAACTTCATTCCAGGGACTAAAACTCCTCACGAGGGAATAGTTATAAAGCACATATCTGGAGATCGTAAAAAGGTAGCAAAGGTAATCAATCCTGAATATTTAATTGCATCAGAGAAGCACGATTATGGCGACAGCCACTAGCAAAAAATAATTACAAAAAGGCTTGTTTATTCAAGTCTTTTTTCGTATATTTAAGTATAAAATAAAAGTTATGAGAGGAAAAAGAATTTACTGTGAAGATATATCACCCACTATAAAATCAATTAGAACATCTAAGAACCATGGAAAAACAGTGGAGATACACGGTCAACAGTATGAATATGTGGGAGACGATATGTTATTCTGTTTAAAAACTTTTCGCATTAAAAAACTATGAATTATACAATACTCTTAATAATGCTACTTTTTCCGCTTGGATGCGATAAACAGTACCCCACCACTATACCTATAGAATATCAATACAGTTATAGCGAACAAGAATTAGATTTAATGGATATTACAAATCAATATAGAGAAAGTCTACAACTAAGTACATTAACCCCTATTGAACATATAGGTCATTTATGTGAAGAACATAATCTATACATGATTAAAGAAGATACAATAACACATGATTATTTTTATGATAGGCAAATAAATTTACAACAATTATATAGAGCAACTAGAGTTGGAGAAATATTAGCGTACAACTACCAAACTAACCAAGCAGTATTACAGGCCTGGATTAATAGTCCAATTCATTTTGCAACATTAACAAGACCTGGGTATACTAATTTTGGTGTATCAATAGTAACGAATCCTAGTAACAAGAAAAAGTATTATACATTTATTTTTATTGCCAAATGAAAAAATTAACTTACATATTACTATGCATTGTATTAATTTCATGCAGTAATGATTCCGCACAAGAAATAGAAAACGACTATTTATTTAATGATAGTGAATTAGAATTAATTGATATAATAAATCAACATAGAGTAGATATTAATTTAACTCAATTACAAATACTACCTCACTTAGGTTATCTTTGTTCTAAAAACAATCAAGAGATGATAGAAGCAGGGACTCTATGTAATTGCCATTTTATTGAATCAGTAAATAGTATTGATGAATTATATAATACACAATATGTAAGTCAAATCATACTTTACAACTTTAGTAATACTCAATCAGCAATGAATGCAATAATGAGTGATATTACTTCAAAAACCATAATTGAAAGAAACTACACAGATATAGGAGTATCAATAATAAAAGATCCTAATACAAACAAAAAATACTATACCGTATTAATAATAAAAAGATGAAATATTTAATACTATTACTTTTACTAACACAATTTACCTTTAGCCAAGAAAGAAAATACTCTTTTGAGTATAGAGAAAATAGAACACCAGACGGATGGGAAAAAGTACACACACCAGGTGATGTAATTTTCTATGAAGATAAATATAGTAACACAGTTTCTATTATAACTGAAAATAGATTTGAGCATTTGTATGTTAAGTCAAAGCAGTTATTTTTAAGACTAGATACTTTTTTATATACTTTAGTTGATGAAGATTATAAGGAATGTAGCTTTAGGGTAATTGTATTAGGAACATTAGATAATTTAGAATTATACTATTATTCAGATAGGAAAGAAGAAAAGTATTATAGATTAATATTAAAAAAATGTGAGTAAAAAGTTGCTTACTTAGAATATTCTTCGTATATTTAGGTATATTAATAATTAAAAACTAAAGGTTATGTTTTACAAATTCAATCAAGATACTCTTGAATTCCAAAGAGTAAAACCATCCACTTATCTAAAAGGAGGATTATTAACATTAGCAATTACTGCTATTGTAGGATTTAGCTGTTCACCAAGAGCAGTTCTAAAAGATCTAACACCAGAAGAAAAAATTATTGTTGTTAGAGAATACAATGGATTTTCAGAAAAAGCATTAGAGGATAAAATTAAATCACTCAATTTTAAATTCCCTCATATTATACTAGCTCAAACATATCAAGAGACAGGTCATTACTCCTCAATTATTTTTAGAGAGAACAATAATTTATTTGGCATGAAAGAAGCAGTAGTGAGAACTAATCTAGCAAAGGGTACTAATAGAGGACATGCTTATTACGATACTTGGCAAGATTCACTTATAGATTACGCTCTATACTCAGCAACATATTTATCAGATATAAAAACGGAAGGAGAGTATTTTGAGTATTTAAGACAAAATTATGCTGAAGATAAATCATATGTTACTAGATTAAAAGCATTGATTAAAAACAATAACTTAAAAGCTAAATTTAATTAGTTATGAAAAACATACACATATTATCAACAGATAAACCAAGTAGGTTAATATTACAAACCAACAATAAATTTAGATTATCTGCAATTAAATTTAGTGGTAAAATAGCAAGTGGTGTGACTCAAAACATATACATCACTTCTGATGAAGAAATTGAATGGGATAGTTATTGGTTAAACAGAGATAATAATGTTGTTTCTAATGGAGCAATGTTTGAATTAGCAGATAAAGCACCAAGTTGCAAAAAAATCATTTTAACAACAGACCAATCATTAGATGGTGTACAAGCTATTGATGATGAGTTCTTAGAATGGTTTGTTAAGAATCCAAGTTGTGAGGAAGTTGAAATTTTTAAATTTAAAACAAGACTTCGTGATGAATGGAGATTTGAATACAAAATCATTATTCCAAAAGAAGAACCTAAACTAGAAGAAGATGAAATTATTGATATTTCAGACCATGATGGAATAGGTAATGCAGTAGACAATCTTAATAATGAACCACCACAAGAAACACTTGAAGAAGCTAGTAAAAATTCCAAAAACTATACTAAAGAGTCAAATGGATACCCTAAAATCCAAGCTTTTATAGACGGTGCTAAATGGCAACAACAGAATAGTTATAGTGAGGAAGATATGGCAGAATCATTTATGGCTTGTTGGAAAGCAAATGTATCTGATGGAATTGAATGTAAATTATCATTTAAAGAATGGTTTGAACAATTTAAAAAGAAATAAGATGAAACAAACAGTAATGCAAGATTTGAGAGAAGATTTAATTTTAACTCAAACATCAGCAAAAGATGCCTTAATTGAAATTGAAAATCAAGAAATAAGAAAAGCTTGTCAAGAAGTCGTGAGATTAACTTTGAGTAGTATCATTAAAAGAATTGATGAAGAACTTTTAGAAATGGAAAAGCAACAACAAGGATATAGTGAGGAAGAAGTGTTAATAATTATAGATGATTTATTTAGACAATATGCAAATTTATTTAGAATAGATGCAAAAGAGCATTTTTTACAATTTAAAAACAAATAAGATTATGAAAGACTTTTTTGAAGATTTAAAAAACAGACCAAGACCAAACTTATTCAGAAGAATATATCTTTGGTGGTATCATGACGGAAGGTATTATCACAAATACTTTAAACAAGGGGTAAAAAATATATGGTATTGGTTCCCAATTATCTGGAAAGATAGGCATTGGGATGACCATTATATCTTTGAAGTACTAAAACATAAACTAAAAGCACAAGCCAAATACATTGGTAATAGTGATAGGCATACAAGAGCACAGCTTGATGCTAAAAGAATGAGACTTTGTATTAAGTTGATTGAATTAGTTCAAGACGAAACATACCAAATGGAGTATATGGATTATGCAAAAGACAGACATTGGTTTACAGATTGTGAAGACAGCCCAGGATCTTCTCTTTATAATTCAGAAGAGGTATGGGAAAAGTATGATGACTTTTTTAAAAAGTACCCTCTTGTTTATAAACAAGTATTAAACGGAGCAGGACCATTTACTTTGAATGGTAGAAGTGAAGCTGATATGAAAAGGATTATTGCACAGAATATTGCCCATGTAAATCAGGATAGAGTACAAAAACTTCTATTTAAAATTTTAGAAGAAAATATAAATTCCTGGTGGGATTAGTTGGTAGATCAAAATAAATTTCGTATATTTAGATATAAAATAGAAACAATGAAAAAAAGAATATACTTAGACGATGTAAGAACACCTGTATCACCAAACAATGAATGGGTGGAAGGAACACCAGAATGGACTGTTGTTCGTTCTTATGATGAGTTTGTAAGTAAAGTAATTGAGATTGGACTAGAAAATATCGAAATAATCTCTCTAGATCATGACTTAGGACCTTCAGCAATGGCTGAATGGCATTCAAATGTATATCACAATTACGAATTAAATTATGATAATATTCAGGAGAAAACTGGAATGGATTGCACAAAATGGTTGGTTAATCAATGGCTGGATGGAGCTCCTGTTGTTGATGTTGTAATACATTCTGCAAATGCAGTTGGTAGTGCTAATATGATGGGGTATATAAACAACTACAGACATATCCATAGACTGCCTCAGAATTGTGTAAGAGTAAGAATTAAACATACAGTATAGATTATGAAAACAGAACAACAAATCAGAGAAAAGTACAAAGAGATGTTAAAGCATACAGAAGATTTAGATGATATGGTTAACAACCCAAGTAAGTATAGTGGTATTGATATTGAAAATATTCAAGACCATATTAAAGTAAGGGAAGAACAGTATAGAATGAATGCTCTAATTAAGTGGATTTTAAATTAACAAACTATGACACTAAAAAATAAAATAAAATATTTTATAAAAGATTTAGATTTTTTAAGAGCATATAACTCTCCATTCAAAGCACCAAAATTAAAATGGTATTGTGGAAAAATTGCTTTAGGAACTCCTTACTTCTTTCCTAGAAAATGGGTAAAAGCAACCCCAGAAAGAGCTCATCAAGCCACTTTAGATTATATAAAAAGCACTGAAGAGTTTAATGAACGTAACCCTAAATATACTCGTAGTATAAGGCCTTATGATGAAATATTTGCAGATAAAATGAACTGCTCATATGCTGTTCCTAAGAAAATAGGATTTGATTTTGTTAGACTGGGATGGAAAACAAAATACGATTCATATAGACATGAGTGGAACCCAATGATTAGTTTTGTATTTTTTAAATGGCAAATAGCACTTATGTTTATACCAGAGCATGATATGCATTACTGGGAGGCTTGGTTATATTATACAAGAGAAACTAAAGGAACTACAGCAGAAAGAGTAGCTCAATGCAGAAAAGAAGCACCACAGACTTGGACTAGTCATAGTGAAGGTAAAAAAGAAACAACAGATTATTATAATTTAATTTTAAAAAAGAAATGGCTATGATAGGAGGGGTACAACCAAAAGTATTACTATCTCAAGAAGAGGATGGTACTTTACATTTAGACGAACTATTTGAACAAATTTACGGTAAACAAGAAGACCATAAATACAAATTAGTAAGAGAAAGAGATGGACTAACAAAAACATCTGTAGATGTGAAATGGTTAGAGTTTGGTGAAGATGGAAGATATAAAGCAGACTTTCCACAAGTAGCAGTTGGAAGAAGTTTACTTATGTCTCCATTTGGTCCTACATTTACTTGGCAAACAACACCAGTAGTCAGTATACTGGAAAGTAAAGAGAGGTATATTAAGTTTTCAACTGAAAATTCTGTATATGAGCTTTTTGAAATCTAACCGTATTTTTTACTAGAAAATCTTTTTTAGTGCTATTTATATTAAATAAGAGTACTGGAACTACTCGATAAAAACATTACGGAGATTTTAAGATAACACCATGTTCCAGATGGTCTATTTTAATTTCTCCTTTTTTTATTTAATATGATAGGCATTTATAAGATTACAAGTCCAAAAGGAAGAGTTTATATTGGGCAGAGTATTGATTTAGAAAGAAGAGAGTTTGAGTATTCTAAAGTACATAAGTGTAAAGGACAGCCTAGATTGCATGCTTCACTAGTAAAATACGGTTTCTCTACACATCTCTTTGAAATTATAGAAGAATGTACTGCTGAACAATTAAACATTCGTGAGAGACACTGGCAAGAATGTTACAACGTACTAAGTGAGAGAGGATTAAATTGTAGACTAACACACACACTAGATAAATCCGGAGTACATTCCATAGAATCTACTAACAAACAAATAATAAGTCGTAAACTTTTTGAATTAACTCCTGAAGGAAAAGAAATTAGAGCTACTATGATAACTAACATTAAAGCCTACTATAAGACACCAGAAGGAAGAGCCACCATAAAAAATAGAGCTTCTAAAATAGACTATGTAGCCTCAAATATAAAAAGATTAGCAAGTAGAGACGAAGTAGCAAGAGCTGAGAAGAGTAAAAAACCTATAATTCAACATGCAAAAGATGGAACATTTATAAAAGAATGGACATCAGGAAAAGAAGCAGGGAACACTCTAGGAATACATCCAGCAAATATAACAGCATGTCTGAAAGGAAGGTATAAACACTCAGGAGGATTTATTTGGAAATATAAAGAAATTTAGAAATAAAGTTGTTTTATCGAAATAAATTTCGTATATTTAAGTATAAATAAAAAGATAAAGTTATGATTTTAATTCCATTAATATTTCTTTACATTCTACCTGCTATACTTTCCGTAGTAGTTATATATCATAAATCAAACGAAGTAACTCGTGGAGATTTAATCGGGATAATTTTAGTATCACTAGTACCTCTATTTAATTTCTTTGCTGGATATATAGGTGGATTAATATCTTTATGTGAATCAAAAACAGTTAATAATTTTTTTAACAAAAGAATAAAATGAAATACATTTTACTATTAGTAGCATATGAATTTATAAGGTCCAAAGTAATTTGGCTATGGTACTACTTACTTAAAAAAGGAGGAGAATAAAATGAAAAAATTTAAACTAATAAAAGAATACCCAGCATCTCCTAAATTAGGATTTGTAGTATTTGAAAGACATTGTGGGATGTATCATAACATAGAGACAGGAAATATGTACGGTTCTCAAATGATTGAGAATCAACCTGAATTCTGGGAAGAAGTAGTTGAAAAAGATTATGAAATTCTAATATCAAGAGTAGTACCACAAGAAATACTCTCAGTAAAACGTCTCTCAGATGGAGAAGTATTTACAGTAGGTGATTTAATTACTGGACAGTCTTATGCAGACGCTAGAGTTATTGAAAAAATTAAAATAAGATATGATGGATCAATTGAATTAGAACAAAAGCATGGTGATACTAAGTTAGTATATGCTACAAAAGCAAAACAACCACTGTTCATAACACACGATAAAAAAGATATTTTTGCAGGAGACAAAGTATGGTGGGTGAATAAAAAGACTTTTGAATTCGATTACTTTGTACCAACACCTTCAGTAACATTTTTTTCAGATCTAAATACATACTTCCTAACAAGAGAAGAAGCAGAGGATTATATTATTGAAAATAAGCCAGCACTATCAATTAAAGAATTTTGGCAGATAACATCTATGTCATTGAGTAATGCAGCAAAGAGTATAGTATTAAGAGAACTAGTAAAAAAGAGATTAAATTTAAAATAAAATGAAATACATTTTACTACTAGCAGCTTATGAATTGATAAGATCCAAATTAATTTGGTTGTGGTATTATTTAATAAAAAAAGGAGGAGAATAAAATGAGAATAACAGTAATCTCAGATACACATACAAAACATGGATTGATTCCCCTTACAGATTTACCTGGAGGGGATTTATTAATCCATGCCGGAGACATAATGAACTCAGGATATAACAAAAATGATATCTTAGATTTCTGTACTTGGTTTCATTCACTTGAGCAATATGATAAAAAAATATTCATAGCAGGTAATCATGATCGTATGTTTGAGAATCATCCTGAAGGAGTAGAGGAACTACTAAACATATATTTGGATATTGACTATCTCCAAGATGAAGGATATGATTTATATGATTTAGATACTGATACAAGTACAAAGATTTATGGTTCACCTTGGCAACCGGAATTCTATTCTTGGGCATTCAATCTTCCTAAAAATGGAATTGAGTTAGCAGGTAAGTGGGAAGCAATTCCTGACAACACAGACATTCTCATTACTCATGGTCCTGCATTTGGAACTTTAGATACAGTAGCAGGTCGCCCTTGGGATAATTTAGGATGCGAGTTACTAGCAGAAAGAATTGAAAGATTTAGACCAAAGATTCATATTTGCGGCCATATCCATAGTGGTAGAGGTATAGAATATAAAAATGGAACTTTATTCATCAATGCTTCAGTCCTAGATGAAAGATATGAGTATACCCAAAAACCTATAACAATAGATTTTGATTTTACAACAGGTGAATATGAAATTATATTAATGTAAATTTTTGCCACTTATAACCAAAAGCGGTAGCTTGTCTACCTACACATACATCATTAATATCTGAGGATACGTTACGGGATTTTCCAATCCAATTAGAAGCTTCCATTAATGTGGGGAAAGTATTTACTAAAATATTGTCTTTAGAATAACAAAATATTCTACGAGAAGATCTAGAATCTACATAAGATTTAATACCTAAATACTTTTCCTTCTTTCTAGGCAGGCCTATAGAGGGATCTGAATAAAGATATTCTCCAAACATAATAATACTTTCATTTTGATTTATTTGGAATTGAGAGTATTTTGAGGAGGCTCTAACAGTTTTACGTACTGTAAATTGAATATCTAGAGTATTACATAGATTTTCTAAAGCTTTCCAATCCTGTTCATGAGAACTTGTAATAATACATTGTATTAAGTTAGAATTAGAATTGTGGTAGAAACATCCATCTCCATCATTCCATCCTAAGAAGAAATATTTATGTAAATTATTGGGAATATGTGATAGAATTTTACAAGGGGAATCTGATGATTTACTTGTATAGTTATTCTCTTTAAGAAAGTCTGCTATAGGTTTTGAAGAAAAGTTGATAGTACCACTTAATTTATTATTTAGAGATTGTTTTTTAGTGTAAGTATTAAATTCTCCTGTTTTTAGAAAAATTGGAAGAAAGTAATCTATATCATCTTGTAAACATTGCAAACTAATAGAATTAGTAGTTTTAGAAATATACCCATCAGCCCAAAGAAGACCTAGGATATATGAGGATTCAGGAGTAAAGTTTTTAGTAAACAAATCAGAGTTTACTTTATTTGAAAATTTAAAAGCCATAATATTGTTGTTTATTATAAATATGCACGTTTTGTATTTTATTCATGAAAAATATGGAAAATTTTAAAAAAAGTTTGGATATTAGGAAATAAGTTCGTATATTTAATTATAAATTTAAAATAAATAAGATTATGAAAATATTAAAAAAAATGAAAAACGAGTTAAAAGAGTGTTATGAATATTACGACAGGTTTTGGTTTGGTGGTTTATTAGAACCAATAATTATTTGGTTTACAATTTTTTTAATATTTTTAATTTAAAAATAAATAAAATATGAAAGTAAAAGAAACACTTGAAGAAGTTGCTGAAAGATTATTAAACTTAAATGAATTGGATAATTTTAGAGATTATCACTACAAGCAAGATTTATACAATGCCTTTATGATTGGTATTAAGTATCAACAAGAAACAAGTTATAGTGAGGAAGAAGTATTAAACTTTACTCAAACAATTATTCAACAGTATAAATTTGGCAATACTAATATTGAGCAAATGGATTTATTAAAAGAAACTTTGCAATTATTTAAAAACAAAAAATAAGATTATGAAAAACACAGACCTAAAGACCTTAACATTGGTTAAATGGAATTATGATAGTTTACCTGAGCAGTGGAGAGATAAGAACCCAAATCCTTATGAGGGTATGATTTTTATGTATTTCGGAGAAGTAAATGGAATGAAAGCACATTCTTTTCTTCAATGTATAAAAACAGGTAAACCTTTTATATTACATACCGATAAATTATTACCTTTAACAGAAGGCGAATTATAAATATGAACAAGTTAGATGTATAGTGGTACACATTTCTTCAATGCATCAGTATTGGATGAGAGATACGAATACACTCAAAAGCCAATGACGTTTGATTGGGATAAAGAAACAAATACAATTGAGTTTATCTAATATTTATTGTAAAACAATATGAGTAAGATGTCAACTTTAATGATTCCTCTTTTAAAGGAAATTCTAATGAAAGAAGTTGGGGAAGCAAATATTCCCCCACTTTCTTTTACAAGAGCTTTTAAAAACAAATATAAAGCTTTAGTAGACATTGGAGATTATACTGAGACTATTACTGTAGAGTTTGAAGATTTTCATAATGAAAGTGTACTGGATGCTGAAAGACAATACTACCTACCTAGTTTTTTAAAAGATCTTCCTAGAACTTATAATGTAGGGTACGATGTTGGAGGAAGTACAACACAGTTACAGAAAGCTGATATAAAAACTTTATTAACCATACTATCAACTGTAACTGCAATTGTAAAAGATTTTATAGCATCTGAAGATCCAAATGCACTTTATATAGAAGCTACAGAAAAACAAGAAGGAAAGATTCAAAAATCTAATCTATACAAAGCATACATTCTTCAGCAACTAAAAACAATTCCAGGATATCAAGCTGAATCTAGGAGAGAAGGAGAATTAATTTTTAAAAAATAATTGATAAAAGGCTTGTTTATTCAAGTCTTTTTTCGTATATTTAAGTATTAGAAACAAATAAAAAATAAAGGTTATGGAACAAACATTTGAAAGATACCAACTACTTAGCAAAGAGGTACAGTATGTAACTAAATATATTCCCAACTGGGAAGTATTTGATTTTGAAAATTTACAAAAAGTTCTAGATGAAATGAAAGAACTTCAACAAAAATTAAAAAAATAAAGGTTATGAAAAAGTTTTTAGAATTTATTTGGGTTTTAATAGGACCTGCAGTTATATTTATATCAACAGTGACTATTGTTATATTACTATTAGCATGGGTATGTACAGGATTTGGTATTATGATGATAATGTGTCCAATATTATTTCCTTCTCCTTTATGGGTTAGATGGTTTATAGGAATATTTGATTGTTTATGTTTAATTGTAGTAGTATATGGAGCAATTCAAAATGCATATCAACAAGTTTATAAAAATTAAAATAAAAGTTATGTTCAAAAAACTATTTAAGTACAAACCAACAGAGCAAGAACAACAATTTATAGATATTGCTCAAGATCTTTTAAATCATCCAGACACAGTAGTAAGAATGACTTTCTGTTCAAGAAAATATTTCTTAACAAATGAAAAACGTCACTACTACATGATGTTACAATTTCCAAATGTACAAGTAACAAACACAAAATTTTCATTTGCAAAAGGAATTCATCCAAGAGCATACGATATAATTTTAGATATGGTACATGCTTACATTGAAAAAGATCGTCAAGCATTAGAAGACCAAATCTTTGAGAATGAACGTAAAATGCTTGATCAAGTAAAAAGTAAGCTACAATTAGTATAATGGAACTAAATCATTATGTAGGACCATTTCTATTAAATAATGGATTTGAGAAACGAGAAGACAACAACTACTATAATTCAGAATGTACTGTGTTAGTTGCAGATAAGTACTATGAAGTAATGTTTAAAGATCCAATATGTGGAGGAAGTTCAATGTTTACAGACTCTTGGTCAATATATCATTTAATAGGAATTTTGACTTGGTTCGATTTAATAGATAGAAATTATAAAAAATGATAAGACGCTACGACAAAGAATTTCAAGCATCAACCATTGTAAATGGGAATGAAGTAAAACTATACAGAGAGTATTACCAAAATGGGAAGTACAGTTATTACATCCATTGGGGAGAAGCTAATACACAAATGAGTGTACAAGAATTACTAACACCAAAAGGAAGAACACCCTCAGTGGGAGTAGCAATAAAACATTTTCTTAACGCAGCAAAAGCAGCACAGTATTTAAAATTTAGTAAATTATAATGGAAAAACAAAAATTCCCATACAGAAGACCAGCATTCCCCAATACCGGAGATGATAATGAGTGGACATCGGGAATAACTATAAGAGATTACTTTGCAGCAAAAGCAATGGAAGGATTAATAAGTGCTTTCAAAGGTGATGTATCAGCAGAGTTTGATATAATCTCAATAGTTTCATACAAAATGGCAGACGCAATGATAAACCAAAGAGAACAGTAATGGCAGCAGAAAGTAACACACCAGTAGATATTGAAATCTGGATTGAGAAAGTAATTAATTCATGTGAAACTTATCAACAAGTTCTTAAGATTAGGAAGTTAATAAGATTGTATTTAAAAAGATTAGAACAAGAGGGACTATCCGACTATATTATTAGAAGTATAGAAGAAAAACTTCTAGCTATAGAAGGGGAACAAAGAAACTTAGTAGTAAACGGTGCTAAAAATTTTATGAAAGGATAAGTTATGGCAGGGCTATTTGATATGATGGATGATGCCATCGCACATGAATTAGGAGTTGATCTTTACACTTACATTAGAATAATTGATTGTGAATGTACTGAAGAAGAAGCAAACTTTATTATTCTAACTATTATGGAAGAAGATAAAGAAAATTTAGAAAAAGCAAAACGAATGTTTAATAAGTATTTAGATGATCAAAATTGATTTAATAGAAGAAGACCTTTGGGATCACTATAGTGGTTTACCAAATCCAATGTGGTATCAACAAATAACAGAATTAGAAGATGAAGAAGAAGTTGCAGATATTAATATTGATAATGAACTTACTACTAGATAAAATAAAACGTAAAAAAAAAAGTATATGGGATCTCTAAATAAACTAGATAAACGAAACATAATACAAATAGACTTAAGCAGCTGCAAAAATTGGAGTGAATGTATGAAAGTAATTGAACTAATAACATCAGGTAGAGTTAAAATTAAAGTAAATGAACAAACTAGATAAGCAATACACAGACCTTCTTCAAGACATTCTTGATAACGGAGTTACAAAGCAAGACAGAACAGGAACTGGAACAATCTCAGTATTTGGAAGACAAATACGTCACGATATGAAAGATGGGTTTCCTCTACTTACTACAAAGAAAATGCCATTCAAAACAATCGCAACAGAACTTCTTTGGTTCTTACGTGGTGATACAAACATTAAGTTTTTGGTTGATAATAATTGTCATATTTGGGATGGTGATGCTTATAAGAGATATTGTAATGAATGGGCTAAATATCCAAGTGAAGGTACGTTTAGTTCTAATGAATATTCATCACCAACAGAGCACGAAGCAGTTAGATTTACACAAGAAGAATTTATCAACAAAATAAAAACAGATGATGAGTTTGCTAAGAAGTGGGGTGAGTTAGGTCCAATTTATGGTAAGCAATGGAGAAGTTGGGGTGGTGAATTAGTAACAAAGAGAATAAAAGAAGAGGGTAAGTTTCCTGTTAGTCAAAATGTAATAGAGGGTCAAATAGACCAAATCCAAAATCTAATCAACGACCTCAAAACAAATCCAGATTCAAGACGATTAATGGTTAATGCTTGGAATGTAGCTGATTTACCTGTTACTGATTATAGAACGGATGATGAACTTTATCAAGATTATTTAAAGAATTTTGAGTAGAAAACAAAAGTTGTGACTATTTATTATAAAAGGAGGTAGTACCATTATGATAATTTACAAAACAACAAATTTAGTCAACGGGAAAATTTATATCGGTAAGGATAAAAATAATAACCCAAGTTATTTAGGCTCTGGAAAGATTCTAAAATTAGCAATTAAAAAATACGGTAAAGAAAATTTTACAAAAGAAACTTTAGAAGAGTGTCTTACAGAAGAAGTTTGGTTACTTAAAGAAAAGTATTGGATTAAACACTTTGATTCCATTAACACAGGATATAATATAGCCGAAGGAGGTCAAGGAGGTGATACAATTTCAAACAACCCTAATAGAGATGTAATTGCTAATAATCATTCTAAATGGATGGTAGAAAATAACCCTACTAGAGGTAGAAAAAAGAGTGGTGATGAAATAGAAAAATGGAAAAAATCTTTTGGTGATAAATCAAAAGGTGTTAACAATCCAAACTACGGTAAACACCATTCAGAAGAAACTAAAAGTAGAATCCGAGAAAAAGCTCTAGGCCGAACAGTTTCAGAAGAAACTAGACAAAAAATAAGTAGAGCTAATACTGGGAAAGATGGTTACTGGAAAGATAAAGAAAATATCAAACATTCAAAATGGATGAAAGAGAATAATCCATTTAGAGGTAAAACTCATAGTGAAGAACATATTCAAAAATTAAGAGAGGTTAATTCAGAACCTAAATCTGAAGAACATAAAAATAACATAAGTAAAAACTCACCTAATAACAAACAATTTGTATTGGAA
>Ga0209500_10001038_pt1 | contig 21831 bp, 28 predicted proteins | sample S_140212_EF_Meta_FD_187323 | JGI IMG/M metagenome (GOLD analysis project Ga0209500, IMG submission 187323) | Freshwater microbial communities from Lake Simoncouche, Canada to study carbon cycling - S_140212_EF_MetaG (SPAdes) (version 2) | ecosystem: Environmental > Aquatic > Freshwater > Lake ... | reverse complement strand
TATTATACTTTGATGTTAGCAATGGTGGAACCACTAACGGAGAATTCCAGTTCCGTAGTAACAGTGCGTTTACCAATGTGTTGACCATGAGCACCACTGCGTTTAATGTTAATACCAATGCCGTGGTTACAGCCAGAACACCTAGCCTAGCAAGAACAGCATTCAATGCCGCAATGGGCACTGAACTTATTGTGGATGAAATGCGTTTCCGTATAACAAATTCTGGGCTTGCCGGCATATTTCCGCAGGTTATTGGCAACGGTTCAGCAAGGAATCTTGCCTGGACAGTGGTGGCTGCAAGATCAGGCAGTGCAGTAAACCAAGCAGGCAGCACTGGAACAATCGTAGCGGATGATGCCTGGACTACTTTATACAGTCTTGGCGGTATGGATGCCAGCGGCGACACTTTTACAGCTACCCTACAGGATAAAGGAGCAGGTAGAATCTATCGTGTTACCTTTATGCGTAGTGATTCTGGCGGAGATGGCTTCAATATCATAGCAGAGAGATTACTATAAGGAAACAACAATGGACAACAATGACACCTCATATCAAAGATTAAAACCCAAATGTTTGTGCTGGTGTACTGGACACTGCGGATCAAGCTGCATGACTGACGGCTGTGATTGCAACGAGTGTTCGTGTTTAGATTGTGTAGATAGAAATGTCAACCGCGGTTATAACTGATAAGTAAGATTATGTATAGAAAATATATTAACATAGTAGAAGCAGCTAACAAAGGCTGTCCCATTGCCACGCACGATCTAGAAGTGAATGTCAAGAACAGACAAACAGCTATTGACAACCATCATTACGGTCCTGCTAATCCCGACGAGCCAGACTCATATTGGAAAGACAGTGCCAAGCAATGGAACATCACAGAAAAGACTGCTAAAACTATGACCTGCGGCAATTGTGCAGCCTTCAACATCACAGATGCTATGTATGACTGTATTCACGATGGCATGGGCAAAGAAGCCTACGAAGCTGAAAAGACTCGTGAAGCTGCTGACCTAGGCTACTGCAATCTATTGCATTTCAAATGTGCAGGAACTCGTAGCTGTGAACTATGGGTAACTGGCGGACCTATCGTAAAATAAAATATTATGTTAAAAATTCAAAATTCCTTACTAGAGCCATTAGGCTATTATAATAAACCCTGCGATGAATCTAAACTTGGTGACGATCCTACACATCTTATGGCGCCAAACGGATTTAGTCTCACTGACTTAGAAGTTGAGTTAATTCGTGCTGCTGGCGGCAGTTTTTACAGCGAAGATGATCTAGCACAAAAAACTGACTGGTTTATACAAACACCCGATGCCAAACAAGGTATAGTTATGAATCATAGTTTTATGCTCTATCGCAGAGCCTATGAAGGTGAAGCCAGCGAGCAACTGTGGCGTCTATCTGCTGCTGATCCTAGAATCCATAGAGTATTGCAACAACGACCACGTTGGGGCTTAGATATTAGTCTAGAATACATACTAGCAGATGGTACTATGTTTGAAATACTACATTGGGAATATGACAGTGATCAATGGGAACCTATAGAAGAACTTAGACAATTATACGAACCGAAAATACTATCCATTGACTGGGAAGATGGTGCTCAGCAAATACTAAAACGCAAGTCTGAATGGCATCATTTGTCATGGTTTCCGCAGAGCAAATACAAGTGTGAATACTTTGGATTCGTACCTGAAAACTTCGGCCAAGTGCTTTGGAAATAATTACCTATGATTGATTTATGCATTGTCCAAGACTAGACCACTTTGCAAAAATTTTACCGCACGATCAAAAAGAAAATCAAACTGTGGTAATGAATTGTTGTGTTATGACTAATGCACCTCGGTTCAACAGCTATGACGAAATGATGAGCAGTCGATGGTTATCGACTACTAAAAAATTGTTTTCAAATGATCAATGGCCTACTGAATGTGTTAGATGTAAGGACCAGGAAGAAATAGGCTTAAAAAGCGATAGGTTAGAATGGATTGATTTTCATAAAGATTTGCTCATAGACAATGGTTCTGATTATCTAACGGTATCTATGATGTTAGACAATATTTGTAACACAGCCTGTCAATTCTGTTCTCCTTATGTTAGCTCAAAACTTGCATCACTACAGCCAGTTCCTTTAACAATTCGACAAGGTGTCTTTTCTCCTTATGTCGGCTCAAAACTTGCATCACTACAGCCAGTTCCTTTAAAAATTCGACAGGTTGGTTCTTACGAAGAAAAACTACCTGTCCACAGAATTACTCAAATAGACCTAGAAGGAGGAGAACCTTCTAACAGTAAAAATGTTAAACAACTGTTAACCAATTTACCGCAACGAGTAAACACTATAAAAATGTACACAAATGCAAGATCTTTTTTAGACGAACTTGTACCTGTTGCAGAAAGAGGTATTAACATTCAAATCAGCATATCGTTAGACGGAGTAGGTGCAGTACAGGAGTACATAAGATGGCCCACACAGTGGAGTGAATTTTGTCAAACTATAGAACAATACAAAGAACTACAGATTAGATTTCCAGAAACAGTTAATTTAAGTTTTAAAACCACAACTTGTGCCTTAAATCTTGCCGATATTCCAAATATTATCAATTTTGCCGAAAAACAAAATATTGTTCACTCTATGTCTCAACTGGCACATCCCCAGGTATTACATATTTCTTCAGCAAATAGTTACACGATATCTGCTCGTAAACAGCTGGAAAAAAGCTCAAATGGATTATGCCAGAAATTAGCCCATGGGGTAGCTACTCAAAAAGAAAATCAGCAAGAAATTGACAAATTCATCGATCAACAAGATACGCTAAGGAAAATTTCAATCAAAGATTACATCGTTAACTGATGTTTTGATCAATAAATACAATCACTAGGAACCAACATGAAAAAACTACTACTATTATTATTGGTGCTGCCGCTGGTAGCATTTGCACAAAAAACACCCAAAGGCGTTACTTATGATGCCCAGATACTCAGAGTAACGGATGGCGATACCGTTGTTATCGCTGCACCCTTTCTACCTGCACCCCTCAAACCAGAACTTGCTGTTAGAGTCTACGGTGTTGACACGCCAGAAAAAGGACACAGAGCACAGTGTCCTAGTGAAGCACAGAGAGGCGAAGCTGCTTCCGCATTCACTAAAAATGCCATCGCTACAGCAGCATCTACAGGCGGCAAGTTTCAAGCTACTCTTTATGGATGGGACAAGTTTGGCGGTCGAGTATTAGGCGATATATTAGTCAACGGACAGAGTCTTAGAGCTGCTCTGATTGCCAACGGATTTGCTCGAGAGTATTACGGAGAAGCCAAACAGAGTTGGTGCCAGTAATAAATACAAGATGCGAATAGAATCTTACCAATTATTTTCACAGTTGCTTGAAGGCTATCTCAACGAGGCCAGCACCAGTCTCAATTTGATCCTAGACAATCCCGGCGGCAAGCAGGTGGTCACACATCTTCACACAGACATGGGCCTTGCACATGATCAGGATTATCGACAAGTAGAAAAGATATCATGGAGTGAACTCAAAGACGCCAGAAGAGGTGCCTGGGTTATAATCAAAGGTACCACGGGCACAGGAGCTATCCGTGCTACAGCCAGCGGCACGTATGAAGCCACTGCCAGCACAGGCGGCGACGTTGACACTGTCGCAGACAGTCGCGGTGGCAACATCATAGACTTCCTAAAATCTAAAATAGGAAAACTACAGAAATTCTACGTAGGAAACAACACTTCAACCGTGCGTGACAAACAAAAGAAACGTGCAGATCAACAAGCAGGTACAGGTGGTTCAGATGTCACAGTTGATACACTAACAAAGAAGTTTAAACCGTTATGGGTCAAAGCCATTACTGCTGCTATCGCAGATGTCAAAGGACATATCGCTAATCAGATCAAGAACGATGCCTTTGACAAAGCTGCCAAGAAACTAGAACATGTGAAAAAACTGCAATCTGCCATTGAATCGTTGGAAGCAGATTCTGATGCACCCAACTCAGTTAAATCTGCAATCAATGTTGCCGTATTAATGGCAGCTAGTCATCATTATCCAGAACAGACTGGCGCTATTCAACGCGGCGGATATAGTGGTGGGTATAATGCACAGCGTTCAGAAGGTGGTAGTCAACTACTGAAAGATATCGCAGGCGGCGATCAGAAAAAACTCAGCACAGTGCTGACATTCTTTAAAAGGAGTTTGATCTCAGGATGAAACTCAATCAAATAGTTCTCGAAGCCAACGTCGCGGCCAAACTCAAAGATCCCAAGATGGTCAAGATGTTGAGCATAGCCATGCGCCATGACAGCAGCTTGCCCAAAGATCGTGTGGCTAAACTAGGACCAAAACCTTCAGATGAAGAAGTAGTTCAACTATGGAGCGATCTCTTAGACAGCAGTCTCAGCAGCACAGACTATGGCGACCTTTCCACTGACGGCAAGTTTGATGAATGGTTGACTCGCATGTACATCAACGGCGTGGCTGACTACGAAGACATCAACGGTGAAGGCGGGGATGCGCTGGGCGCCTGGAAAGCATTGAGCATACGCGGCAAACTAGCCGAACCACATCAAGACTTCAACAAGTTTAAAAATCTGCGTCAGATTCAACAGATTGTTCAGAGCCGTGATTATCGTGATGAGCTGAGAAGAATCAAAGACGCAGAAGTTGTTGAAAAACACAAACGTGAAAAGAAAGAAACCACACTCATAGACAATGAACGTTTCTTGATCACTCTACCCTATAACTATGGCGCCTGTTATAACTTCAACAATGCTCACGGTTATAATGCAAGTTTCTGCACAGGATCAAGTTCAGGACAGCGTTGGTTTGAAAGATATGCTCCAGAAGGCCCGATCATTTCTATCTTCGATAAACAAAATCAAGAAGATGAAAACGGCAAATGGCAGATGCATGCTCCAACTGGACAAATGAACAACGGTAATCAAAGTCTAAGCTATGCCCGAGGCGATCAAAAGTTTGCCGAATTGTTTCCTGGGCTAATGAAAGAGATCATTGATGCTGTAAAATCCAATGCCGAAGAAATCAAAACCAATTCCGTGGACATTGTTCGTGGGGGATATGATGTTAATGCAGTTGTCTCTGAAATTAAATCTAAATTGCCTGCTTCATATGCTTCAGAAAAAGAAAAGCCAGAAGAACCAGAAGCAGAAGATGATGCCAATGACGGTCCTGGGACCTATGTTGTTACACAAACCGCATCAGGCAAAACTGCTCGTATCCAAGGCGAAAACCGTCAAGACATTGTTGCCAAGTTAATAGCTAGATATCCAGATAGTACAGAAGCAGATTATACCATCGAGAAAGCACAGGAATAAAACACCTACCTTAGGACGTTTGCGTTACTTAGGTGTGCCCGGCTGCTGGGCAGAGCGTTATGGGAGTCGTGCCCCGGAATGGCGTTCTAAGTGAGCATTAACATAATCCACAATGAAAACTATAGCCCTATTTCAAGATGATCGAAACAAAGCAGCAATAGCAATGAGTGACGGGTTCCTTCATATACTATCTCCGCATTATAATATTAAAATCTTTAGAAAAGAACAGTGTGAAGCAGAAACATTTTCTGGTGTAGATATGTTGATATTCCCTGGTGGCGCCCTCGGTGGAGCAGATGATTACTTTCATATGTTTCCAAGAAGAAGAGCAAACGCAGTAGCAGAGTTTGTTGCAAATGGTGGCGCATATCTTGGTGTATGTGTTGGTGCGTATTGGGCAGGACCAAATTACTTTGATATATTAAAGGGTGCTGAGCCAGTTCAATACATAAAAAGACCCACTGCTGATATTATGAGAAGTTGTAACATTGCGGCTCATTGTGTATGGCGAGGTGAAGAAGAACAAATATTCTTCCGTGATGGTTGTACCTTTGTTGGTGACCTCAGTCATTCAGAGATAGTGAGTACCTATTTCAATAAAGAACCAATGTGTATTAGACAAGATAAAATTGGTGTGATGGGTGCTTGCTTAGATTCGTTAGAGTGGTGGTATGATAACAAAACTCTAAAACAATATTGGCATCAAGGCCGGCACCACAAATTATTACTTGACTTTGTTAACGAATTAATGAATAAATAATTATCAGGAGGACACCACCATGAAACAGAAAAAGCTTCTAGCTAAACTGTACAAGGCTTGCTTCCGACACGATGAAGATGCAATTGCGAAACTTCGTAAAGAAGAATATCGCAAGATACTAAAGCACCGCGCCGAAGGTAAGTCATTTGATACAAAATGGACTTTGGTAAGGATTTAAGTTTGTAACACAACTGCAATCTCTGTAACACAATACTACGATAAATACTGCTATGCAGAAAACTTATCGTAGTATTTTTGTGAGTGATGTCCACTTAGGTACCAAAGACTGCAAAGCGGAACAGCTCAACAACTTTCTCAAGCATAACTCATGCGATACTCTTTACCTCGTCGGCGATATCATCGATGCGTGGAAGATACAACAAAACAAATGGCGTTGGAAGCAGAGCCACACAAACGTTGTAAGACGCATACTCGGACATGCTAAACGTGGTACACGAGTAATATTCATAGCAGGCAATCACGATGAATTCCTAAGACCAATGATACCATATGGTTTCTCATTTGGTCTAATAGAAATACACAATCAAATAGAACACATAGGCGCTGACGGCAAGCATTATTTGGTTACCCATGGGGACTTGTTTGACGGTATCACCCGGCTTGCCCCCTGGATAGCGTTCTTAGGAGATAAAGCATATGACTTTGTTCTTGCACTCAACAATAAATTTAATTGGATTCGTCGCCGTATGGGTTTTGGGTACTTTAGCCTTAGCAAGTATCTTAAGTACAAGGTTAAAAAAGCCGTAGACTTTGTGTTCAAGTTTGAAGAGAACTTGGCCAACTACTGTAAGAAGCGTGGCTTTGATGGTGTGATCTGTGGACACATACATCACGCAGAGATCAAAGAGATCAACGGTGTCACGTATATGAATGACGGTGACTGGGTTGAATCATGTACTGCCTTAGTAGAACACTGGGACGGTAAGTGGGAAATAATTACTTGGACCAAGGAGAGAGACGATGTGGATACTGATAATACTAGCAGTTCACGTAAACAATCCAAAAGACATTCCGGGTCGGGTGACACTGGAGTTTCCCACCCAGACAGCCTGCGAGGAAGCAAGAACAACAATGACCAGCTGGTTGAAGTTTGATTCATTTAAAGTAATAGCACAATGCAAAAAACAATCTTAATAGTCACAGACAACTTACCGGAGCAGATCAATGGTGTGGTTACGACCTACAAAAATATTGAGGCGTGTGCGATTCGGGACAACTATCGTGTTGTATATCTTGATCCCGGGAGGTTCCGCCATGTTGATTGCCCTGGCTACAACGAAGTCAAGATTACCCTTACCAGGAAACGCACCGTGGGCAAGATACTTGAGGAGATCAATCCGGATCATATCCATATCGCCACCGAAGGTCCTTTGGGTCTGTGTGCTAGACAATATCTTGACCAACACGGTTATCGCTACAACACTGCTTATCATACTAAGTTTCCAGAAGGAATTAGAAAGCTGTTTGGTGTACCTGAGGCTATTACTTGGCCTCTAGTACGTTGGTTCCACAAACACTCAGGCAAGGTGCTGACCACCACTGACACAATGGTCAAGGAGTTGCAGGATCACGGATTTGATGGAGATGTCATCCCCTGGACTCGCGGTGTTGATCGTGAGGTATTTTATCCTGCACACAGAGTAGAGACTGTGAGTAGATATCTGTTGTGTGTGAGTCGAGTCAGCAAGGAAAAGAATCTAGAAGCGTTCTTTGAAATGGATTACCCTGGATATTTGAAAGTAATGGTAGGCGATGGTCCGATGTTGGAGACCTACAAGAAGCAATATCCCGATGTACATTTTACCGGATACAAAACAGGCGTAGATCTAGCCAGATATTATGCTAACGCTGAAGCGTTTGTGTTCCCTAGCCAATGGGAAACGTTTGGACTTGTGATGATTGAATCTATGGCCTGCGGTACTCCTGTGGCTGCTTTTCCTGTACAAGGACCTCTAGATGTTGTTGACGAAGGCATTACAGGCTGTATGAATGAAGACTTGGCTCAAGCAGTGACAGATGCTTTACTATTAGATAGAGATCGAGTCTTAGATGGCAGTCAACGCTGGACTTGGGAAAGAGCCTGGGCTATCTTTAGAGATAACCTTATACCTGTAAAGTCTTTGTAATCGAACATCACTTAAATAATCATGTGCCACAAGCACACTACCCACAAGGAGCTCAAAATGAAACTTGAAATGGCAGTACACGGGTTAAATGTTAATTTAGAATTAGATGATAGTGCATACAACGGCTTAGAGATTTTACAACACGTGAAAGATCTAGTTGACGAACTATCAGCATACGATAAAGTCATGTTGTCGGTAGTATCGATACCAGATGAAGAAAATTACGAAGAAATGTCGGAAGAAGAACATGTCGCTCAAGCAGCATGGCCTTTTCCAGAAGGTGGATTAGATGATCAAGGCACAGAGATAATTGCTTTTGTTGAACCAGAACACCCAACAGCTTAATTATCAGTCAAAATCGGATACAAGATAAGGTATCACTGGAATCCGTAACCAGTAACTATTTTACAATATCGTAGATTTCTTTCCAGTTCTTAACTACAGGATAGTCGCATTCGTGATGCATATTGTGTCCGTGTTCGACAAGAATACTCCGCAATCCTAGACGTTGCCCAACATCTGCATTTGCAGGCTTGTCTTCAATCCACCACATACCACTATCTTTATACGGAGCCAATGCATCGTCTTTGTCTGCTCCTGTATCCAGACAGATAACCGTTTCAATGGCATTGCCAAAGATCTTGCGTAGATTCATTTCACGCAGTTTCTGTGCGTTTTTGTCTAGACTTAGGCTTGTGATAACACGGAATTCGTATCCGTGTTCTTCGTGCAGGCGTTTAACATAGTAAGCGGCATCACGAAGCGCAGGAAGAAAACCAATAGCTGCGGATTCATTGAATGCCTTGACAACCTTCTTGGCATCCTTTTCTTCTAGCTCATTATAGTGGTGATGTAGATAATAGCTGTTCTTATGGTTTACGGTAAGTGTGTATCCACGCTCTTGCATCCAGACTGAAAATGCCCATTCCCAATCTAATAATACGCCGTCTGCGTCTGTGAGTATAAGTTTGTTTTTCATACCATATTATAGCATTATTTTGAACAGTTGTCAACCGGATAAGTAAACAATGAACATAATAATCTATACCCTAGTGATGGTTCAAATCACTATCGCCTGTGTAACGCTGTATTTGCACAGAAGTCAAACACACCGAGCTGTACAATTTCATCCAGTGGTCAATCATATTATGCGAGCCTGGCTTTGGCTGACCACGGGCATGGTTACTCGTCAATGGGTGGCCATACATCGTAAACATCATCAACGTTCGGATCAAGAGGGCGATCCGCATAGTCCACAGATCTATGGCATTTGGCGTGTGCTGTTCGGCGGAGCATTCCTATATCATTCAGCCAGCAAAGACACAGCCATGGTCGATTCACTGAGCAAGGACTGTCCTAATGATTGGATCGAACGCAACCTTTACTCCGCCCACAGTCGCTCAGGGATTCTGTTGATGTTGGTCATAGACCTTGTTCTCTTTGGCCCGTGGGGACTAGTGGTGTGGGGTATTCAAATGATCTGGGTACCGTTTTTTGCTGCAGGAGTTATTAACGGATTATCACATTACACTGGATATAGAAACTATGATGTAAAAGATACATCGAGAAATCTATATCCAATAGCTTTCTGGATCGGTGGAGAAGAGTTGCACAACAACCACCATGCCGATGGTGCAAGTGCAAAGTTCAGCAAGAAATGGTATGAGTTTGATATCGGCTGGATGTACATCTGCATACTAAGATTTTTTAAATTAGCAACAGTTAGATAAAGAAAAAGCAGCCCGGAGGCTGCTTTTCTTTTACCACTATATATTGCTCTATGAGCCAATATTATTTCTTCACGCCGGCGTTGACAAATGCGTACATTTTTTCGGCGGTTTCTAGTACTTTATCAAGGCCTGGAAACTCAGGCATACCTACTTTAGTAACAATCTGACCAGTCTTCTCATCACGCATGGCTGTCATTTCCCAACCTTGAAATTTAGAGTGGAAGTCTTCTGTTACCATGCTCTTGGCCATGCCAAGGATGTCTGTGCGGATTTCGTATCCGTTCTTATTGAATTTAACTTCTGGTAGTTTTGGTGCTGTGAAAATTTCTGACATTGTAATTCTCCTGTGTGTAATGTCTGTGTCTAGCAGCTACTTCTGTTTCGCTGTTAGTTTATTATATAGCCTTAATTTAAAAAAACAAGCTATTTCTTGAACTGTTTTACTCGTTCTTTGATTACGTCAATCACTGGGTCTGCTAACACAACTTCGTAGTGATTGTAGTCCATAGGTACCAATTCCATATCCTCGTGATGTTTCTGGCTGGCAATGGTCACCACACCATCGTTAGCAGCAAGGATAAATGGACTCTGTCCTTTCACAGTGACTATGTTGGTCCATGGGTGTTGTATCTTGATCCTTTTGGCCTGCTTCATTGCCCAACTGCTAGGGCCTATATCACGCATCAAGCGACTAAATGGTAAAAAATACTGTGCATAATCTGCAACCTCAGCACCGCCATAGGGTGTGCTCAGAGTAACCGCACCTTTTACAGCATGTGGGATAGCAGCAGCAATGTGCAGAGCATAGATGCCACCTAGACTGTGTGCTATGAATGCTAGGTCTTTGGCATCGGCCAATTGATTCAACATGTCTTCGAGATTGTTTTGAAATCCGTTGCGACTGTCATAGTTGAGATCAAGTCCAGATCCTAACTTGCTTCTAATATAATTGAAGCTTTCGCCGGTGGCATTGGCACCGTGTATGTAAACTAGATTCATAGATGTCTGTGATTCTGATCAAACTGTCTTTGTAATTGTTCTAGTTGAGATATGTTATCGATGCTGTGATTTGACAGATATACTTTGAATCGACTTTCATAAGTATCGCTTTGAAACATAGTTCGCAGCGTTTTGACCATAGAGGAGATTGAAGTTAATAATGATTTCATAGGTGTAAGTGTATGATGTATTTATACAGTTTGTGTGCGGTGCACAATAATTGCGGATGACAACAGTGAGAAAATCCTGTAAAATAGATTATATTTGAAGTAAATACACAATGAAACTGAAAACCAGATCGATACTACAGGAACTCAACGAAGTAGCTGAAATCCGCAACAAGGATGAGCTGTTTGAAAGCCGTGCCACTAATATCATCAATTCAGCTATTAATCTGCTGGAAACGCTGAAAAAACACTATACAGCGGAACAAGCAGATGAGCTAGAACGCAGACTGCTGAATGCTATCCGTGGGCAAGATCCTGCCAAATTCACACGGGGCATACGCAAGATCGCAGAATCAAAAAGAACCAAGAGACCGTTAGATGAATCACAGTAAACTACTAGAAGGCGGCAATGTATTCAAAACTGCTGACAAGCAGAGTTTGACTCAGCGCATTGCTACCAAAGATGTGCCAGCCACTGTTGACTTTCTTGAAAAGATTACTGGCTTAGACTTTACCCAAGAACTAGATCCAGATGATAAAAAACCTGTGAAATGGTTAGGCACCACAGGACGTAAGGAAGATCCTGACGGTACATTTGATCTCAACAGTTCCGGTGATCTAGACCTCAGTGTTGATGCTAGAGAGATTACCAAAGAAGAACTAATTGCAAAACTGGTAGATTGGTGCAGAACAAACGGTGTTGAAGAAGAGGATATCTTCAACAAAGGCATGAAAAAAACCGACGGTTGGATCAAAGACGCAGGTGATAATGTTCATTTTAGAACTCCTATACTAGGAGATCAAACCAACGGCTTTGGACAAACTGATTTTATGCTCACAGTGAATCCTAAATTTCAACAAGGATCTATGATTGGCGGCAAAGGGCAATATCGTGGAGAGCATAGACACATCGTTCTCAGCAGCATTGCTCGTGGGCGAGGAATGAAATATTCACCTAAGTTTGGACTGCTTCACGGGGACACCAACGAACCTGTAGAAAATGGCGATGACTGGAATGTCATTGCAAAACAACTGTTAGGTCAAACAGCAACAGTCAGAGACGTTAAGAGTGTAGATGCTATCATTGCCTACATTATGAAACTGCCTAACTATGACGAACTGGTTGCAGGTGCCAGAGAAACACTGGGCAAGATGGGCATCGAACTGCCTGTTAAAGAAGCATTTGAAAGCTACGTACCCGGAAGTAATGCGTGGATGCGTAAAATGATTAATATTGTAAAATGAGATACTGGGAACTGCTATTAGAAGATGAAGCTCCTCCTGCTAAGAAAGTAGGCAGAGAATTCAACCACCTTGAAGACAAGGTGTTTGTAGAAACTAATGGTGCACTTAAAGTTATACAAGCCCTAAAAGCTATAGCCAAACCCGAAACCAGCATCACAATCAAATGGGATGGCAATCCCACGGTGTATTGGGGACGTGATGACGACGGCACATTCCGCATGGTGGGCAAGAACAACTGGGGACGTGAAGAAGGCAAGAGTTCTAGTCCAGATGAATTGAAATCATTTATTATGAGTCGTGGCAAGGGCGAAGACTGGCGACCCAAGTTTGCCAGCGATATGGCAGCACTGTGGCCTGTGTTCGAAGCAGCCACTCCCAAAGACTTCCGTGGCTATGTCTATGGCGATATCTTATTCCATCCAGGCAAGCCCTACGAAGGCGCAGATGGTAAAATTAATTTTACCCCAAATCAAACCACTTACAGTGTTAGTGTTAAAAGTCCCTACTATCAGAAATTAATCAAGGCAGAAGTAGCAGTGGCCGCTCATAAACAGTTCGAATACTTTGGTGATACCTCTGGCGAAGACTTTGCCAATCCAGAAAAGTTTTCAACAACTCCGGAACTGGCAGTATTTGGCTTGACCGCAGTTAGTTATAGACCAGCAGTTGGCGCAGAGAATCTTGCAAAAATCGAAGCATTGGCTAAAAATCAACAGGCAATCGATAATTTATTAGCACCTGTTACAGGCATGGGCTACTTACGCGATGAGATTTACAAATTTGTTAATACCCAGTCAAAAGCCAAACAATTAGACAACATCAACACCGATGCTTTCCTAGCCTTTGAACAAAAGACCCCTGTAAAAGCAGCTAAGATAAAAGCTCACAGTGAACGTCATCCCAAAGTGATGGACACGATGTTTGAGCTAGTTCGTGAGATTATGGCAGCTAAAGACGAAGTCATTCGTGAACTTGACGCATCAGGCGGTGATATAGAGCAAAACACCAAAGGCAAACCCGGTGGCGAGGGCTATATCATAGGCGGCGACAAATATGTGCCACGTGATCGTTGGACTCCATTTAGAGCTGATTAACAGTTCAAAACCCCTGATTTTCTCAATCCAATATAAATACTTGCATAGGAATCAAGGTGGTTCCTAATATTGCCGATCCCGGAGCGGGATCAATGATCAAGGAGAACATATCATGGCAGACATTACAAACGTATTACAAACCAGCGACAACAGCGGTAACCCAATCACAGCAGCATATGTAAATGCAAACGCATTTAAGAACGAAAATCCATTCACACGTTTTGGTACACGTTCGATCCGGTTTGTTACAGTAGTAACATCAGGCGGAGCGGGACTTAACATTTCAACTACTCCAACTATCAGTAACAGCAACTTGTCTAAGTTGGTTCGTTCAGCACAAAACTACGGTGAACTATGTGTAGTTGGCACACCATCAGCAACTGGCGTTATCCTTGGTTTCTACGATGACACACTTAACGACGGTTCAGCAGCAAGCCCATCACTAAGTGATGCATCTTATGCTAAGATGGAAGCTGAAATCTACGCAGCTTTAGGTTCATGGGCTTCTGGTGTAGTTACTGTAACTACAGTAGTTCCAACAGGTGTCACATTCGCTTAATTCGAATTAAGTTTATTCTCAGGGATGGGAAGCACTAAAGCGCCGCAAGGCGCTTTTTTGTTGGCTATATAATCTATGCTTAAATAACAGCATATTATGCCAAGATATCAAATCATCACCTTAGTTGACATCACCAGAACCAATCCTTCAAGATCCGAAACTGATCATGTCAAGCTGTCACAGCAGGCCAATTTCAACTCTCTGATACAGGCCATAGGCATGCGATCAAACGTCACCTGGGATCGTGATCCCGTAGCAAAGATGGGCAGAGTTTCTGATCAGGATTTCAAGGCCATGCACTGGCACTGGGAATTTTTTGTAGAACGAGAACAGGTGTTTCTCAAAGACAATGATCCAGTGGCCTTATTGAAAACTGATCTAGACGGCGTGCCGATAGTAGCAGGGCTAGGTGATTCTATAGAGTTGGCTCCTGCTTGTTTTTTCTCACAGGGCGACAGGATCAATACCTGGATACGTGAAATCAGCTAACCGTGATAAATACTTCACAAAGGCATTTTACACCAGGCATTGATTTTTTAGGCACATACCCGAAAGGGGCTTGACTTATATACCAAGGAGATGGGTAATGCCTACTGTTGCAGAGCGTGTGAGTGTTGTTGAAGTACAGGTCACTAATCTAGATGAAAAAATAGATGACATTAAGGTCAATGTCAACAGCCTTGGTGAAGGTATAAATCATAGGCTTGATACCATGTACGATGCTTCTTGTGCTCAACATGCTGAATTAGCCAAATCAATAAAAATCAGTCATCAAGAACTCGATACTAAAATCTCTGAACTACAGCAGTTTAAACAGAAATGGATGTATATGATACTAGGTGGTATCGCTGTTTTAGGTTTTGTTTCCGGGCATTTTGATACCATCGTGAAAATATTCCATTGAAATATGCGCAGTTAAATAAGGACCATAGGTCCTTTTTTTATGACTAATTTATCTCGAAAATTCGAACAGATCGTCAATCGCACATTGACCAATGTCATACTGCCTGTGAAAACTGCTGAAGGTATCTTGGTAGGTGATGTGTTGATAACCAGCCAGGGCTCAGCAAAAAACATCGTGAAATCTGGAGAGATCAAATATCAAGAGGTCTATCTAAATTCTGTGGCTATCAAAATAGCTGAACTGTTGATAGGCAAAAATCACAGCCAACAAGCGGATACACTGTATAGATTGGATCAGGAATACGGCAAATGGCTCAACGAAAGTCAACTGCTGCGATCTCAATACGAAAAAGCCACAGCTAATACACAGCATGATCGAGCAGATGTGCTGTGGGCAAAGTATCAACAGAGCAGAGATCGCACCGTGTCAGCTAAATCTCAGCTGGATGCTTTGGCGCACTAAGTAATAAATATAATATCTATTTGGATCATACAATATGAAAACCACCGACCTTTTTAAATCTAATCGATCACCCAAAAGACTCAACGAATCTTTAGAAAAAACCTTTGGCACTAAGATTAATTTTGAAGATTTTGACACAACAAAGCTAGAAGACGCCCGCAACAAACTGCGCACACAAATTCACGATGCACGTAGCCAGAGCGGATTCAATGAAACCATCGAAAACGAAACCCTAACCAAAGCCCAATGGATGCACGATGCTATTGTTGCAGAACTAATGGATAGAGAAGAACACATTGTTGATACCAGTGTTCAAGAAGGTGGGACTTTTGACAACCAAGAGGTAATAGATGTTCTTAAGGCATTTGATGAGAACATGAACGAACGTGGCGGCTACGGTGATCCTGACTATGAAAAAATTCTAGATGCTCTACACAACTATGATGTGGAATCTGCCATTGACGAAGTGTGGAATGCCTACAGTGATCAAGACGGTGGCGAAATTGACATGGATGACGCCATTGAAGATCTCGAAGCCGAGTTTAAACATCTTGTACACAGTAATCCTGCAGGACGAGTTAGATCTACCCAACAGTCCAGCAGCTTTGGTAATAAGGAAGGCGGAGACGACTTTGATGATCCAGATAATCCAAAGAATTGGGGCGGTGATCACAATGACCAAGCAGCATACGATGACAGACGTAAGAAAGAAGAAGTAGAGATGGAAGGCGGTCGAGAAATGACCGGAACAGCACGAGACCGATTCATATCAACAATGACACCACGTATGGATAACGATGCCTTGATGCAGAAAGTTGCCAAGGTAGTAAACAGTCCAGAATTCACTGAAGATACAATATTAAAAATAGTAGATGCAGGCAATACAGTGACGCATCCTGTTGCTCGTTATATTCAAAAGGAATTTGAAGAATTGCAATATGATCTGGGCAGAGAATATGAAGATTATCCAGAGAGAGTAGCTGAAAAACTGCTATCAATGTTGATAGACAGAACAAAACAAGGTGTGGCGGAAGGTGATCAGGATTGGATGAAAGACATAAGAGCAATGGCTCACAAAATGGCTCCACAAGATAAAATGAGACAGAGACAAGCAGAACGTGATGCACAAGCAAAAGCTGAACGTCAACAAAAAATACAAAAAGATATTGACAATCTTCCAGATTTAATTGCACAATACAATGACATGAAATCTGAGTATGAATCGATGGGCGGAAGCAATTGGCAGTACGCCGACAATGAACAAAACCTAAGTGACGAAGAACGCCGAGCACGTAACATGGAGGGGTCAATGCGCCAATTAGCCGATAGAATTCACACAGCTAAAAAAGCAAGTGAAGGAAAAAAAGAAAATATGAATACCAACGAAGCATATATCAACAACGCCAAAGACGCTATCAATATTCTAGCCGATATCAGAAAACAATCTAAACTGGCTGAACTTGGTCAAGGCGACCCAGTTAGACCAAATCAATTAGTCAACGATCTATATGACGTTATGCAATGGATTGAGGCTAACATGGAAGAATCATTTGAAAATGAAAGCATTGAAACAACAGGAGAATATATGAGAAGATTACAAGAAGGTGAGATCCAACAAGCAAGTGCGATCGTCACAGCAAAAACAATGGTTGACAGAGTTGGCCGTTGGATTGAAGAACTCAGCGGCATGGAAAATGACACACTACTACAACTAGGTGACAGTATCCGTGACGAAATGGGACAAGAACAAAGCAAGGCATTCATCCAAGCAGTGGCACCTGCAATTCAACAGGCTCTAGAAACACTCAAAGGCACACGCGATACACTGTCTACTGGTGTACGCAGTTTGGCCAGTGGTGAACAGCCTGCAGATATGCTAGGTTCTGATCCTACAGGCATGGGTGGTGACGAGATGGCTGCTGAACCAGATGCTATGAACATGGGTGACGAGATGGGTGGCGAAGATGAATTTGCTGCTGCCGAACCCGCAGCGGGTGGAATAGGCGATGCAGGCCGTGAACAACGTGAAAGCATCAATCGCAGCAACAGTCTACTGAAAGCATTGGCGGGATAATGCGACTCCAAGACCTTAGAGAGCACGACCAACAGTTGGATGAAATTCTGCCAGCTATAGGTGCAGCTGTGGGCGGCGCTGCTGCTGGTGCTGTTCGAGGTGCTGGTACATTGGCCAAGGGTGTTGGCAGTGCAGTGTCCAAGGGAGTTAGTGCCATAGGACAAGGTGCAAAGGCTGTGGGCAACTTAGCATCACAGGGAGCTAAGGCAGTTGGACAAGGAGCTAAGGCAGTTGGACAAGTAGCACAGGCCGGCGGCATGGGCGGTGAAGTAGATCCAGCCGCACAAGCTCAACAAGTAGCTGCTGCTAAAAAAGAAATGCAGGATCAAATCAAAGCCAAGCAACAAGAACTGCAACAACTACAACAACAACTGGCGCAGATAAAATGAGATTTTTTGAATTCGAAGGTGACGATCTTCTCGACCGATTTGTTCTAGCTCTTAGAAATTATATTGGTCGTGCAGAAAGTAAAAAAGCTCGTGCAAAATTAAATTGGGCAGGATTAAATCAAGTTTTGAAGGCAAGTAAAGTTGAGCTAGCCACAGACTACACAGTTTTTAAAATGATGTACGATTCGAGTCCAACCTTACAGGGAATGATTTCAGATTTTAATAGCGATGGCATAGAACTAAACGTACCAGGCACTGACAAAGATACCGAAACCCCTGTGAAACAAGGCGAAACCAGCCAAGACGCAGTTGACAAAGCAGCAGCATCGGCTGCTCCCCAACAACTAGCAGCCCAGGCTTGACAAACTGATATCATTCCTGTAATATATACAGAATGACAACAACTTTTAATCCCCCACCGTTCATTGAACGTATCCAATACAAAAATTGCAAGCAGATCAACGATCCTGTTACACGTAAACGGGTGTATCTAACACCCGACGGTGAAAGCCTTCCAAGTGTGACAACCATTCTGTCAGCCACCAAGGATATGACACACCTAAACGAATGGCGAGATAGGATTGGGCATGCCAAAGCACAACAGATCACCACAGAAGCTGCTGGAGTAGGCACAGCCATGCATGCTAACCTAGAACGATTTGTGGTCGGTGAACAACGACAGCCCGGAAACGCACCTGTGCATGTTCAGGCCAATAAAATGGCTGACGTCATCATTGAGAATGGCCTTAGCAAAGTCAGCGAAGTATGGGCCATGGAGCAGAGCCTATACTTCCCGGGTCTGTTCTCAGGTACCACTGACCTAGTGGGTGTGCATGATGGTGAACCCGCGGTAATGGATCACAAGCAGACCAATAAGCCAAAGAAAGCAGAGTGGGTGGAAGATTACTATCTACAGCTGATGGCCTATATATTAGCACATAATGAAGTCTATGATACAGATATTCGTAAAGGTGTTATCTTTATGTGCAGCCGTGCTTTTGAATATCAACAGTTTACACTAGAACCCAAAGACTTCAACAAGTGGCAAGATGCCTGGCTTACAAAGGTAGAGGAGTACTATAGCCTAGGCAGATAAATACTCTATAACGCATAGAGGATACTAAAGTGGCCGTCGTTCAAATCTCGAAAATACAGGTCCGCAGAGGACAAAAGAATTCAAATAGTGGCGTTCCACAGTTAAGTTCAGCTGAATTTGCATGGGCCGTTGATTCACAAGAACTATTCATCGGCAACGGCAGTGTGTTAGAAGGTGCTCCCTATGTAGGCAACACCAAGATTCTCACTGAACATGATAATATTCTAGATCTTGCTGGCAGCTATCAGTTCGCCAGCAATGACACAGCGATCAGTCTCAGCATTCCACGCAGTCTGCAGAGTAAATCGGATGAAACAGTCAGCGTTGCAGATTACGGCGCGGTAGGAGATGGCAGCACAGACTGTGTAGCTGCATTTGAAACGGCATGCACAGAACTGTTCAGGAACGCCAACAACAATTATAAAAAGACATTGTTGATTCCCAACGGTGAATATCTTTTTACCAGCGATTTAAAAATACCCAGTGGAGTGATTCTCAAAGGAGAAACACAGCTTGGGGCGGTACTGAATATAGGTGTTAATAATATCGTGTTTGTGACCAGTACTGGTCTACAACTACTAGATTTTAACAGCACTAATCGTCCACGCAATGCAAACATATCTACATTGACTATATCAAGATCCACAGGCCAGGTTACTATCAGTGGACTTGCTGACAGCAAATTTCACGAAGTGAGATTCGTTGGGGGATATACACTAGGAGATACTGTAACATTGTCTGCTGCACCTGCTGCGGTGTTTTGGAGCAACGATCTTATAGGCACTAGAGTAGATAATATAGTCTTTGATGAATGTGTGTTTCAAGAAAATGCAGTGTCTGTGAAATGTCTACAAAGTGATAATTTTGATACCATAGTAAAATTTCAAAACTGTGAATTTTTTGTCAACGATACAGCAATTTTCATTGACGGTGTAAGCACACAAGGTAATCGTTGGCAGGTCAACGATTGTGTGTTTGAAGAAATAGCCAATCAAGCATTCCGTTCCACACAAGGCCAAGGTACATTAATACAGCGATCGAAGTTTAAGAATGTAGGCAACGGTACTAACAACAGTGCAAATCCCAACGATGTCATGGTCTACTTCGGAGACAAGATAGGAAACGTTGTTGTGGCCTGTACCAGTGATAGACAACAAGATGCAGCCGTGACATCATTGTCTGCCACAGCGTCCTTCACTGAAGTATACAACAGTGCTGGTGTGAGTTTTGTAGACAAAAATTATTCACTGATTTATCTATCAGATAGTTTTGCTCCGCTGGCAGCATTCTCTGCACAAAATAAATTTACTGTAATAAATTACTGTCTTAAACTAGGTGAGCACACCAGATACGGCACAGCGACTATAGTTATCGGCGACGATCTCAGTCCTGATAGTCACGGCAGTGACGTTTCAATCACAGATAATTTTGTATATTCACCTAATACACTTACATCACCAGGAGGAAACACAATGAGTAATTTTGAATTTTCCGTTACTAAATCCAGTAACACAATACTCGACGATTCTACAGCATCGGTCGTAGACACTGTGATGTTGACTTATAAAAATCCTCTCGCCACTGGTATCACTGGTTCAATATCATTCGATGTTGCCTACGGTGTTTGATGAGCACGGGACTCAAAGATTAGCAGCTTGGCGACAGTTTAGACAGAGTTTAGAAACCAGCGAAACTGCATTGCAAGATGTAGCCAAATTATGGACACGTGCTCCATTTGTCAACAGCTATCTTGATCCCCAACTCCCCACAGAATGGCCCGATCCTTGGCATTTGATGCTGGATCTGCGGCTGGATGATCTTGCTCTTGTGTTGGGTATGCTGTATACTATCAAGTTAACACAGCGGTTTTCTCACACCGTTTGCGAGATACATATGTCTATGAGCCCAGAAAAAAATTCCACACAATATCTACTGTTAGTAGACAATGCTCATGTACTCAATCTAGATCACGGCGCAGTAGTAGAAAAACAAAGAATGGATTCATGGAATACCAAGACAATTTATTCTGTGTCCAACCTGTAATAAATACCCCACTACAATAAAAATAGAGAAAAATAAATGAGCATCACAGTAATTAAAAGAAACGGCAGCAGAGAATCTCTTGCTGTAGAAAAATGGCAGGCACAGGTAGCAAAAGTCTGCAAAGGCATAGCAGATGTTAGCCAAAGCATGATAGAAATTAAAGCACAACCACATTTCTATGATGGCATTACCACTGAAGAGATCGACGGTATTACTCTTAGAGCTATTGTTGATCTTATAGATGTAGAAAGCAATCCAGATGTTGGCAACACCAATTATCAATATGTAGCAGGTAAACAGCGATTAAGTATGCTACGTAAAGATGTATACGGCAGTTATGAACCACCGCATCTATATGAGATTGTCAAAACAAATGTAGCAACTGGTCTATATACCAACGAATTGCTAGAATGGTACAGTGAAGATGACTGGAACCGTATGCATGAAATGCTCGATCACGCTAAGGATGAAGAATATTCGTATGCGGCCATCGAGCAGTTGATTGAAAAATATCTTGTAAAGAATCGTGCAACAAAAGAAATCTACGAAACACCTCAGGTTCGATACATGATAGCAGCCGCTACTGTGTTTCACAAAGAAGAACCTAACTCGGCTCGAATGAAATACATTAAGGAATATTACAATGCAGCTTCTGATGGTTTATTTACTCTCGCTACTCCTGTTCTTGCTGGGCTTGGCACTCCCACTAAGCAGTTCAGTAGTTGTGTGCTCATTCGCAGTGATGATGATCTTGACTCCATTTTTGCTAGTGGCGAAATGATGGCCAAGTATGCCAGCAAACGTGCTGG
>Ga0209500_10001037_pt1 | contig 21857 bp, 23 predicted proteins | sample S_140212_EF_Meta_FD_187323 | JGI IMG/M metagenome (GOLD analysis project Ga0209500, IMG submission 187323) | Freshwater microbial communities from Lake Simoncouche, Canada to study carbon cycling - S_140212_EF_MetaG (SPAdes) (version 2) | ecosystem: Environmental > Aquatic > Freshwater > Lake ... | reverse complement strand
GATCAGCGCACCCGGCACCGAGGTGCGGTGCCGCGCGTCGGTGCCGACGACGACGTTCTCCAGGGCCGTCATCTCCCCCCACAGCCGGATGTTCTGGAACGTCCGCGCAATCCCCAACCGGGTGATTTGGTGGCGTTTCAACCGACCCAACGGCTCACCGTCGAAGACAACCGTGCCGGCGCTGGGCCGGTACACCCCGGTGATCGCGTTGAAGCAGGTGGTCTTACCGGCGCCGTTGGGGCCGATCAGGCCCAGGATCTCGCCGCGGTTGATCGAGAAGCTCACCGCATCCAGTGCGGTCAATCCGCCGAAGCTGACACTGAGGTCGCGGGTCTGCAGCAGCGCCTCGGTCATGTCGAGGCCTTGCCGCGAGCGGCGAGCAGGCTGCGCGCCGAGCGGCCGTAGGCGAGCAACTGCTGGCGCGCCGGGAACAGACCCTGCGGGCGGAAGATCATCAGCACCACCAGTGCCAGTCCGAAGAACAGATACTTCAGGTCGCCGAGATTGATACCGAAGGCCTCCACTCCGAGCAGGCGGTTGGGTAGGTAAACGATGACGAACGCGCCGAAGATGACACCGAGTTTGTTGCCTTGTCCGCCGAGCACCACCGCGGCCAGGAACAGCATCGAGTTGATGATGTTGAAGTTGGTCGGCGCGACGTACTGCACCTGCCCTGCGTACAGCGCACCGGACAGGCCACCGATGCCGGCGCCGATCACGAACGCCCACAGCTTGAACCGAAAGGTGTTGACGCCCATCACTTCCGCGGCGTCCTCGTCGTCACGGATCGCCACCCAGGCCCGGCCGACCCGGCTACGTTCGAGGTTGCCGACGAGCAGCAGTACAACACCGATGAGGATCAGACCGAGCCAGTACCACCAGGTTCCGTAGTTCGAGTTTCCCAACGCGTTGCCGCTGGAGAAGTAGCCGCCCGGTACCCGGTCCTCGCCCACGCCGGGGAAGGCGATCCGGTTCAGACCCCGCGAGCCGTTGGTGATATCGGACAGGTTGTCGGCCACTAAGCGGATGATCTCGCCGAAGCCGAGGGTGACGATGGCCAGATAGTCCCCCCGCAGACGCAGGGTCGGGATGCCGAGAATCAGCCCGGCCATGGCGGTGATGGCCATCGCGATCGGTACACACGACAGCCAGGCCCACTTGTCGCTGAGAAAACCGTTGGGGCTCACCTGGTTCCACGGGCTATCCGGACTGGTGAGCAGCGCGACCGTATAGGCACCGAGGGCGTAGAAGCCGACGTAGCCAAGGTCAAGTAGGCCGGCCTGGCCCACCACGACGTTGAGTCCGATGGCGATCAACGCCACCATGGCGAATTGGGCCATCACCGCGTCGAAGTTGATGCCCGGGGTGTTGATGAACGACGGCGTGTAAATGGGCAGCAGCGCCATCACCACGAAGCCGACGAGACCGAAACCCCATTTCTCGACCCGGCCGAGATCCGACCACCAGGTGCGCAACCGATCACCGGGGGCGGCAAGCACATTGGCGGCGCTCATGCCCGCGCCTTCCCGAGACTCTCGCCCAGGATTCCGGTGGGCCGGATCAGCAGGACCAGAACCAGCAGGACGAACGCGACGACGTCGCGCCACTGGGTGCCGAACAGTGCCTGACCATAGTTCTCCATGACACCGAGTAGCAGACCACCCAGCAGTGCACCGCGCAGGTTGCCGATGCCGCCGAGCACCGCCGCGGAGAAGGCCTTGATGCCGAGCAGGAATCCACCGGAGTAGATGATGCCCTGCGGCACCTTGAGGATGAACAACAGCGCGGCCGCGCCGGCGAGTAGGCCACCGATCAGAAAGGTGGTCATGATGATGCGCTCCCGGGAGACGCCCATCAGGGTCGCCGTCGTCGGATCCTGGGCGACGGCCCGGATTCCGCGGCCGAACTTCGTCCGGTTGATCGCGATATCGGTCAGCGCGGCCAGCACCACCGCGGATGCCACGATCACCAGGGTGACATTGGTGACGTCGGCGCCGAAGATGTGGAACTGAACCCTGGGCCGTACCAGGATGATCGGCTGCTGGGCGTTACTGCCGCCGTAGCCGGTGATGATCCGCGGCAGGATGAAGTGGACGAATTCCTGGATCACGAACGACATTCCGATGGCGGTGATCAGGAATGTCAGCGGCCGAGAGTTGCGCCGCCGCAACGGCCGGTAGGCCACCGCCTCCAAACCCAGAGCCGCTAAGCCGGAGACGCCCATGGCGAACAGCATGGCGATGCCGAGGTACAGCACCGTCAGTCCGACGCCCTTGTTGTAGGCGTTACCGCTGGGCGCGAACCCCAGGATCTTGTCCAGGCAGAAGTAGGCGCCGAACATGCCGAGCATGAAGATCTCGGAATGTGCGAAGTTGATCAGTCGCAGTACACCGAACACCAGGGTGTAGCCCACCGCGACCAGTGCGTAGATAGCACCCCAGGCAAAGCCGTCGATTGTCAACTGCCAGAAGCCGTTTCGCAGGTTCTCGACGTTGAAACCGATATTGCCGGCCAGGCAAGCGTAGTCGCCGAGGCACTGGTGAATCATTCGGCGGCGGACTCCCTGCGATCAGTACCCGGGGAGGGGACGCGCGGGACAACAGACCCGCACGTCCCCTCGCCGAAGTGCCTACTGAACCTTGTAGATCCAGATCATGTTCGACGTGAGCTCCCCATTGGGCGTCCACTGATACATACGCGCCACGCCCTGGCCGGAGTAATTCCGGACGTAGTCGAGCAGTGCCTCCCGGGTGACCGCACCCGAGTCGATACCCTTCAGCAGGATCGTGGCGAGGTCGTAGGCCTCGAGGCTGTAGGTGCCGGGCGCCTGACCGAACTTCTTGGTGTACTCATCGGCGAAGGCGCCACTGGCCGGGCCGCACGGGCAGGACAGGATCGCGCCGTCTGCCGCCTGGCCGGCGGATTTCACGAACTGAGGGTCGTTGAGACCGTCGGGACCGGAGAACGTACCGGTGTAACCGGCGTCCCGAAGCTGCTGCAGCAACAGGGCGGCCTCGGAGTAGTAGGACGCATAGACGACCAGATCGGGTGACTGCCCCTTGATCTGGGTAACGGCCGCCGAGAAGTCCTTGTCGCCCTTCTTCACCGAGATATTGCACGCCGAGTCGGCGATCGGGCCGAGGGTGTCGCGCACCGCATTGGCCTGGCCCAGGCCGGCGTCGGTGCTGTCATCGACCACGCAGGCCTTCTTCACGCCCACGACGTTCTTCAGATAGTTGGCCAGTGCCGGGCCCTGCACACCGTCATTCGACAGGCCACGGAAGAAGGTCTTCCAGCCCTGATCGGCGAGTGCGACGTTGGTGGCCGACGGGGTCAGCGCAGCCAAACCAGCCTGGTCAAACACCGCACCGGTGGCCTTGGTCTCACCCGACCAGGTGGGGCCGACCAGTCCGACGATCGCGGCGTCGCCGACGATCTGCGGCGCGATGGCCGTTGCCTTCTGGGCATCACCCTCGGTGTCGAAGGCCTTCAACTCAACCTGGCAGCCGGGGTTGGCGGCGTTGTGCTGATCGATCGCCAGTTGCGCGCCGTCTTTGACGTTGGTACCGAACGGGGCGTCCGCTCCGGTCAGCGGACCGGCCATAGCGATCGCGAGTGGCGCGCAGGTGGCGGTGCCATCGCCGGCCGGGTTGGCCGGCGGCGCGGCATCGGTCGCCAACGTGATCTCGGCACCGTTCTGGTCGACCGGCATCTGCGGGACAATCTTGAGGTTCGTCTCGGCCACCTGCGCCGAGGTGGTGGCGCTCGAAGCAGTGTCGGTCGATGTGGACTGCTTGCTACAACCGGCGACGCCAAGCACCGCAAGCGCGGCCGCACTGGTCGCGATCGCGCTGCGGACTGTTCTGCTTCTCATCTGCTACCTCCGGATCGTGTGTCCTGTCGGCGACGACCCTACAGTCCGAGTTGCCGCTTCATCATCGGCTACTGGCTCATCGGCTATTGAACCTTGTAGATCCAGATCAAGGTGGTGGTCAGTTCACCGGTGTCGGTCCACTGGTATTTGCGGGCTACCCCTTGGCCGTCGTAGGCCTTGGTGAAGGCCAACAGCGCTTCCCGGGTGACTGCGCCGGAGTCGATTCCCTTGGCCAGGATGGTGCCGAGGTCGTAACCCTCGGTGCTGTAGGTCCCGGGGGCCTGACCGAACTTGGCGGTGTACTCGGCGGCGAATTCCGGTGAGGCGGGACCGCACGGGCAGGACAGCACAGCATCCTTGGAGGACTCCCCGGCCTGCTTGACGAACTCGTCGTCCTTGGTGCCGTCGGCGCTGACGAACGTGCCGGTGAAGCCGGCGTCGCGCAACTGCTGCACGAACGGGGCAGCCTCGGCGTAGTAACCGCTGTAGAACACCGCGTCCGGCGACTGGCCCTTGATCTGAGTCACCGCCGCCGAGAAGTCCTTGTCGCCCTTCTTCACCGAGATATTGCAGGCGGAGTCAGCCACCGGGCCGAGGGTATCGCGGACGGCCTTGGCCAACCCGGTTCCGTAGTCGGTGCTGTCGTCGACGACGCAGATCTTTTTGTCCCCGAGGGTGTTCTTCAGGTAGTTGGCGACCGACGGGCCCTGCACTCCCGTCGTGGCCAGGCCGCGCAGGAACGTCTTCCACCCCTGATCGGACAGTGTCACGTTGGTGGCCGAAGCGGTGGCAGACACGAGACCGGCCTGATCGAACACCCCGCCGGTGGCCTTGGTCTCACCGGAGAACGCCGGCCCGATCAGTCCGATGATCGCCGCATCACCGACGATCTGCGGCGCGATGGCGGTGGCCTTTTGCGGATCACCCTCGGTGTCGAATGTCCTCAGTTCGATCTGGCAGCCCGGGTTGGCGGCGTTGTGCTTGTCGAGGGCCAGTTGCACACCATTTTTGATGTTGATGCCCAGCGCCGCGTCGGGTCCGTTGAGAGCACCCGCCATGGCGATCGTCACCGGCGCACAGGTGGCCTTGCCGTCGCCGGCCGGATTCACCGGAGCGGCCGCGGCATCCGCTTTGACCTCCGCGCCGTTCTGGTCGATCTGGACCTGCTCGACGATCTTCAAATCGGTGGGCGCCGCGGTCGCCGCCGAAGCAGATGGGCCGCCTGCGGCCGAGTCACTGCTGGGTGCTTTTTGACTGCACCCGGCGATGCCCAGCATCACCAGGGCGGCCGAACTGATTGCGATCGCATTGCGTGTCGTCTGGGCGCGCATGTTCTACCTCCGGGTCAATGGTTCTCAGCTGAGCATCGGCTGCGCAGTCCGCTGATGGTCCGCTGATGGGTTCGCGTCGACACTTTCGCTAAAAGATAGCCAACATCAGGGCCCATCGCGCGTAATCGGGGGTTTGAGCGTCTCCAGCACCACCTCGGCCACACGTTTCATGCTGGTGCGCCGGTCCATGGCGGCGCGCTGCATCCAGGCGAACGCCTCGGGTTCGGTCATCGCATGTCTGGCCTGCAGCAGGCCTTTGGCCCGCTCCACCAATTTGCGGGTCTCCAGCCGTTCACCGAGGTCGGCAACCTCCCGCTCCAGGGCGGCGATCTCACGGAACCTGCTCATCGCCACCTCGATCGCCGGCATCAGATCACTAATCGAGAAGGGTTTGACCAGGTAGGCCATCGCTCCGGCATCGCGGGCCTTCTCAACCAGGTCGCGCTGACTGAATGCGGTCAGCAGCACCACCGGTGCGATTCGTTTGGCGGCGATCTCGGCGGCCGCATCAATGCCGTCGCGCCGCGGCATCTTGACGTCCATGATCACCAGGTCCGGCCGCAGACTCTCGGCGAGGTCGACGGCCTCCTGACCGTCACCGGCCTCGCCGACAACGTCGTAGCCCTCGTCGCGCAGCATCTCAGCCAGGTCCAGTCGGATCAGCGCCTCGTCCTCGGCGATCAGCACCCGGTGCGGGGCCGGGCTGGCGGGGTGGGTGGTGAGATCGACCATGGTTGCCATTGTGTCGCTGCTGACGTCCAAGCGCCCACCCCGGGCCGTATCCACTATCGTGGGACACCGCTGTCGCGAGCCGCCCTCGTATCCCAACTGGCAGAGGAAACGGATTCAAAACCCGTGCAGTGTGAGTTCGAATCTCACCGAGGGCACCAGTAGGTAACTCGGCGACGTGGTAGATAGCGGCGTATTGCTCGCCAAACCGTTCGCACGGAAACGTCCCGGCAACGGCGACCGTCGCGAGTTTCACGCGGATTCGGCAGCGGCACTAACGCATTCACGTGCCATGAGTTACGGTCCCTTGCGTGGAACGTCGAGAGATGGCCGCCAAATTAGGGCAGGCCGAGAATTTCTGCACCGAACTGCACGCGCACATCGCGCAATTGGAAGAGCAGTCCGGCAAGTTCAGAGCGCAGATGGCGCGATACACCGCCATCGGACAACATAACCAGGTCAAGCGATTGCAGAGTCAATTGCGCATGCTCATCCTGGAGCGACGGCATGTGGTCAACATGCTGGCTTCCCTCGGCCATGGCTACCCGTGCGGGCATGCTCGCGCCGACGCCCATTACGCACACCCTCAGTTGCTGGAGCACTCCACGACCGCGTAGGGCCCCACGGAAATCTGCTGGTCGATCACCTTGCCGTCGGCAACGACCCGGCAGACGATCAAGCCCGACCCGGCGTATTGCGCCCTGACCATTGCGGTGAATCCCGCACCTGCACTGACCACCTTGGTCCACGGCAATCCGACGTCCGTCTGCTGTTGCTCACCATCGTTGGTCGCGTAGCTGATACTCAATGCGCGTTGCGACGGGTGACCCATGGCGGTGCTGTCATATTCGACCTGATAGCGAATCGTCCTACCGGCGATGTCGGCGTTGCCCTGCCCAAACCGCCCGCAGCCGCCAACGGCACTGACCACCGCCGCCAGCAGAACGCACAGAGCGACCCGGTTGCCCTTCACAGTTGCGATATCTTGCCACGCCGGACGATCCGTGGCCCAACTCCTGCGGCGCTACCGCCGGCGAAGCCTGCTAGGTCCGCTCGCGCTCAGCGAGGTCCCGGATACCCGCCACGGTGGCGTGCATTCCAGCCTCCCATTGCGCGAGCCGCCGGGCGACGATCTCGTCGGCCCGGTCGGGTTCGCGTTCGATCAGCATCGTCACCCCGGATCGGCCCGGACCGAGCCGCGCGGTGTAGCGCAGACGGGTACCCTGGGGTATCGGATCAGTCTCGAATTGCCAAGTGGCCGCGCACATCTCGGGATCACCGACCGCCCAGCCAAACACCCGCGGCGGTTCGCACTCGATGATATGCGACGTTGTCGTCCATTCCCCGATGGCCGGGTGGCGGTTGGTCCCCAGGAACTGCGCCCCGAGTGCGGGAGCATCGAAACCCTCGGCCCATTCGGCGTGCTGAAGTTCGGTGCTGAACCGCGGCAACAGGGTGACATCGCTGATCAGTTCCCACACCCGTTCGGGCGATGCGGCGATATCGATAGCTACCGAAGCCTCGCCATGGATCACGGGGGAAATATAGACCGGCTCAGATCAACTGCGGAAGCATCAGCATCCGGATGGTGGTGGTGACCAGCAGCAGCAGTGCTGTCAGTATCAGCGCCACCTGAATCTTCGGTGCGGAGAACTTGGTCGCGACGCTGGCGAAGAACAACACCAGGGCGAACAGCACCGCGAGCATCACGTGCCGAGTAGCGGTGTTGCTGGCCCTATCGGCATCGGCCAGACTCGCCTCGGCCTTGCGGGAGAACTCATCAGCCTGCACCTGAGCCGGCACCACGTAGCCCGGCAGCGACAGTGGGGTTCCGTCAGGTATCGCGGCGGGGTTCCCGTCGGCGTCCACCGGAACCGTCCCGAGCCACTGCTTCTGCACCACGTCCAGGGCCGGCGAGAACCGGTCGCGCAGGAAGCCAGCCCGCAGCTTCTGCTTCGCGGCAGTCGCCTCCACCCAGGCGATCCACATCTGGGAGTCGACGACCGATTGGCTGGCGGCCTCCGATGCCGCCCGGTTGGCGTCACTGCGCTGAATCGCCGACAGCGATTGGGCGTCGGACTGGGCATTGGCCCACTGACTGGCCTGAAACGACGCCCACGTGGTAGCAACGGCGGCGATGGCCAAAATGATCGCCGTCCAGGAGTCCAGGATCCGTTGCCGTCGCTCCCATGGGCCCTCGGGTTCGTCGTGGGCGATCTCCGTGCCCAGCAGGTCGGTGCCCACCACGTCGTCGACGAGGTGGTCGACTTTTTCCAGCACGCTTTCGTTGTCGGCGTTCTCCACGATGGCATTGTGCCTCAAGCGGCCACGGCGGGATACGCTTGATCGGTGAGGTCCGAGCGGAAACGCACTGGACGAATACTGCCGGAACTGCCCTTCCGGCGGTCGGACTGTGAGCGCCTGCAGCGCCGCCCACCGGCGCGCAACCAGCACTGGGCCGACTCCGTCACCCGCGGGCAGCGAATCCTGAACTTCGCCACCTGGATCGCCGCATTCGTCACCGCCGCATTGGGCATCCTGCAGACGATCACCGGCAGCGGTGTGCTGTACATCGGCGTGATCAACCTTGCGGTGGCCGCGATATTCCTGGCTATCCCACTGCTGCACCGGTTCGGAAACATCATCGCCGCACTGGTTTTCGTCACCATCGCCTACGCCTCGCTGACCTTCGTGGGCTCCCAGGTCGGCACCGACTCCGGTGTGCAGTTCTACTACCTGGTTTCGGCGTCGCTGGCCGTGCTGGTGCTCGGTACCGAGCATGTGAAGCTGGCGAGCACGGTGGTGGCGATCGGCGCGGGCCTCTGTGTCGCTCTGCAGTTCCTGGTCCCGCCCGACACCGGCATCCAGCCGCGATGGGCGCTGAACGCCGGATTCGTACTGGCCACCGTCGCAGCCTGCGTGATGATGTTCGCCACCGTCTGGTACGCCATGCGCGAGGCGTCGCGGGCCGAGGCAGCCATGGAGGTGGAGTACAACCGCTCCGAGGCACTGCTGGCCAATATCCTTCCCGCCAGTGTCGCCGCGAAACTCAAGGATCCGGCGCACGGGGTGATCGCCGACCGCTACGACGACGCCTCGATCCTGTTCGCCGATATCGCCGGATTCACCGAGCGAGCCAGCGACATCCCGCCCACCGAACTGGTGCGATTCCTGGACCGGCTCTACACCACCTTCGACCGACTGGTGGACCGGCACGGCCTGGAGAAGATCAAGACCACCGGCGACTCCTACATGGTGGTCAGCGGCGTACCGACACCGCGGCCGGACCATGTCGAGGCGATCGCCGGGCTGGCACTGGACATGTCCCGCGCCGTCGCTGATCTGCGCGATCCCCGGGGCAACCCGGTGCCACTACGGATGGGCATCGCCGCCGGACCAGTGGTGGCCGGCGTGGTGGGTGCCCGACGGTTCTTCTACGACGTGTGGGGCGACGCCGTCAACGTCGCGTCGAGGATGGAATCCACTGATCTCGAGGGCCGAATTCAGGTGCCGCAGAACGTTTTCGAGCGCCTGAAGCACGCCTTCGTGCTCGAGGAGCGGGGCGAGATCGACATCAAGGGCAAGGGCATCATGCGGACCTGGTACCTGATCGACCGCAAGCCGGTAGCACCGACCGTCCGCGACGATTCCGAAACGATTTCCGATCCGGCTGCGCGCATTGAGAGCCGAAGCGGCTAGCGGCCGCTACATCACCTTCGACAGGAATGCCCTGGTGCGGTCGTGCTGTGGGTTGGCGAGCACGTCCCGGGGCGGGCCGCTCTCGACGATCACACCGCCGTCCATGAACACCAGTTCGTCGGCGACCTCGCGGGCAAACCCCATCTCGTGGGTCACCACGATCATCGTCATGCCGGCGCCGGCGAGGGTCTTCATGACGGCGAGCACCTCGCCCACCAGTTCGGGATCCAGCGCCGAGGTGGGTTCGTCGAACAACATCAGCTTGGGGTCCATGGCCAACGCACGCGCGATCGCCACCCGCTGCTGCTGCCCCCCGGACAGCTGCGCCGGGTAGGCGTCGGCCTTCTCGCCGAGGCCCACCTGGTCCAGCAGATCCCGAGCCCGCTCGATGGCCGCAGCCTTCTTGACCTTCTTGACGTGTATCGGGGACTCGATGATGTTCTCCAGGGCGGTTCGGTGCGGGAACAGGTTAAAATGCTGGAACACCATGCCGATGTCACGGCGCTGCCGGGACGCCTCGCGTTCGGGCATCTCGTAGAGCTTGCCACGCAACTCTCGGTAGCCCACCAGTACGTCGTCGACGTAAAGCCTTCCGGCAGTGACGGTTTCGAGGTGGTTGATGCAGCGCAGGAAGGTCGACTTACCCGAACCGGAGGGTCCCACCAGAACCAGTACCCGCCCACGTTCGACCGAGAGCGTCACGCCCTTGAGCACCGACAGCGCACCGAAGTCCTTGCATACCTGCTCGGCCCGCACCATCGCCGTCATAGGTGACCCGCGTCGGTCTGAGCCTTCGCCAAAGCTTCCAACTGCTTGGCGGTCAACTTCCGGGAGATCCCCCTCGAGAAGTGCTTCTCCAGGTAGTACTGCCCGATCATAAGCACGCTGGTGATCGCCAGGTACCAGGTGGCGGCGACCAGCAGCAGTGGGACCGGTTCGAAGGTTCGCGCGGCGATCTCCCGGGAGGCGATGCTGTAGAGGTCATAGGAGTACGGCACCGCCGTGACCAGCGAGGTGGTCTTGAGCATGCTGATGAGTTCGTTGCCGGTGGGCGGAATGATCACCCGCATCGCCTGCGGCAGCACCGTGCGGCGCATCGTCATTCCCCACGACATTCCCAGTGCCGTGGATGCCTCCATCTGCCCCTCCGGCACGGATGTGATTCCGGCCCTGATGATTTCGGCCATGTACGCCGCCTCGTTGAGGCCTAATCCGATCACCGCCAATAGGAACGGGATCGACAGGCTCTGCAGGTTCAGGTGGAAAAGGGACGGTCCGAACGGCACGCCGATCTGAATGTTCTGGTAAATCGTCGGGAGCAGACCCCAGAACACCAACTGCACGTACACCGGGGTGCCGCGGAAGATCCACAGGAATGCCCACGACACCGACTGCAATACCCGGTTGGGCGACAACCGCATGACCGACAGCACGATTCCGAGCACAACGCCGAGCACCATCGCATACGCCGTCAGCTGCAGGGTGTTCATCACACCGAGCAGGATCCGGTCGTTGAACAGATACTCCGCGTAGGTGGACCAGCCATAGGCCTTATTGGTGGCCGCGCCGTACACGAACAGGGCGACGAGGACGACGATGATCACCGCAGCGACCCAGCGCCACGGATGCCTCAGTGGCACCGCGTCGATGGCGGGCGGGGTCACCCGATTGCTGGGCGGCGGAACCGACGATTCAACGACCGTCGTATCGCTCAACTGGTGGCCCCGTTGATGACCGGCTTGCTGATCATGCCCGACTCGGCACCCCAGTTGGCGGCGATCGTCTTGTAGTCACCGGTGGAGATCAGATGCTCAAGCGCCTTCACCAGAGACTGCGCCAACGGCGAGCCCTTCTGGACCGGCCACCCGTAGGGAGCGGAGTCGGCGATCGCCCCGGCAGCCTCAAGCTTGCCGTTGCTCTGCTTGATCGCGTACGCCGTCACCGGGGAATCCGCCGACATCGCATCCACCTGGCCCAGCACCACCGCGTTGGTTGCGGCGTCCTGGCCGTCGAACTTGACGATCTGGATCTCCGGCTTGCCGGCGTCGACGCATTTCTTGCTCTTGGCCGGAAGTTCGTCGGTCTCCTGGGTGGTGGTGGCCTGAACCGCCACCTTCTTGCCGCAGGCGTTGTTCGGGTCGATATCCGAACCGGGACGCTGCGCCCAGAGGATCCCCGCCGAGAAATAGTCGACGAAGTCCACCGACTGCTGGCGTTCCTTGGTGTCGGTGAAGGACGACATACCGACGTTGTAGGTGCCCTGCTGGATCGACGGGATGATCTTGGCGAAGTCAGCCTCGCGGTAGTCGGTGGTGAGTCCCAGTGTGGCCGCCACCGCATTCATCAGGTCGACATCGAATCCGACGATCTTGCCGTCGGCATCCTTGAACTCGTTCGGCGCGTAGGGCAGGTTGACGCCGACGGTCAGCGTGCCGGAGTCCCGGATGTCCGCCGGAAGGGTCGCGGCGATCTCGTCGACCTTCTGCGCAGTGACAGCAGTCGACGGCATCGCAGCGGCGCCGGTGCCGGTCGCGGTGCCCGAACCGGTCTCAGCGCTCTTGGCGCATCCCGACAACGTGAGTGCGCCGGCGACGGCGACGGCCGCCGCAACGCGCCACCACGATGCCCGAGTGTCATGTCCTGTGAGCATGGTTACCCCTTCTCTAGTCCGACGTCCCTGCTTGCGCGACAGTATCGCGCTCAGCGCAAACCTGCAGCGCAACGGCGCCGATGAGGCCGCCCGGCTTTTCAATACCGGCAGTGCGTAAGCAGGTGTGAAAGACTTAAGAACATGACAATTGCCTCTGGGGGAAATCTCGTTCCGCATCTGTGGAAGTCGGTCCTACTGACCGGCGTCCTGTCCGTGATTCTCGGCGCGATGGTGCTGGCCTGGCCCGGCAAGACCATCATCATCGCCGGACTTTTCTTCGCCGCCTATCTGCTCGTGACGGGTATTTCACAGATTTTCCATGCCTTCACCCTGCACATCTCCGGCGGCGGCCGGGCATTGCTGTTCATCAGTGGCGCAGCCTCACTGGTGCTGGCGGTGCTGTGCTTCAAGAGCCTCACCAACACGATCCTGCTGCTGGCCATCTGGATCGGAATCGGATTCATCTTCCGCGGTGTCGCTGAGGCGGCGTCGGCGATCAGCGAACCGGGAGCACCGGGACGCGGCTGGCAGATCTTCCTCGGCGTCATCACCGTGATCGCCGGTGTCATCGTGATGGGTTACCCGATCTCGTCGCTGGGCACGCTCACTCTCGTCGTGGGCATCTGGCTGATCATCCTCGGCGTGCTCGAGATCATCGCGAGCTTCGGAATCCGCAAGGCGGGCAACGAGGTGCGGGCCGCGGTCAGCGAAGTCATCGGAGCCCGCTGACCCCTGACGACACGGGAGCGCGAGCAATGACCGAGAACCCGGTACCGTCCGGCAACCCCGACGTTCCGCCGCCGGCCGGAACGCCGCCGTATCCGTACTCGTATCCGCCCGGCCCGGACCAGGCGGGTGCTTATCAACCCGGCGCGTACCAACCGGGCGCCTATCCCCCGGGCGCTTATCAACCCGGCGCGTACCAACCGGGCGCCTATCCCCCGGGTGCTTACCCATCCGGGGCGTATCAGGGCGGCTACCCGCCGCCACCGATGCCGTACGGGGACTACTACCAGGCAGCGCCCACAGCCCCGAAGAACGGCCTCGGGATCGCGGCACTGGTGGTTGCCATCATCGCGTTGCTCGGATCGTTCACGATCGTCGGCGGCATCCTCGGCGGCGTCATCGCGCTGATCCTCGGGGTCATCGGCCGGAGCCGGGCGAAAAGTGGCGAGGCCAATAATGGCGGGGTGGCCCTGGCGGGCATCATTCTCGGGGTCATCGCGATCATCGTCAGCCTGGTCTTCATCCCCATCTACGTCGGCCTCTTCAATGACATCGGCGGCGGCGGCTACTTCGAATGCCTGCAGCAGGCCGGGCAGGACCGCACTGCGGTCGCGCAATGCTCCGATGAACTGCGCCAGACGATGTCCAACCGGCTCACCGACGTCCCCACCCGGTAGCGGCCCCACCCGGTAGCGACCGTCAGTTGTTCGCGCCCGGAAAGTGTTTGACGATTCCCTCCTGGGCGACTGTGGCGACAACTCGTCCGGAGCGGTCGAAGAAATGCCCCATGCCTAGACCGCGCGACTCCGCGGCCACCGGCGACGTCGTCGAGTAGAGCACCCAGTCGGAGAAATCGATCGGCCGGTGGAACCAGACCGAGTGGTTGATGGTGACGGCGAAGATCCGGTCCCACCCCCAGGACAAACCGTGGGTGGTGATGATCGAGTCCAGCACCGTGGTGTCGGAGGCATAGATCATCGCGCCGGTATGCAGCACCTGATCCGCCGGCATCGGTCCGGCGGCCTTCAGCCAGACCCGGTTGTGGTCGAGTCGGGCGCCCTTGTTACGCATCACCCACGCCGGGTCGTTGGCGTAGCGCCATTCGATCGGACGCAACGCAGTGACAAATCCGGGCACGATCTCCTCGTATCCGACGAGCACCTCGTCGATCGTCGGGAGGGTGGACGGGTCCGGGGTATCGGGGGCAGAGTGGCTGTGTTCCAGGCCCTTACCGGCGGACAGATACGACACCAGCGCGCTGGCCAGCAGGGTGTCACCCTGCCTGACATCCACCCGACGATTGGCGAACCGCCGTTCATCGCGCAACCGGACTACATGGAACTCGATATCGCTCACCGGGTCGCCACCGGCGATGAAATGCACCGAGAGCGTATTCGGCGGTGTGTCGTGATCCAGCGTGCGAGTGGCCGCCACGAACGCCTGCGCCATGAGTTGACCGCCGAAGGTGCGAACCGGATTTTTGCGCGGATGCCGGCCGGTGAACACGTCATCGCCGATCGCGGAAACGTCGAGAATGGCCAGCAGTTCGTCGAGATCGGACTGTCCCACCGGGCGACGGCCGCCTTTCGCTGGCTAGTGGTCGTTCTCCCCGATCCGATGAACCTGAATCAGGTTGGTTGAGCCTACTGTGCCAGGCGGTGCACCGGCGACGATGATCACCAAGTCTCCGCGCTGGTAGCGGCCCAACTTCAGCATCGCGTGGTCGACCTGCCGGATCATATCGTCGGTGCTGCCGGCATGCGGCACGATAAATGTCTCGGTGCCCCAGGTCAGCGCCAACTGGCTGCGGACCTCCGGCGCGGTGGCGAACGCCAGCAGCGGTATCGGGCTGTGCAGCCTCGACAACCGCCGCACGGTATCGCCGGATGAGGTGAACGCCACCAGTGCCTTGGCGTCGAGTCGCTCGCCGATATCGCGCGCGGCATAGGAGATCACCCCGCGCTTGGTCCGGGGCACATGTGCCAGCGGTGGCGCGGCCGTGGAGTTCTCCTCGACGGCGCAGATGATCCGTGCCATCGTCCGCACGGCTTCCAACGGGTAGGCGCCCACCGACGTCTCACCGGAGAGCATCACCGCGTCGGCTCCGTCGAGCACCGCGTTGGCGACGTCCGAGGCCTCCGCCCGGGTGGGCCGCGAGTTCTGAATCATCGACTCAAGCATCTGGGTGGCCACGATGACCGGCTTGGCGTTCTCCCGCGCGATCTGGATGGCCCGCTTCTGTACCAGCGGGACCTCCTCGAGTGGCAGTTCCACGCCGAGGTCGCCGCGCGCCACCATGACCGCATCGAAGGCCAGCACGACGGCTTCAAGGTTGGCAACCGCTTCGGGCTTTTCGAGTTTCGCGATCACCGGGACACGGCGACCGACGCGGTCCATCACCTCGTGCACCAATTCGATGTCGGCCGGTGAGCGAACGAAGGACAGCGCGACCAAGTCAACACCGAGTGTCAGGGCGAACTCCAGATCGCCAATGTCCTTGGCGGACAGGGCCGGAACCGAAACTGCCACGCCCGGCAGCGACAGGCCCTTGTTATTGCTGACGGGTCCGCCCTCGGTGACGGTGCACACCACATCGTCGCCGTCGATGCGTTCGACGGTGACGGCCACCTTGCCGTCGTCGATGAGCAACCGGTCGCCGGGCTTGGCGTCTTCGGCCAACTGCTTGTAGGTGGTGGACACCCGGTCGTGGCTGCCCTCGCACTCCTCGACGGTGATGCGAACGGTATCGCCGTTCTCCCAGACCGCCTTACCATCGGCGAACCGACCTAATCGGATCTTCGGCCCCTGCAGATCGGCCAGGATTCCCACGGCACGACCGGTGACCTCGGAGGCTTTGCGCACCCGCTCATAGGAAGCCCTGTGTTCGGCGTGGTCACCGTGGCTGAAATTGAGCCGCGCGACGTCCATTCCGGCGTCCACCAGTGCCCGGACCGCGTCGTCGGTGCCGGTAGCCGGACCGAGGGTACAGACGATCTTGCCGCGGCGTGTCACGGCCCGAGCATAGTCACGTTGCGTGACGTAAAGGGGGCCTAGATGTTGAAAAGTGGTCTAGCCGCTGAACACCGTTGGAACGAGCGGAAACCCGGGCAGGTTGCGCAGCACGGTCCACCCGAGCATGGCGATCGCGATGACGACGATCACCGCCGGGGTTAACACCCGCTGGCCGCGCCTGCGGCGCCAGACCGCCCAGATCGCCAGCAGCGGTAGACCGATCAGCAGAAAGACGTTGTCGACGACTGCAGCGGACACCTCGCCGTGCAGCAGATCGTGGGTCATCCGCAGTCCGCCGCAGGCCGGGCAGTTCCACCCGGTGAGCAATTTGAACGGGCAGGCTGGGAACAGTGCACCGGGCCGGTGCGGGTCGACGAGCCCGACGTAGGTCAGGGCGCCGATGGCCAGCGCACCCGATGCGACTCCGGCGTACCGCCGGGTGCGGGTGCCGTTAGACGGCATCGCGCAGTGGCCGGCCCGCGGGGTCGCGCACCCTGTCGGTGAGAATCAGGACGGCGTCGACGATTCCCCAGATCACCGGCACGATGAAGCCGATCCCGCAGGTGATGAGTCCGAAAACCAGTCCGCCGACCAGTTGGATGATGCCCAGCGTGGTGTAGCCCAGGTAGATCCGGCCGATCCCGAGGACGCCGACGAGGCCCAGTAGTTGCAGCAGCCCGGCTACCACCTTGGATTTGTCCGACAGCGGTTCCCCGGTGCGCGGGTGCCGGCCGTAGGGCGCGGCGGGGTCGGGATAGAAGCCGGGCGGTGGGTAGGGCGGTGGGTAGGGCTGGTACGGCGGTGGGGTCGGGGGCGGGTACTGGGACGAGTAGGGGGGCGGGAAGTTGGGTGGCGGGAAGTTGGGTGGCGGGAAGTTGGGTGGCGGGAAGTTGGGTGGCGGGGTCTGCTCCGCGCCTCCGAACGGTTGCTCGGTCATGGGATCAGCATGCCAGAGCGGTCAGTGCCCACCCTTGCTTCCGACGCCCCAGAGCAGACGCCGCAGTGTCGAACCGAAGCCTGCGGCCTCGGGTTCGGGTTCGGGTTCTGGCTCGAGTTCGGTCGAGACGACGACTTCGGTCTCGGGCTCGGTTTCGGTCTCGACGACAACCACCTCGGTCTCGACGGCGTCCTCGGCCTCCGCCTCGACAACCACCCCCGGCTCGGCCTCCGCCTCGACCACCACCCCCGGCTCGGCCTCCGCCTCGACCACCACCCCCGGCTCGGCCTCCGCCTCGACCACCACCCCCGGCTCGGCCTCCGCCTCGACCACCACCTCGATGGCGGCCTCGTCGGTCGACGTGGACTCGTACATCACGACGATCTCGGCACTCTCGGCCTCGGGCGCACTCGCGTACACCACCACCGGGCCATCGTCCTCGGCGATCTCGGCCTGATCGTCGACCGCGTCACCGTCGCCGATCACCACTGTGGACTCGACCTCGTCGAGGACGTCCTGCTCGGCGTCGGTGGCCGGTTCGGCCTCGATGACGAGCTCCGCCTCGTCGGCGGCGACATCAGCGTCGGCGATCTCGTCTTCCTGTTCGTCCTCGGTGGCAGCCTCTTCGGCGTCGACCTCCGCTACGAACTCGGCGTCGGCGTCGGCGTCGGCGTCGACCTCCGCTATGAACTCGGCGTCCGCATCGACCTCGATGTCGTCGGCGATGTCGTCGCCGACCGCCTCGGCGTCCTCCTGCTCGTGATCACCGGCCACCGTGACCGCGGCGAGGATGCCGCTGCCCTTGGCCACCGCAGCCAGTTCCCCAGCGAGTTCCTCGACTGCACGCTCCTCATCCGGCTCATGGCCACCGAGCGTCGCCGGATCCTCGCGCCCCTTCGGTGCCAGCAGCATGTACACCACGGCCCCGATGAACACGAACCCCGCGGTGAACACATTGATCCGAATACCGGCGATGTGAGTTGCGGTGTCAGCGCGCATCAACTCGACCCAGAACCGGCCGACGCAGTAGGACGCCACATAGAGCGCGAACAATCGGCCGTGGCCGAGACGGTACTTGCGGTCGATATAGAGCAGGAACACGAATACCAATAGGTTCCACAGCAGTTCGTAGAGGAACGTCGGATGCACGACGGCGGCCACCTGGCCGGTTGAGATGCCGTCGAGCGAATGCACGTCGACCACGCCGGAGGAGTCACGGCGATAGAAGATCTCCAAGCCCCAGGGCACGGTGGTCTCCCGGCCGTAGAGTTCCTGGTTGAAGTAGTTGCCCAGCCGGCCGATCGCCTGCGCCAGCACAATGCCCGGAGCAACCGCGTCGCCGAAGGCCGGCAGTGGAATCCCCCTGCGGCGGCAGGCAATCCACGCTCCGACACCACCGAGGAAGATGGCACCCCAGATGCCGAGACCGCCCTCCCAGATCCGAAGTGCCGCGCCGATTCCGGCGCCGCCCTGCCCGAAATAGGAACGCCAGTCGGTCAACAGGTGATACAGCCGGCCGCCGATCAGACCGAACGGCACCGCCCACAGCGCGATGTCGTAGACGACCCCGCGCTCTCCGCCGCGGGCCACCCAGCGGCGGTCACCGATCACCAACGCAGCGATGATGCCGGCGATGATGCACAGCGCGTAGGCCCGGATCGGAACCGGGCCCAGGTACCACACGCCCTGGCCGGGACTCGGGATCAGGGCAAGCACCGTCGTCGTCACGTGGCGGGCACCTTCGTTCGAACCCCCACGGCAAGTTCCTCCGTCAATGTCCGCACCGCGTTGACGCCGTCGCTGAGTACCGACACCAGTGCCGAACCCACGATGACGCCATCGGCGAATGTCGCGATCTCGGCGGCCTGCTGCGCCGACCGCACGCCCAGGCCCACCCCGATCGGAATATCGGAGATCTCCCGGACCCGGCGGACGAGATCGGGTGCCGCCTGCGACACCACGTCACGGGCACCGGTCACACCCATGGTCGACGCCGCGTAGGAGAACCCGCGGGATGCTTCGACGGTGCGGGCCAAGCGTTCCGGTGTCGAGGACGGAGCCACCAGGAAGATCCGGTCCAGGCCATGGTGTTGCGATGCCGACAGCCACGCGTCCGCCTCGTCGGGAATCAGGTCGGGCGTGATCATGCCCAGCCCGCCGGCGGCGGCCAGGTCCCGCGCGAACGCGTCGACGCCGTAGTGCAGCACCGGATTCCAGTAGCTCATCACCACTGCTTTACCGCCGGCGGCGCTGATCGCCTCGACTGCCCGCAGGGTGTCGCTGACCCGCACACCGGACTGCAGTGCGGTCTCGGTGGCGGTCGCGATCACCGGGCCATCCATGCCGGGATCGGAGTACGGCACACCGACTTCGATGATGTCGCAACCCGATTCACACATCGCGACCATGGCCTCGATCGACGTCGGCACATCCGGGTAGCCGGTCGGCAGGTAACCGATCAGTGCAGCCCGGCCCTCGGCACGGCAGGCGTCGAAGATCGGTGCCAACCGACCTGTCGGACTGTGCTGAACGGTCATGAGGGCGCCGGCTTATCGCCGTCGAACAAATCGAACCACCGGGCGGCGGTCTCCACGTCCTTGTCCCCGCGGCCGGACAGGTTGATCAGGATGATCGACTCCGGTCCGAGTTCGGCGGCGAGGTCTGCCACGCCGGCGATGGCGTGGGCGGTCTCGATGGCCGGGATGATGCCCTCGAGTCGGCACAGCAGCCGGAACGCATTCATCGCCTCGGTGTCGGTGATGGGCCGGTACTCGGTGCGGCCGGCCTCCTTGAGGAACGCGTGTTCGGGTCCGACGCCCGGATAATCCAATCCGGCTGAGATGGAATGGGATTCGATGGTTTGGCCGTCGGTATTCTGCATCACATAGGAGTACGACCCCTGGAACGCACCGGGTGTCCCGCCGGAGAATGTGGCGGCGTGCCGTCCGGTCTCGACACCGTCGCCGCCGGCCTCGTAGCCGATCAGCCGAACGCCCGGATCGTCGATGAAGGCGTGGAAGATGCCGATCGCGTTGGATCCCCCGCCGACACACGCGGTCACGGCGTCCGGCAGGCGGCCGGCCTGATCCAAGATCTGGGCGCGGGCTTCGAGTCCGATGACGCGCTGAAAGTCGCGCACCATCAGCGGGAACGGATGTGGTCCGGCGGCGGTGCCGAAGCAGTAGTAGGTGTCGTCGGCGTTGGCCACCCAGTCCCGGAAGGCCTCGTTGACGGCGTCCTTGAGTGTCTTCGATCCCGATTGCACCGCCACGACCGTCGCGCCCAGCAGTCGCATCCTGGCGACATTGAGCGCCTGGCGGGCGGTGTCGACCGCGCCCATGTAGACCACGCACTCCAGACCCAGCAGCGCGCACGCGGTTGCCGTCGCCACGCCGTGCTGGCCCGCCCCGGTCTCGGCGATGACCCGGGTCTTGCCCATCTGCTTGGCCAGCAGTGCTTGGCCCAGCACGTTGTTGATCTTGTGTGAGCCGGTGTGGTTGAGATCCTCGCGCTTGAGGAAGACGCGTGCGCCGCCGACGTGCTCGCTCAGTCGGGTGGCCTCGTACAGCGGCGAGGGCCGTCCGGCGTAGTGCGTCTGCAGGTTGTCGAGTTTGTCGAGGAATGTCTGGTCGGTGCGGGCCTTCTCGTAGGCCGCGGTGACCTCTTCGATGACGGCCATCAGTGCCTCGGGTACGTAGCGGCCGCCGAAGATACCGAAGTGGCCGCGCGCGTCCGGGTCGTGGATCGTCGACTCGGCGACGGCGGCGCTGGTGCGCGGCAGGTTGGGCGTGGAGGTGTCGGCCATATCAGGGCTCAGAGCCGGGCAGGGCTCAGCGGACCGGTTTCGGACATGACGGATGCGCGCCGGCGGTCACCAGATCGGCCACCGCGCTGCGCGGGTCACCACTGGTGACCAAACCTTCGCCGACCAGAACCGCGTCGGCACCGGCACCGGCGTAGGCGAGCAGGTCGGCCGGCCCGCGCACACCCGACTCGGCGATCCGGATGATGTCCGACGGCAGTCCGGGCGCGATCCGCGCGAAACAGTCCCGATCCACGTCGAGGGTCTTCAGGCAGCGGGCGTTGACGCCGATCACCTTGGCGCCGGCCTGTAACGCGCGGTCGGCCTCCTCCTCGGTGTGCACCTCCACCAACGCCGTCATGCCCAGCGATTCGGTGCGGTCAAGCATCGACACCAGTGCCGACTGCTCGAGTGCGGCCACAATCAGCAGCAGCATGTCCGCGCCGTGCGCACGGGCCTCGTGGATCTGATACGGCCGCACGATGAAGTCCTTGCGCAACACCGGAATGCCGACGGCGGCGCGCACGGCATCGAGGTCGGCCAGCGATCCTTTGAACCGACGTTCCTCAGTCAGCACGCTGATCGCCCGGGCGCCACCGCTCTGGTAGGCCCTGGCCAACTCGGCCGGGTCGGGGATGTCCGCGAGTTGACCGCGCGACGGACTTGCGCGCTTCACTTCGGCGATCACCGCGATGCCGGGTGCGCGCAGAGCCGAGAGCACATCGCACGGCGGCGGTGCGGCCTCTGCGGCCGCCTTGACTTCGTCCAGGCTCAGCAGTTCCTCGCGAGCGGCGACATCAGCACGGACTCCATCGAGAATGGAGTCGAGCGCGGTTGCCGAACTCATGACAGCCGGGTCTCCTAGAGGTATCTGATGATCAGGATGATGTGGGTCAAAGGGTAACCGCCCGGTGACGCTCACCCGTCACCGACCCTCGGTGCCGGACTCGGTCGCCGCAGCGTCCCCGGAGTCCGACCCGCGTTGCGTCGGGTCCAGACCCTCGTCGAGTGCGTCCCACATGCCGCGCTCGGACAATCCGCCGGTGCCGTGTTCGAGGCCTGAGCCTGACGGGCCGGCGTATTTCGCGGCCTGGCGT
>Ga0209500_10001036_pt1 | contig 21868 bp, 15 predicted proteins | sample S_140212_EF_Meta_FD_187323 | JGI IMG/M metagenome (GOLD analysis project Ga0209500, IMG submission 187323) | Freshwater microbial communities from Lake Simoncouche, Canada to study carbon cycling - S_140212_EF_MetaG (SPAdes) (version 2) | ecosystem: Environmental > Aquatic > Freshwater > Lake ... | reverse complement strand
TCAGCAATCTACCGCGTTCCAACTTTTTGGTAGTTGACGAAGGAATGTCGGCTTTGGATGCGTCAAATCTTCCTATGCTACATACATTGTTTGACTATCTAAAGAGCAGCTTCGATTTCATTATTATAATAAGCCATCTTGATGCCATGAGAGACATGGTAGACAAACAACTGGAAATCAAGAAGGAAAACGGTTTTAGCAAGATTGATAATAGCATCTAAGTCATATTTATAGCCATAGGCGTATATATATCCTATGTCACAAATATTAGATTCGGAATATAACTCAAATTCATATTTTTTCCTGACAAACATCAGCGAAACGTTGAATGCTGGGCGGAATTCGTTCACAATAAACCCCACGAATTTAATTGTTCCAAATAAACCTATATTTGTAAAAGCATATGATCCGAATGGAAACGAGCTTCATTGCAGTGAAATAAAACCCACAAATGCCAGGTTTTTTGAACAAACCAATACAGGAAAGCTTTATTTTGTAAATATAGAAAAAGCAACGTTAAATGGAATAGGAAATATAAAAATACGAGCTATTGGGGTAGATTTGGCTGATTACACGGGCAGTGTTGCTTATTACAAAGATCAAGCATACAAAGTGAGCGTGGACCAAAAACTCCCACTCGTGTCTGCACCGTCTATGGGATTGCTGACAACTTCCGAGGTAATTTGGAATAGAAATTTCTTGATAGACACAACAAGAAAAACTGATTCGGAAGTCAGATTTTTTGATTCTCCATATACCCGAATTCGTTCGGAAATATATGCGGTGGCAAAATATCCAACATTATCATACTCACTGGCATTCGGAAATTTTTCTTCTGTAGCAGTATCTCCAAAGCACAATGATAATGGAGATTATGATTATCAGTTTGATGACGCCATATATCAACTTCATTGGAAATCGGGAACCAAGTTTAGTTCATCGATGGAAGGACAATCAATTCGTTTAAAAAATCCAACAATTACAAAATTTAAATATGACGAATATCAAGATCCATATCAAGGAACATTAAATACAGACTTTATAGCCACAATAAAAAAAGTAGTTAATGAAAATTCATTGTTGATTAATATACCATTCACCACCGTATTTGAACTTATTAATAGAACAAATGAAGATTCTCCGTATTCAAAAAATAATTTGGTAAAAATTAAAGGATTTGCAGTAAATGACAATCCTTATAAACAAACAGTTTTTCATAAAAATAATTTTTATGCACTGAGTATCACTGATGGTGAATTTGAAATATTTTATAACAACATTCCCATAGAGCTTCCAAGAGCTACGATATCTGGTTCAACTTATATGGCATCGTTGGTAAATATAGAGTTTAACAATACCAGAGTTTTGTGTGGTGCATTGGATTCATACAAGATATATGGTAGAAAACTTGATACGCCAGAATCCAAGCGACTTTTAACACAGGGTAGGATATATGCCGATAGTTCTATAATATCCAATAAATTTGATAATGCGGTCAGGGGAAATCCCGCTGGATTTTATAGTCAAGCGTTTATGAACAAGCACTGGTTTATTTCTGGTGGATGTACATTTTACCAGGACAATACTCTTTTGATAGATGGTGCTGTCATAGGACATGGTGATAATTCCAATCTTTTCGATTATGTCATATACAAAGATAATACAGACGCCGCGTCTTTAAATTCTACATATGTTTCTTATAATCTACTGCCAAGTTCATATTGGTATGGCAACGCAGATGCCTTCATAAATTATGCGCCTATTCCAACGGCGTCATATATGGGAATAACGGGAATATCACCACTTTCTGCATATACCAATTCTCAAGAAAATCTATTGAGTGGAACTGCGCATGACAGCAATTCTATCAAACTGCGTGCCAATTCACTTTATAGATTTAGTATGAAAGTGAAAGCATTTCCAACCAACGTGGATTCATCCAAACTTTATGTTTATTATATTAGTGGAAAAAACAAAACTTTGATTGGATGTGTGGATAATTCATATAGTTATGGCGCAAATGAGCTGTATGAGAATACGTTCTTTTCGGACACAGAAACTTTTGGAACAATAATACTGGTGCCTTCGTATGGAAATTGGTATATATCTTCAATTGATTTAAAACCACATATGAATATCGATTATTCGGTGGACAGTTTTGCAATCAAGGTTCCTATAAAACCGTCCACGGCAAACGAATTGTATGAAATAGAAGCTGAGTTGTATGATGTCAAAGGTGGTCTAGCATATGGAGAAAATTCATATACATTTACTTATAATAAAAAATTCATGCCGCTCAAGAATAATGTATTTATTGATCCGACTGGATTGGTGACGAGCGGCACTTCATTCACGCCAAGTATTATTGACGGTGGATATCCATGATATGGCACCAAACCGACCAACCCACTCTATCCAACACGGAATCCGCTAAATTATTATCCTTACTAATATAACGTATCCTTTATTTTTGAAGCTATATTTGTGTATTTATATATACTTATAAGCATGGACATTTCTATAAAAAACCTAAAAAAGTATATTTTTGAACCAAAAACAGAGTCACTGCGTCTAAAAAGAGCCAATGAAATACTAAGTCAGAACATGGTCATCACCGAAAAGGTGGATGGAACAAAACTAACATTGGTACGTACACAGCAAGTTGATAAAGCAGATTATACCAAGAATTGGATTGTGGCATATAAAGGAACTGTGTTGTATGCCAAAGAGTTTGCTCATTTGAATGATAAAGAAAAAGGTGATATATCTCAATCTTCTGTTGGTATTGGTCAATATTCCATGATATTTGATCATTTGTCCAAGATAAACAACAAGATTAACAGTATTCCAAAAAGCACTGAGTTTAGCGTTGAGTTTGCTCAAAACAAAGACACTTTGACTCGTACATATGTCAACAAGGGTGGCTTGTTTTTGAGAAGTTATGGTGAAGTGCAGTATCGTGTGGTTGGTGGAGATTTGCATACCATTCCGAAACAAGAAATAACAGACTACAAGTCTGTGAACAAGATGGCAGACTTGTTGGAAATATCAGCATTTCCTATCTTCTTTCAAGGAAAACTCAGCAAGGAAAATCTGCTGAAGAATCCTTTGTTTGGATCAAAACTAACAAATGTTGATTGGACTAATCCGACTGATGTTGTAACAAAATTTTCGGAAGCTATTCTGGCTGTTCCATCTACATTGGGTGGCACAACAGAAGGTGTGGTAATGAAGCTTGATAATGGAGAGTTCTTCAAGTTGGTGCAAGCCGATCAATATGATGCTGGAGTTCGTGGTGCAAAGAAGGACGCATATAAACTTGAACCAGAAGCCGCTTCAGCATACTTTCAACAAATCAGAGCATTGATACAAAATATTTTTGCTGCAATTGGTACTGAAGGAAAATCCGAAGAAGACGTTATTTCAGATTCAAATTTTTATGTTGCCAAGAATCAACCAAAGTTAAAAAAGTTCTTTGATGCTCTAAAACAGATTGCTGGTGACAAAAAGAATATTGTTCAAATCAAAGATGATATTCATGATACAATTCGTTTGATGACATCCAAACAAGGTTTGTTGGGATCAACCAACAAAAATCTTGGTCTTATTCCAATTGCTGGCAAGCCATTGCACATTGGTCATTGGAAGCTTATTGAAAAAGCAGCCAATGAAAATGATCGAGTCATTGTTTATACATCATCTTCTGATAGAATAAAGAAGGGTGAGTTTCCTATAAAGGGCGATGACTTTGTAAAACTATGGAGTGATGTGTTTATTCCATCTTTGCCAAAAAATGTAAAAGTAAAGTTTGTTGATTCTCCTGTTCGAGCTATTATGCATGAACTTGGATGGTTGGAACAAAGATTGACTCAAGACGCAGCGGATATACCAACCATAAATTTGTATTCTGACAAAGATGATGTTGAAATAAACTTCAAAGACGAAGATTTAAAAAAGTATCCAGAGTTGTTGGCTGCTAATAAAATTAAAAAAATTGGTGTTGAAAGAACTACCACAGCGAATGTAAGTGGCACAAAAATGCGTGAATTTTTGATGAACAATGATAAAGAATTATTCTTGAAAAATCTTCCACCGGTCGGCAACAAAGACAAAGAAGAAATTTGGAATACGCTGATAAAAAACAAGCCAGAGCCGGTATCAGAAGTTAATCCATATATAAAATTTGCTGAGGAAGTTATAAATGAAATGGAAAAAGAAATGTTTAATGAAGGTGGTTGGAGATCCACTGCTACACAATTAACTATTATAACTCCAAAAAAAGTATCAAATATTTTGAGTGCAATGGATAAATTTGTATCAGAATTCAATTCATATTCAAATCTTCCTCCAATAGAATCCAATGGACTAGTAGGTTCAGCAATGTATTATAAACAAGATTTGGAAAAAGATGATGTAGAATATGGTGATATAGATATTCAAATTATATTACCAGAAGAAACCAATGATAGAACATCACAACTAGCATCTAATAAAAAATATTCAGAAAAGATTATCCAGTTTATTCAAGAAAAAAAACCAAGTTATATATATCCAAACTTTCAAGACGAAGACTTTGGTACAGGATATTTAATATTCAACGTTGGTGGTGAAAAAATTCAAGTTGATTTGGTTTTGTCGTATAAAGTATCATCGGACTGGACAAAAATTAGAACAACTCCAGAAAAAGGACTAAAAGGATTTGTTACTGGAAATCTATTGAGTGCATTATCCGATGCTCTTAATGTTGTGTTGGGATCAAATACCAATCCGTATGTAAATACTGTGGATGGTAGTGTTGCTTCGTCGCTAATAAAAACAAACTCAAAGCATGTGTTCTTTAATCCAAATCAAGTATTTTTGGATATATTGAAGTTCTATGGCAACCTTGCTGGTGTTTCAAAAATAAATTCATCGGCATTACAAGGCTATTATGGATTGGATGCAAATGATCCATCATTAAAGAAAAAATGCGAAACCGTGGTTGCTTTGAGTAAAGCACTTGATAATAATAGAGCATTTGATAAAGGAGTTGTTGTATCAAAGAATGGAACAACATTTAAATCCAGAGAAGAATTTGTAAAATATGTGCTAGATACATTCATAAAAAATATGAAATCAGCAAGCACTGCAAAAAAATTAGAAAAAGCAGCAACACCAGAAGCTATGAAAAATATTGAAAAGATAAAACGTGACGCAAATCTTGGTATAGAACTAGCCAAGCAACTTATTCGTGAAGAAATTGCATTATTGACCGAGTCTGGTCAATCTGTTGCTGCTATAGATGACAAAACGTCAAAGACCGTAAATGGTCAACCAGCCCAAGCCACCACAAAACTCAGGATTGTTGATCCACAAGGCAAAGACATTCGTTCTGCTGTATCTGGTGATGTGAAAGAACTTGTTTATGCACTAAATAGTAAGGTGGGTTTTTGGAAGAAAAATAATCCATATATTGAAAATGGTTTTGTTTTTAATGGAAGTTCCCAGTATCTAATGAGCGGCGATGAAAAATATAAAGATTTGGCTAAATATAAATCTGGATTTGGTGATGTTGATGTTATTGTTCCAAAAGAAAAGTTGGATGCTATGGAAGCATATTTGGACAGCATTGATGACAAGCAAGTTGAATGGAAAGCAACACCAAAAAATAAAGTAAGCAAGAATTTTTATTATGTTGGTCGTACAAAAAATCAACGTGCCTTGGCCGGTCAAACAGTCACATTGTGGTATTATGCTCCAGTAAAACAGGTTGTTCAAATCGACTTTGAAGGAGATGAAATGACATTGGACCCGCAAGGCTATGAAAAGCCATCTGAATGGAACAAATTCATCAAAGATTCTCCATGGCAAGATTTGATAGCTGGCATCAAAGGATTGGCAGGAGCTATTTTATTACGCGGTTTGACACGAGCAGCAACCGCACTACCAAATGCAGTGTATGTCACCAACTCAACTGCACTCAAGATACAATCTGGTCAGTTGAAGAGTTTGGTTGATGCCAAAGGCAAGAGTGTTGTATCAGTCAATGCTACACATGCTCTACCAGCAGAATATACCCTCAATACAAGCGGTTCTGGTCATGCTGGTGTGCGCAAGGCATATCGTCTTGTAGCCAAGAATATGGACTATCAAGGTAAAAAAGTAGATGTTTATACCGACATTGCTGCCAGTGAAAGCAAACCAGAAGACCGTATCAACAGCGTAAATAAAGTATTTGAATTAATTTTTAAACGCAAGCCAAGTGGTCAAGATATTGAAAATTTCAGAAGTTATGTTGGATTGCTAACACTCATGAAGACTCTACCAAAAGATGTTCAAGTCAAAGCAATGGAAAGAGCCAAGGAAGGTCTTGCTCAAGCCGGATTGGAACCAGCAGAATATGCTCCAATTCAAAAAGCGGCTAAAACTATATTGGGAATATCCATATAATAATATTCTTGGCCAATTATTGTGCGAGTTTCCGCATATATATGTAAAAGGTTATATATGAAACACGCAAAAAATACATCAAACATAGATATAGTTCGCTCATATTTGAATAATGAGCGACCATTTTTACAAGTCGGATATACCGGAGATCATGACAAATATATAATCCGTAAAGAGGGAGAAAAATGGTCCGATTCGAGCGGCAAGCAGTGGATACAAACTGCGACCGGCCCACGCTCTGTTACGCGAGTAATGGATATAATACGAGATGAGGTTGATGATAAATGCTCTTGCTGTGGAAGAGAAATACGATGGGGTACTAAGCAAGACAGAAAGATGTTTCATAAAACCAAAAAATGTCTTGATTGTGTTTCCGAAGAAGAAACGTCTCTTAGAATAAAAGGACAATTTAAATTGTATGAAACTAAAAAAATGATTGAGAACGAAATTTCATATTTAGCCGACATTAAACAAAAACTACGAGAAAGTAAGGATTATCTTGAAAGCGATGATTCAAAAATTCTCACGTGGGCAAACCAAACCGGCATGGTGGAGGAATGGAGCAATGAAGCGAGAGGAGAATTGAAAGAACGTATTCAAAAAGATTGGTCCACTTGCCTTAAAAAAATAAAAACTGCCGAAAAAGAATTGAAAAAAGTGAACGAAAAAATAAATGAAATTTTAAAAGAAAAAAATTGACATAATAAATAAATATCTCAATATACGGTTATGAAGATTCTTTATATAGCACCTCACCTTTCAACCGGTGGATGTCCCCAGTTCTTGCTCAAGAAAATACAAGTTTTACACAAAGATCATGAAATTTATTGTGTTGAATACTCAAATCATGGCGGCTTTACTGTTCAAAGAAACCAAATAAAGGAGATTCTTGGAAACAGATTCATAGAACTTGGTGAAGATAAAATGAATCTTCCGAATATCATAGACCGAATAAATCCGGAAATTGTTCATTTGGAAGAAATGCCAGAATATTTCATGGATGGCAATTTGGCAGTAAAATTGTATGACAAAAACAGAAAATATAAAATAATTGAAACATCCCACGACAGCAGTTTCGACGCAAGAAATAAAACATTTTTCCCTGATAAGATACTGTTCGTAAGCAAGTATCAACTTGAATCTTTGAAATCACTGGATGTAGCAATGGATGTGTGTGAATATCCAATAGTAATTAAGCCAAGAAAGCCTCGGGCGGAAGCGTTGAAGGTACTTGGACTTGACCCAAATAAGAAACATATTATAAATGTTGGATTATTTACTCCAAGAAAAAATCAAGCTGAGATAATTAGGTATGCTAAGATGTTGAAGGACTATCCAGTCCAGTTTCATTTCATCGGCAATCAGGCGGATAATTTTAAGTTTTATTGGGAACCATTGATGAAAGATTTTCCGAGCAATTGTGTGTGGTGGAACGAACGTAAAGATGTTGAAAATTTTTATCAAATTGCGGATCTTTTTCTATTCACTTCGCGAGGAACCATACATGATAAAGAAACAAGTCCTCTTGTGATTAGAGAAGCTATATCGTTCAATGTTACGTCGTTGATATATAATCTACCAGTGTATCTTGGAATGTATGACAAATACGAAAATATAAACTATCTCAATTTTGAAAGTATGCAAGACAACTGCTCAAAAATACTAAACTCTCTGAAAATTAAACCAAACAATATTATGCCAGAATTTATAGAAAAACAAGAAGATATCAAGATAGGATACGACCGTTCGGAAAACAAGATTGAATATCTGTCCAAACACGATATTAAAAATGCAATTGTGTCTGTAAAGGACATAGACTCAAAAACGGTGTTGTATGCAGCACAACATGAAATTTTGAACGCCAATATAACTTATTGGATTATTCCTGTACACAAGAGTTATAGAGATTTTGAAACAGATATTCTTTTTGGTGGAATGACTGTTGAGGTATATAGTGGAGAAAATTTATTACACTCCAAAGATTTCAGAATACGAACTGTCAATGTAGAAAAGCCAGTACTGAAAACAAAGAATAATATCACCCCAACATATAATAACTATATGGAGTTTTTTGTAGACGGTGAATATAATGAATATTTGAAAGGAAAAGAGTTTAATACCGTTGTTGATGTTGGTGCCAACGCTGGTATTTGGGTTGAATATATCAAGTATGTAGCCAAATGCAAAAAGATATATGCAATAGAACCAAACACACAAGCATTAAAAACATTGAGAGATACATATACATCGGATGAATTGACCATAATAGACAAAGCATTGTGTGATAAAGATGGTGAATTGGAGTTTTTCATAGATCCCAGCAATTCTACCATAGGATCAATCAATAAAAATCATCAAAATAGTTTGGTTGTTTCTCACAAAATACAAGGAATTTCATTTCGCACTTTTATCAAGGAAAATAATATTGATCATATAGATTTGATGAAAATGGACATAGAAGGTGGCGAATATCCATTTTTTGATAGCATGCAGAAAGAAGATCTGGATAAAATTGGAACAATATTGGTTGAATATCACATGCAAGGTGGTCAAACCATAGACAAAGAAGTTGCAATATTATTGGCATTGTTGCGCGGGTCTGGATTCAAATACACCATAAAGCATCAACACTCTGGCGGTGGGTTTATAGTTGCAACCAAATAAAATATTATGGCAAACGGAGTATACAGAATAACAGAAGAGTTTGAGGAAAAATTAGCAAAATATACTGGTGCTCCATATGTAGTCACCGTGGATAATCAAAGCAATGCTTTGTTTTTATCATTATATTATCAAAATATAAAAGGACAGTCTATTAGCATTCCTTCCCGCACGTACCCGAGTGTACCATGTGAGATCATACATGCTGGCGGAAAGGTAAACTTTGAACCGGTTGAAGGCAAGACCATCAAGGGTGCATATCAGCTCAAGCCCACGCGCACGTGGGATAGCGCATTGCGCTTTACTGCCAACATGTATATTCCAAATTCGTTCATGTGCATATCTTTTACCGGTCCATATAAGCACTTCAAATTAAGCAAGGGTGGTGCTATTCTTACAGACGATCTTCATGCATATCATTGGTTTAAGCGTGCCAGATACAGCGGCAGAAGAGAATGTTCATATCATGATGACAATCTGGATATGCTAGGTTGGAATTTTTATATGATGCCAGAATTGGCAGCGCGTGGAGTTCTTCTTATGAATCAATTTTATAACATGGATGGTACACCAAAGCATAATGAAGATTTGGAGCTACCATATCCAGACTTATCCAAATTTGATGTGTATAAGCAATGATTAGAAAATTCCAAAACTATACAGAGGATGAAATGAATGAGTCTGGTATGACTTTTGGCAAAAATGTATATATTGCCAATGATGTCATCATTCATAATGCCCAGAATATAATCATAGGAGACAATGTTCGCATAGATACTCAATGTGTATTGATTGCTGGAAAAAATCACAAAATAAAAATTGGAAATAGCGTACATATTTCGGCAGGATGTTATTTTTATGGCAATTCCGGAAATATAACTCTGGGAGATTGTTGTTGCACTTCCGGTCGCTGCATTCTTTATACAGCAAATGATGATTATACAGACGGCTATATGGCCAATTCTGTGATAGATGATAAGTACAAAAAGGTGGTTACTGGAAACATAGAGTTAAAAAAACATGCGTTGGTTGGATGTTATACAGTAATACTTCCAAATGTTGTTTTGGAGCATGCCACGTCTGTGGGCGCACACTCGCTGATTACAAAGTCTACTTCTCATTTTGATGTTGTGGCGGGTTGCCCAGCTAAATTTATAAAGAAAAGAAAAAATGTTTATTTGACAGATGTATAAAGGAAAAAAAGTAATACTTACTACGACAGCGTGCAAAAGAATAAATCTTCTTAAAGTCGCAATACAAAGTTTTGGTATATTCTGCCAAGATAAGAATATAATAGATGAAATACACTATTATGACGACTCTTCGCAGCCACACGAAAGATCAACGGCGATTGAGTATTATCATAAGCATATACCAAGTGCCAATTTGATATTCAGATTTTTTGAGAAGGAGACATTTCCAGACAACTATAGACATGCGAGAGTATTGAACTTCTGGAGAAATGGTATAGAAAGTTCAAATGCCGATTATGTATTTCATCTGGAAGATGATCATCAGTTTTATAATATGTTTAATATAGGTGAAGCTATAGATATTATGGAACAATATCCAGAGTATGCTTATATGGGCTATTGTCAAAGTTGGAAAAATTTTCCAGTTGATATGATGCCAAAGAAAATAATAGGGAACTTTTGGGAGACGATTTATCTTGACAACAGGCCAATGAATGATTTATTATTCTTGGATGATGTTATGGCTATGCATACTGGACTAGATTGGTGGATGTATTATATTAATTGGCCGTATTTTTCTTTGCGGCCTGGAGTACATCATGTCAAGAAGCTACTATCCGTAGGAGATTTTTCCACAACATATGACCGTGAAAAAACCAGCGTTGAGTTGGAGTTTGCCATACGATGGAAAAATATGGGGTACAAAAGCATGATGTGCAAGTATTTTACTTCTCTACACACTGGTCAAGATCCAGAACTTAGCGCATACAAAATCAACAACTCAGCAAGATGAACGAACAAACATTTCAAAATATATGGACAGAATGCCTTGGGTTCAATATTGAACAAAAGCCAGAAGAATATAAACAGCTGCTTTCACTGCTTGATGATAGAAAGAACAAGCGTTATGCTCTTGAAATAGGCTCAAATTATGGCGGAACCACTGCTGGATTTTGTCAGTTATTTGATACGGTAATAACAATAGACATCAAACACCATATCAATTTTGATAGACTTAAACAGAAGCATCCCACATACCAATATATTATTTCGGATTCTAAGAGCAATGATACATTGGAATATATCAAAAGTCTTGGAATTAAATTTGATTTCATCTTTATTGATGGCGACCATTCATACAATGGGGCAAAAAATGATTATGACAAATATAAGCAATTTTTGGCATATGATGGGCATATAGGATTTCATGACATCATCTCAAGCGACCTTAATCGCCAATACGACATAAATGTGGACATTCTTTGGAAAGAAATAAAAGACACATACAACGATGTTCACGAATTTGTGGCTACATCAAAACACTCTGATTATAGCAGGCAGAATGAATTTCATGAAATAGTTGGAAAAAACGATTATTCTCAATGGGGAGGTATTGGAGTATTAAAAAATACACCAATTGGAGTTTTTTCTCATAACTATCTTACCAATCATTGGTATGACATTGTTAATAGCCAGCTTTTAAAACTGAGCAATTCTGGTCTATACAAGCGAGCGGACAAAATTGTTTATGGAGTCAATGTTGATAAGGATGACGTATATCGTAGTTTTATTGGGCTGTTGGACAAATATGATATAGACAGAAAGATAGAAGTATATCGTTATACAAAAAACATGTATGAGTTTCCCACACTTATTCATCTACAGAATTATTGCGCCAACAATCCAAATGCATCCGTAGTGTATTATCACGCAAAAGGAACATCTCGCTCGTATGATCGCAACATAGAGTCTTGGAGAGAATGTCTTGAATATTTTAACATAGAACAATGGAAAAAATGTCACACTGAAATTATTACAGGAAAACACGATGTGTGTGGAGCATTGCATGTTGATAAATTTGAGTTTTTGGATAAAGTACTTACAAACTATTATTCTGGCAATTTCTGGTGGGCAAGTGCAAAGTATATAAATACACTTGACAATATCACCGCAAAAATGATAGAAGTAAATATGGAAAGAGCCGAAGCTGAAAGATGGCTAGGTAGAAAACCACATCGCTGGGCCAGCCTATATAATGAAAATGTATCGGATTGGTATATGCATTACTTTGATCCAAAATTATATAAACGACCATGAAACTATCCGTCATAATCACATCATATAAGTTTAAAGATTTCATTTCACAATGTATTGATAGTATATTGTCACAAAAAACCGACTTTGGATTTGAAGTGTTGATCAGAGATGACGGCACAAATGATGGTACATTTGAATTGTTAAATGAGAAATACAAAGCAAATACCAATGTCAGAATATTGGACTCTTCCACGAATGTGGGTGCAGTCGAAAATCTTCTTATATTGGTCAATGAAGCCAAGGGTAAATATATCGCACATATAGATGGCGACGATTATCTCACAGACGATGGATATTATCAGCGTTCTATTAATTATTTGGATGAAAATCCATCATATGCCTTATACTGCTCCGGTTGTAGATATCTTGAAAATGGAGTTGTGTCGCCCGAAAACCATTGGATAGTGAGTGCCAAACCAGATATTGAGTTAAAAGATTTACTTGTTGAAAACTATGTGTCATTTGCGCGAGTATTTAAAAAAACGGAATTCAGAAGAGAGATATTCAAAGACATTATATATCCCGACTGGGTTTTTAACTTTGAAATATTAAAATACGGTAAAGGTTATTGCGATGTCAATCATTGCGCGGGAATGTATAGAATACATAAAAATGGAATGTTTTCTATGACGCCAGCCGAAGAAAAGTTGGAAAATAAAAATATTATTAAATCGGAGTTGAAAAAAAGATATGCAAGATTTCAACACAAGGTTATTACCATAGTTGATAGTTTTGTATACAACGACTCAATTAGATCCAAATTATTGAATACAATAAATTGGATGAAAGAAGATGGTCACGAAGTATTGCTTGTATCCAATACCATGGTAGACAAGGAGATTTTAAAATATGTAAAGTTTTATTTGTATGATAGTCGCAATCAACTATTTCAAGAAAAGTATGACGATGTTGGTATTGTAGATTTTTGGAAATCTCTCGCCGATGGATTTTATATACACGACGTTGTTCCAGTATTACAAAAGCACGGACTGTCTGTGATGATAAATCTTTTTAATGCATTATTATACGCAAAGTCGCAAGGATATACACATTTTCAAAGATTTGAAGTTGATGATCTATTTGGAGAAAAATCGAGAGAATATATAAAGCAGGTTCCATATGTGTGCGCAAATGAAAATAAACACGGGTTGTTCTATTACAACGAAGGTAATAATCCACCGGATATGTCGTTTCATTATTTTTATTGCAACATAGATGAATTTTTATCCAAAGTTCCGAGATTATCCAACGAGCAAGATTATGTAAATTATCTAAGACAATATCACGATGACAATAAGTTCCGTATAGTTGAGGTTTATGTATATGAAAGTTTAAAAAGAAATAATGACTCAAAGTTTTTAATAAAGTTTGATGAAAATGCCATGACATTGGACTTTCCAGACACACGTTGGAATACAGAAACATCTATCAGCAGTTTTGATCCCAAATACGGAAAGTGTACTACTCGACTTTATTATATCAACGAACACAATAAAGAAACTAATACATTCAATCGCGGATCATCGTATGCCGTTTACACGCACTCATATCACTCCGGATCTACGTTTAGAAAAATAGTTGTAGAAAAGATTGATGGTGGAAAATACGAATTTATTCACAATACAGAAGTAGCGAATGGCTGGGCGTGGAATGAAGTTTTTTCGGATGTTAAATCCATTTCTGTATATGAAGATGATAAGTTTTTATATAGAGAGCATGTTGCGGATTGTATATCATATATCAATCTAATAAGAAAATGATAAGTTTTTGATTGAAATTGGGTCAAATAAGTTTCATCATGATAAATTAGAAATATTTGCAGATTCAAATAAAAGTTTTATAAAATTAAAATAATATGAAAGTAATTAATGTAAATCCTGGCATACTTCCTATTCCACCAAATGGTTGGGGCGCTGTTGAAAAGATAATTTGGGACTATCACCAAGAAATTTTAAAAGTTGGCATTCGCAGCGAAATCAAATATCTCGATGATATAAAATATGACGAAAGTATGGTTGTTCATGTGCACGTCGCCAATTTGGCAATTATATGCCATGAGCGCGGCATTCCTTATATTTTTAGTATTCATGATCATCATGCATATTTGTATGGTAAAGATTCCGATGTATTTAGAAAAAATTTACAAGCAATTGAAAACAGCGTATTTTCATTGTCGCCTTGCAAATATCTTATTCCATATTTTGGAAGCAAGAAGCTTCGTTACTTCAGTCACGCTGTTAACACGGACATATTTAAGTTCAATGGTCATCAGAGACGACATGTGCCAAGACTGTTGTGTGTTGCAAATAACGGATATGCATATGATCAAAGCATAGACCGAAAAGGTTTCAAAATAGCTATTGAGTCGGCAATGAAACTGGCGTTGCCTATTACTATAGCCGGACCCAGCAACAACAAGAATTTTTTTAAAACAATGTCTCCGGAAATTAACGGATATACAGGTCTCACAAAGTTATTCGACCTTGATGAAAAATGGCTTGTTGATCTTTATAACGAAAATGACATATTCCTCCATTTTTCAGAATTAGAGGCCGGACATCCAAACCTAACACTGCTTGAGGCAATGTCATGCGGTTTGCCGATTGTTGGTACGTTCGAGGACGCATCGTATAAAGGAATGTATGTGACTGATAGAAATCTTGATAATGCAGTCGCCGGAATAAAAACTGTAGTGGGTAGTTTTGACCAATATCAACAGGATGCTTTAAATACTGCAAATTCCAATTCATATGGAATCAGAGTAAATGAACTTGCAAAATTGTATAGTGAATATCGCGAACAGATATTTGCCAATGGAATAATAAATCATTATCAAACTTCTCAACAAACACTAAAAGAACCAAAAAATAAAATAAATATATCGTTTTTGCGTGGACCAAAAGTAGAAATACTTGGACCAGTCAATAAAAAATATAAAGTCAAGTTTTATGATATGGATACAAATAGTGTCATATACGAAACGACACTCAGAAATAATATGTGGTCCGTTTCAAATAAAAGATATTTTGTAAAATGGAAAATTGAAGTTTATGAAGTTGTGAATGAAAATTGGGAAATGCTTATTGAAACCCGCGTTTTGGATTTAGCTAAAAAGTCGATAAAAGTGGTATTTGATACCAATAGCTTGGGAGATATTATTTCATATATTGGCACAACCGATGCCTTCCAGAAAAAACACAATTGCGAACTTACGTGTGTTGTTTTTAATACGGAACTAGTTGAATTATTCAGCAAAAATTACAAAAATATAAAGTTCTCAAGAACAAACGACGGCGATGACAATTATTACTCCACGTATTATATTGGTTATTATGATCAAGAAAATTGGGACGGTAATATGAAAAAAAATCCAAAGCATTTATCACTTGCGTTGGTGGCGGCAAATATACTGGGATTGCCAGAGGTGGAAATTCCACCATCTTTGAATATAAACCCTTTGAAGCATAATAAAAAATATGTATGTATTGCAACACAAAGCACCACACAGGCAAAATATTGGAACAATCCAAATGGCTGGAACCTTGTTGTGGATTATATCAAATCCAAAGGATATGAAGTGTGGTGCATAGATTTACACAACAGTTTTGGGTCTGGTGGTAAAATGAATTATATGCCAGCGGGTGCCATCGATAAGACTGGAAAATTCCCGTTGGAAGAAAGAATGTCTCAGGTTGCGGGTGCGGAGTTTTTTATTGGACTTGGATCTGGATTATCTTGGCTGGCATGGGGAGTTCATCAAAAAGTTATACTTATCAGTGGATTTAGCGAGGAGTTTGCCGAATTCAAAAATCCTTATAGAGTTATCAATAAAAACGTATGTCATGGATGTTGGAATGATGCAAGTTGTATATTTGACAAATCCGATTGGAACTGGTGCCCCAGAAATAAAGATTTTGAATGTACTAAAGAGATATATCCAGAGGATGTTATAAAAATGATAGACAAAATAATTTGATACGCAATATATATAGGATATGGAATTGCAGCAGTTTATACCGTCAGATCAAATTATTTTAGCTATTGCCGAAAAAGTTAAAAAAAAATTTCCGTCCTCAAATGGCAAGTGTGAATTTATGTCGCAAGAACTGGTTTCTGATTTGAATAAAAAAGGAATACGATCCAATCATGTAATGGGAATATTCACACTTGATGAACCCGGTGCATGGAAATACAGATCAGAAGAGGATGAAGAATTTGATGAGTATCAAGTTAATCATGATTGGGTAAATGTGGAAGGAAAAATATTAGACATATCCGCCGATCAATTTAAAAAGTACGTAAATCAAAATATACCAAATGTAGTATATATAAGATACTCAGATCCATTATATAAATATTACACGGAGATGGGTTATGTCTGAGTCTAGCACTCAAAATTTAAAGGACATAATCAAGATAGAATATGTCAAGTGCTTGAAAGATCCGATATACTTCATGAAGAAGTATGTGAAAATTCAACATCCTATTCGCGGCACACTGCCATTTCTTACTTATCTATTTCAAGACAAAACTTTGTCTGACTTGATCAAGTATGATCAAAACATTATTCTCAAAAGTCGTCAGATGGGTATTACTACACTGGTTGCTGCGTATTCATTGTGGCTCATGACGTTTCATGAAAACAAAGAAATCATTTGTTTAAGTATCACGCAAGAAACATCCAAATCAATTGTAACCAAGGTTCGTTTTGCCAATGACAATCTACCAAGTTGGTTGAAACTGAAAGAATCAGAAGACAATCGACTGTCATTGAAACTATCCAACGGTTCAAAGATTGTTGCTATTTCATCGGCAGGTACAGCCGGTCGTTCAGGTGCCGCATCTTTGTTGATAATCGACGAAGCCGCGTTCATCGACAATATTGACGAAATATGGTTGTCTTCTCAATACACTTTGGCTACTGGTGGTAAAGCGGTTGTGCTATCTACACCAAATGGCGTAGGTAATTGGTTTCACAAAATGTGGACAGAAAGCGAATCTGGACTAAACAACATGAATCGTATCAGTTTGCCTTGGCATCATCATCCAGAACGCAACCAAAAATGGCGTGACGATCAAACAAAGTTGTCTGGAGAAAAAGGTGCAGCACAAGAATGCGATTGTGAATTTAGCACATCAGGTAATACCGTTATTGATATTTCACTACTTCAATGGTATGAAAAAAATCACGCAATTGATCCAATAGAAAAGCGTGGAATCGACAAAGGTTATTGGATATTCAAGTATCCAGTTGCCGGTAAATCATATATGGTTAGTGCGGACGTTGCTCGTGGAGATGCGTCGGACTTTAGTGCCGCCCAGATATTTGATATAGAAACAATGGAACAAGTTGCAGAATATAAAGGAAAAATTCCAACAAAGGAATATGCCAGAGCATTGATGACGATGGCAACCGAGTACAACAACGCGCTACTTGTTATAGAAAATGCCAATGTTGGATGGGCTGTGATACAAGAAGTGTTAGATAATAATTATCCAAACTTATTTTATAGTTCTTCAGATTTGCAATATGTCGATGTAGAAACGCAAATGACCAACAAAATAAACGCGTTGGAGAAAAAAATGACTCCCGGATTTACGACATCAAATAAAACCAGACCACTTGTTATATCAAAGTTAGAAAGTTATTTTAGAAATAAAGAAGTTATCGTACACAGCAAGCGTCTTATTGAGGAACTTCAGGTCTTTATATGGAAGTCTGGTGCTGTTTCCGCAAAAGCCGAAGCAATGGACGGATATAATGACGATCTTGTAATGGCAATTGGAATTGGATTGTGGATCAGAGATGTTGCATTGCGTCTCAGAAAAGAATCAAATGCCGCAACCATGGCAATTGTTGATCGAATAGGCACCAGCCAAGCGCAACAGGCATACAATAACATAAAGCTTATAAATGCAGGAAAAAGTGTCAATCCATTTGGAGTATACAACAATCCGTGGCAAATGCATATTGGCGGACCCAGTATTCATGGTTCAAAGGCAGAAGATCTCACATGGTTATTGCATTAATATATTTTTATAAAATATAATGGCTTTATATTTATACTTTATGCTCTCATATATATAGACTATGGCAAACACAAAAGATTTATTTGGTAGACTGAAGAAAATGTTCAGCACGGACGTTATCGTTCGTAATGTGGGTGGCAAGAAGCTTAAGATAATAGATACCGATGAAATTCAGTATGCAACGGATAGGAATAGTTTGCGTGATCGTTTTAATAGATTAAGAAGCAGTACATACAATTTGCATAATCGCGATATGTCTATGGCATATCAAGCAAGTCGTTTGGAACTGTTCAGAGATTATGATGTTATGGACATGGACCCAATCATTGCTTCTGCATTGGACATTTACTCAGATGAGTGCCTCGTCCCGTCAGAATATGGCAAAGTTCTCACCATTAAATCTAATAATGAAAATATTAAAAAGATTTTAGAAAATTTGTTTTATGATATTTTGAATGTTGAATTCAACATGTGGAGTTGGACAAGAAACATGTGTAAGTATGGAGATTTTTTCTTGAGGTTGGAAATATCACCAGAATATGGTGTATTTCTTGTACATCCAATCAGTCCATATGAATTGACTCGCATTGAAGGTAGCGATCCAAAAAATCTAAACTATGTCAAATATCAACATGATGGTATGGGTGGTGGCATGGAATATGAAAACTTTGAAATTGCTCATTTTAGATTATTGAGCGATAGTAATTTCTTACCATATGGTAAGAGTATGATTGAGCCAGCACGTCGTGTGTGGAAGCAATTGAGCCTCATGGAAGATGCCATGTTGATTCATCGTATCATGCGTGCGCCAGAAAAGCGTATTTTTTCCATAGACGTAGGTAATATTCCACCGGCGGATATTGATGCCACGATGCAAAAAATAATGGGACAGGTAAAAAAGATGCCGTATATTGACGAGAGAACTGGAGATTATAATCTTCGTTTCAATTTAAACAACATGGTTGAAGATTTTTATCTACCGGTTCGTGGCAGCGACAGTGGAACAAAAATCGATACATTGCCAGGTATGGAATTTACTGGTATAGATGACTTGGAATATGTTCGTAATAAAATGATGGCGGCGCTAAAGATTCCAAAGGCGTTTCTGGGATATGAAGAAGGATTATCTGGCAAAGCCACGTTGGCTGCTGAAGATGTTCGATTCTCACGCACCATTGGTCGTATACAGCGCATTTTAGTTTCAGAACTTACTAAAATTGCCATTGTACATTTGTATGTACAAGGATATCAAGATTCATCGCTTGTTGATTTTGAACTAGAACTAAGTAATCCATCCACAATTTTTGAACAAGAAAAGTTGGAGATTTGGAAAAATAAAATTAATCTGTCCACGGACATGATGGAAAGTACCATGTTTAGTAGAAATTGGATATATGAAAATGTATTCAAACTGTCTGAGGATGAGATTGAATATATCAAAAAAGATGTTGTGCAGGATAAAAAAGATATTTGGAGATTTAAACAAATTGAGGAAGAAGGAAGTGATCCAGCATTTGCCTCAAGTGAAGAAGGTGGTGGGGGTGACGGTGGAGATATGGGCGGTGGGGGTGGTGAACTTCCAGACCTCGGCGGTGGTGAAGACTCTGGTGGTGGAGGTGGAGACTCTGGCGGCGAAAACGCTGGTGGTGAAGAAGCCGGTGGTTTGCCACCTTTGGAAGAAGAAAAGAACGCAGATGAACCAGTTCTGGACGAAGAAACTCGCAAAGAGCGCGAACTCGGAATTCGTCCAAGTCAGGACGGAAAAAAAGAAGAATATAGTGACACATTCACAAAAACACGCGGCGAAGATATTCTTGGCAACGGACAAAACAAAGAAAAGTCTAAATCTGATCGCAGAGCGACTCATATATATAGAGGAGGCGCTTTGAGCATGGACGAAGATTTGAAACGTATAAAAAAGTCATTGATGGACAAGTATAATAATAAAAACAAGAAAATAATAACCGAAAAAAAATCTATTATGGATGAGTCTAATATAATTGATGATGATAAACCACTCTAAAATATGAGTTTTTATTACCCACACACATATTTATAAATAATAAAACCGTATGAAGAAGCTGAAACACTCTAAGTATAAGAATGCCGGAATACTATTTGAACTGTTGGTGCGTCAAGTAACCGCCGACATTCTAAATGGTCAGGAAGATTCAAAAGCTAATGCAATATTGCGTGATTATTTTTCAGAATCTACTGAACTTGGTAGAGAAAATAGATTATATCGTATTATAATGGAAGATAGGACCAAGGATCAAACTTCTGCTGATAGACTACTTGAACAAATTATTCGCACCAGAACAAAGTTGGATGAACGCGCATTAAATTTACAAAAGTATAATTTGATAAAAGAAATTCGTGAAAACTATCCATTGGATGATTTTCTCAAAGGCAGTATTTCAAACTATAAATTGCTTGCTAGTATTTATAAAGTATTTGAAGAAAGTGTAAATTCGGTTGATTGTGATCCTCGTGAAATTTTTAAAGCTCGTACATGTATTGTAGAAAGTATTGCTGCACCAAAAACACCAACTCGTTTGGTTAGTGAAGATGAAAAGAAAGATTTGGTCAAAGTATATCAGCAACAAAATGAAGATGTTCGTTTGCTTGCTTATAAATTGCTTGTTGATTCATTCAATGAAAAATATAAAGGATTGGATGAAAAGCAAAAAATTCTTATTCGTGAATATATCAATAATATCAGCAACACAAACTCGTTGCGTCAATATATCAACAATGAAGTTCCGATTGTTCGCAAAGAAATCAATGAACTCAAATCATATGTGAGCAATGATGTTGTTCGCATCAAATTGGATGAAACATTGAATCAATTGGATAAAATATCCAAGGGTACCTTAGTCAAAGAAAATCAAATTATGGCTCTAATGTTGAGCTATGAACTTGTAAAAGAACTAAAAAACCTAAAATAAAATTTATGACAAAATCACAACTAAAACAACTAATCAATGAAGTGATTTCGGAAATGATGCCGTATATTCCACGTAAACCAGGTCCGGAAGAGTATGCTATAGCTGTTCCCAAGGTTCATGCTAAAAAAGCATTTGAAATGATTCAAAAGTTATCCAAGAACAAAAAGTATGGATTGACTGATCCGTATCTAAATGACGATTCGGTTCGTGCTGACAAGCTGGATAGAAAAAACTGGGTAGATATAGACTTAATGATAATGGTTCCCGGTGGCATTGATATTGAAGATGTTGTCGAATTGTTGGAAAAAAACGGAATTCAAACACAATAATATGAAAAAGTCGGAACTAAAACAACTAATCAGAGAAACAATAAATGAAGCCACACAACCACAAAAGGTTGTTGGAAAATACATTTATTTTGTTGATTCTAAAGAGTTGTATAGTATGAATCCATATAAACTTGTTGCAAATCGTTGTGACATATCAGTAGCAAATAATTGGACAAAAGCA
>Ga0209500_10001035_pt1 | contig 21882 bp, 15 predicted proteins | sample S_140212_EF_Meta_FD_187323 | JGI IMG/M metagenome (GOLD analysis project Ga0209500, IMG submission 187323) | Freshwater microbial communities from Lake Simoncouche, Canada to study carbon cycling - S_140212_EF_MetaG (SPAdes) (version 2) | ecosystem: Environmental > Aquatic > Freshwater > Lake ... | reverse complement strand
ACCTTTAATGTTAGTTGATATACCAGCATTATCGGCATAGTCAGTAGATTTAACCTTAAAATTTAGTGGATCGACCCATTTAGGTTGACCAAGACTTGTATCATATGTTAATACAAAACCACTTGATCCAGTAGCTGCTAAAAATGTAGTTTGACTACTAGAAGTTTGATATGGAATAGACCCGCCAGAACCACCTTTAATGTTAGTTGATATACCAGCATTATCGGCATAGTCAGCAGATTTAACCTTAAAATTTAGTGGATTAATCCATTCAGGTCGACTAAGACTTGTATTATATGTTAATACAAAACCACTTGATCCAGTAGCTGCTAAAAATGTAGTTTGACTACTAGAAGTTTGATAAGGAATACTTCCCTGAGCACCTAATTTAAGATTAGTTGCTATACCAGCATTATCGGCATAGTCAGCAGATTTAACCTTAAAATTTAGTGGATCGACCCATTTAGGTGCGTTAGATGTTGTATCATATGTTAATACAAAACCACTTGATCCAGTAGCTGCTAAAAATGTAGTTTGACTACTAGAAGTTTGATAAGGAATACTTCCCTGAGCACCTAATTTAAGATGAGTTGCTATACCAGCATTATCGGCATATCCAGCATTTTGGACCGTAAGATTTGTTGGTGCGACCCATGTGGGGCCCGTGATTCCACCATATTGCAATAAACTAGATCCACTAATACCACTAGTAGTAAATGAAGTAGTACTAATTCCAGATTGCCAAGGTACTTGACCAATATTTCCAGAAATACCTTTAAGATTGGTTGCTATGCCAGCATTATCAGCATAAGTAGCAATACCTGCTTTAGTTGCATACGTTGATATGCCTGCTGTAAGAGCATATCCAATTGTTAGACCTTGTGGTGAAGTCCAAATAGGACCACCTAGACCATTATACTGCAATAAATTACCACCTATTCCACCAGTAGTGAATAAAGTTGTATTGTCTGCGGATTGATAAGGTACTTGACCAGTAGCAGCAATACTTACAAGATTAGTTGATAAACCAGCTCTCGTTGCATAAGTTGCTACACCAGCATTAGTAGCGTAAGTAGCAATACCTGCTGTAGTCGCATATCCAGCATTTTGAACAAATAATCCTAATGGACTAACCCAAGTAGGTCCAGTAGCACCACCCCATTGTAACAATTGTCCGGTAGATCCACCAGTAGTAAATGTAGTAGTACTAATTCCAGATTGCCAAGGTACTTGACCAATATTTCCAGAAATACCTTTAAGATTGGTTGCTATACCTGCGGTAGTTGCATAACCAGCAAATTTGACCGACAATCCAGATGGTTCTACCCACGTAGGTGCATTCAAACCATTAGATTGCAATAATGACCCAGCAGTTCCAACTTGAGTGAATGAAGTTTGATTATTTCCAGATTGATAAGGAATTGCTCCAGTAATACCAATACCCGCAAGATTTGTTGAAATACCTGCGGATGATGCATATGCAACTTTTAATGTTCCTGGATCTATCCATGTAGGAGCATTTGTACCATTAGATTGTAATAATGAATTAGCAGTTCCAACTTGAGTAAATGAGGTTATTCCCGTATTATTTTGATAAGGAACAACTCCAGGACTACCGCCTGCAAGATTAGTTGATATGCCTGCACTAGATGCGTATGCAACATTCAAAGTACCAGGATTAATCCATGTAGGAGCACTTGTACCATTTGATTGTAGTAAAGATTTGGCAGTTCCAACTTGAGTAAATGAAGTCTGATTATTTCCAGATTGATAAGGAATTGAACCAACTACAGTTCCAATAAGATTGGTTGACATACCTGCCGTGGTTGCATAACCAGCGGTGTCTGCATTTCCTAGGAATTTTCCATTAAATGTAGTTGCCCAAACATTACTCCATTTTTGAGATTCACTACCAATATTTTGAGTTGAATTATTGAAAGGAAGGACATTAGATCCGAATGTTGTAATACCACTAATCGATGATGCGCCACCAACATTTAAATTCTTTTCAATTCCAACTCCACCTTCAACAATAACTGATCCAGTATCTTTATTTGTTGATTCGGTTGTATTTGTAAAGGATGCAATACCAGATATAATTGATTGCTTTAAAAATGAAGTTCCAGTAACTCCAAAAGTACTGCCAACTGCAATATGCCCACCAATATTAAGACTTCCTGCAATACCGACGCCACCTTTAACAACAAGTGCCCCATCAGTTGTACTTGTTGTTGCTGATGTATCATCTACAGAAAGAATATCCTTAATAACTGTTGTTCCTGCAAAAGAATCGAGAGTTAAATTTCCAGTAGGAGTGCTGATTGTATTAGCATCCGAAATTCCAACATCTATATTATTAAATCTTGCTCCCCTTGTTGCAGTAAGAACTCCAACGACTCTAACATTACCATTAACATCAAGTTTTGATATTGGGACTGTGGTTCCTATACCAAGATTTCCATCACCAGTAAGAATCATCTTATTGGTGATATTTGCACTTGTTGCTACTTGCTCAAAAGTACCAGCAATATAAGTATTAATAGTATCAAATCTAAATTCTCCTGCTGCTAAACGAATTCTGTCTGGACCAGAAGAACCATCAGCATAATCATTTCCTTTAAATAATAAAAGTTCCGATCTTTCACCACCTCCACTATAATCATATATTCTTTCACCAATAAAGGTATGTGTATAAAGTGATGAATCATCACCATAAGTTCCCCTAAAAGCAATATAGTTTGATGTAGTAGAAATACCAACTCTTATATTACCATCGACTTGTGCATCACCAACAACATGAAGTTTTGCTGCTGGACTTGTAGTTGCTATACCAATATTGCCACTTGCTCCAAGTATTCTCAATCTTTCAGTTCCACCAACTTCTAATGCAAGATCCGATCCAGCAGATCCAACAGCATTCAATCTTCCTACTAATCCAGTTGAAACGTATAGGGATAAATAAGTTCCCTGTCTATCTTGAATATTAAGTCTTCCAGTTCCTGTTGGAGTACTAATAATAGCAGCACCTAGCCTTACAATTCCATCAGAATCGTTTGTGACAGAAAGTGTATTTGCAGTTAAACCTGTTGCAAAAGAACCAAAGATTGTAAGTGTACTTGTTGGAATTGTAGTTCCTATACCGACCCTACTAGTATTAGATTCATATACAAAATTGGGAGCACCGCCCAGTTTTCCAGCATAGGTGTGATACTGAATATTTGTATATGTACCACCAGCACCAGTTTCAACTGTGGATTGATTTACCCACTCCAACCCACCAACACTATTCTTTATGAGAATATCGCTATTATTTCCTGGTTGGTTGTTATAATCATAAATTGTTCCTCTTATACGGACATCTCCATTTACATCAAGTTCTTGTGTTGGAACTGTTGTCCCAACTCCAATCGATCCCAGACCACTAATTACAGTTCCATTTGCAAATAAAGCATTACCAGTTCCAGTCTGAGAAAGTGTAACTAAATTTGATGAATTAGATCCACTAAATGTTGTGATTCCTGCCAGTAGAACGCTCTTAATTGAAGTAATACCACTATTTGCATCAAGAACTAAATTACCACTTGTTGTATCAATTACATTATTACTTGCAACACCAATTCTTACATTTTGATTATAAGAACCCTGAGAAAAACTTCCAAGTCCAGTAACAGAAAGTATATTTGAAGAGAATCTTAGATTTGCTGATGCTGCAAAATTTCCACCAGAATTATAGATAAGTTGCGTATCACTTCCTGGTGGTGCAACCGTAATTGTTGAAATTGTTCCAAAATCATTTGCAGTAGCAGTAATAATATTTCCACGAAAATCAAGTTTGTTAATACTATTTCCTGTACCTACAATACCACCTTCATCAAATACGGAAATACCAGTAATAATTCCTGCAGGAGCTACTTGCCAATATCTATCATATACTGTTCCCCCATCAAAAGATACTAATTGATAATAATTATCTTTAATTGGCAATACTTTCTCACTAGTAAATCCCAAATTAGGTTCAGCATCCTCAAGTGTCAAATATTGATATCTACTGGTGCGTAGACCAACATTAGGAGTTACCTTTTTACTACCACTACCGTATTTTGCCATTATTATACTGTGCTATTTTCCAGAATACTGCAAATAAATTCCATTTGAAGCGGTCCAACCTTACCACCACTTACATAAGTATGAGCAATTCCAGCAATTGCTCCAGTATTTGTAGTAAATGTAAGTGATGTCCCCACACTTCCAGTAATTGAAGTTACTGTGAAGGATGATTGTGGGGATGGATAAATTGTTGTTGTAATTCCACTCGCTCCAGGTGAACAAGTGAACGCCAATCCACTCATGGTAATTTCACTACCAGAGGAGAAATTGTGAGGAGTTAATGTCGTAACTGTGGTCACTCCAGTATTATTATTATATAAACAATTTGTAACTGTAACAATTCCCGATTGAGTTCCTTCAATTACAATCGAATCGGAAATAAGTGCAGTTCTTTCTAAGACTAGTCTACCATCAATAATAATCAAATTATCATTCGGAGGAACTTCTGTTCCTTTTATAACTCTAATATTTCTAATATTTCCTGTTCTATTTGATTTTCTTCGATGAGTAAAAGTAACTGTTGGATAAGTTGTTCCAGTAGAAACATTTGCTACTTGTGCATAAAGAATAATTGCAGAAACTCCAGTTGGTGTGGAGTAGACTGTTTGCTCTCCTGGTGCAACTGGAACTGCAAGAGTTATAAATTTATTGACTGGTGCGACTGCCATCTTATCTCAACGCAAGAATTAAAGGTGTAACTTCTGCCTGTATTGCTTTACTAAAATCTCTTCCACGAATTGTTGCAGTTGTTTGATCTACTCGAATACCTTCACCAATATTAAAGTTGCCTTTTTGGTCAGTACTGGTATATGGTATCTGAGCTCCATCTAAAGCAACAATTTCATTTTCTTTGATGGGCACAGCACCCTTCAAAGGAGTTGAAGTATTTATGTCTGTGCCAGTACCAATATATTCAAATGAATGACCACTTGTAAGAATTCTACTAATTCTTCTCATTTCAATATCATCTTCAGCATAAACAAGATATGGAACAAATTCATTTAATGTTACTGTTGTGATACCAGAAACAGTCGGAGATGTTGCTTCAGAAACTGTATAATAAATTGGCTCCATAATCGCAGTCAAATCATTTGTTGGAGCACCATTAATTCTAACTTTCATATTTTGTGATGAAAGATAATTTCTCCCACTATTAACCAAATCAACGGCAGTAATTGCCCCACCATCACTAATTGTTGGAGATAATTCTGCAACAATTCCTTCTGGTCCTAATGGGTCTGTACTATTTGTGTTGGCATCATAAATTGTAATATCTGGAGGAGCAGACTGACTATATCCAGAAACACCAGTAGTACCTATTCCAATACTTTGCAATCTTTGCAATGGTGCAGTAATAATTCCAGTTTGTCCAGTTGTATAATTTGAAAGATTAATTTTAAACCATAATGCTTGACCATCATAAGGTCGCCTAACTTGAGAACCATCACTAACATTCTTGAAGATGATCGTACCTGCTTCTGCAGTTGTCGTTGTATTTACTTTTGCAGTAAATTCTGTTCTACCTAAACCAACTGCATAAAGACCATAATTGCCAAATGATGAGTTAGAGTTTGTAAGGTCACACTGTCCACCAGTATCGACATAGATTGCCTTATCACAGTTGATTGTAAAAATGGAAACTAACTGTGCATATCCATTATTTGTAATTGAAACTCCAATACCTGCCTCATTATATTGTGTAAATGAGTCACAAACCATACACTTAAGGTCTGCACCAATTGTGGAGGAAACTGCATGGTCTCCATCAATCTTCATACCAATACTTAATGGCATGAAATTAGTACAGTTTCTTACATATGGTGATCTCCACCTTCCACTTGGACCTTCTGTTGCAGGTCCGGGAGCAAGATATCCAGATACAGCGCCATAAGATTTTCCGGACACTATATCTGATGTTATTGGTGGAAATGCTAATGCTCCTCCCCCAGGATTGGATTGCCCAGTATCACAAGTAAAGTTCATGTTTTCAATTAGACATCCTCTTCTTACATGGAAAACATCTTTACCTAAGTTCTTGGGAACAACAGTAACAAGTCTTAAATCTTGCCCACTTACGGATACATCTGTTCTTAATCCAATTGGATTATTTTCATAATATACTCCAGAGCGAATCATAACAGTATCTCCAGGTTCAGCAATTGCACAAGCAGCAGCAATTGTGAGTTTGGCATCACCTTCTGTTTTACCACCATTATCATCATTACCATACTTAGAAACCCAAATTAAATTTCTAGAGTCTGCTCCTGCCGGTGCCCAAATTACCTTACCATCTGGATAAGTAATATTTGGTGATGCTGATGGACCACCACCAATAATTGTAGTTACAATGCCAGCACAAACAGTAATTGCTGACACTACATTTGAGCATCCACTTAAACTTGTATTAAAACCAACAGCAGCATCATCTTGTAAAGTTAAATCTCTTACTTGACGAATACTACTTACACCACTTTGATAGGATATTGGTAGCGTAACATTATTAATTACATACCTTGCCAATTGTGCCGCTGTTGTGATTGCAACAATCGTAGCATCTTTAATTGAATATCCATTTATATCATTACCAGTAATATGAATTAGTGAAGGTCCATTATAATAAGATAAACCAGCACCAACAGATTGTGAGTTCCCTCCCTTAGTAATATCAAGAGTAATTGCCTTTAAAATTTTCTTAATATCATTTCTACATGTAGATACTCCACCAACACCAGGAACAACAAATGCAGGACTCTTATAACTCGTACTTGTAAGAAATCCAATAGCTTCTGCTGCAATGAAATCAAGATTCAAACGAATTATATTCGCAGCATCAAAAAATCTACCACCAATAATCTCACCAGTTGTTCCAACTCCAACCTGAGTTAATACTGATCTTGGAGTTTGATAAAAATTAGTATCATATCCTACATTACGATTACTATCATAAAGTCCTTTTCTAAGCAAAACGCTTTTTGCCAAATCAATATCTTTAATCGGAGCATTAGTTCCAATACCGACAGATCCAATACCTGTTGTGGTAATAACTGTTCCACCAATCCCAACTTGAAGAGTTGAATTGAGAGATGTTGCCCCATCAACTCTTAATGTACTAGAAATACTCGTAGCACCACCAACATTTAATGTGCTATTAAGATTTGTTCCGGCAGTAACCCTCAAAGTACTATTAATTGTAGTAGCGGCACCAACAGATAATGTACCATCAAGATTCGTTCCTTCGACAACTCTTAAAGTGCTGTTAAGTGTAGTGGCACTACCGACATTTAATGTATTAAAGAGAACTGTAGGACCACCAATTGTAGTAGCACCACCAACATTTAATCTATTTTTGAGTGTTGTATGGTCATTAACCTCTAAAGTACTGATAAGTATTGTAGCACCAGTAACACCTAAAGTATCTTGAAGAACTGTGGCACCAAAAATCGTAGCAGCGGCGCCAACATATAATGTATTACTAAGAGATGTAGCACCGCCAACATTTAATATATCATTAAGTAATGTAGAACCAGCAACCTCTAAAGTTTGACTTATATATGCTGTTCCAGTTACGTCAAGGTCATAGTTTGGATTTGCATTATTAATTCCTACTCTAGAATTTCTGTAGATATTACTACCACTTAATTCCCAAACATCAAAAGTATAAACATCTGCAATACTGGGATTTGAGGGATTTGGAAATGCTTGTATTGAATCAGTTACTATACCAACATTTAATCCTACCTTAGAGTTTCTAATTCCACTAGTAGCGATTCCACCAGCTATGAGATTAAGACCCCTAAAAGAACTAACGCCAACTAATAATCCTTCATTATAAACAAAAATACCCTCGGTGAATGATGGTGTAAAATCAGTCCATTTAATTCCTTGTACATCCTTTGTTAAAAATCCTCCAATATTTCCAGAACTGTTCAAAGAATCATATATGTCTTTGGTTATTTTTACGCTTCCAGAAACATCAAGTTTTTGTTCTGGATTTGTACTTCCAATTCCCACAGACCCTATTCCAGTAACCACTACTACAGAAGTTCCTACATCATTTATCTGTAATTTTAAATTTTGTAGTGGATTTGTTGTTCCTATACCAATACTTCCACTTGATGTTGTTAATATAGTTCCACCAACGCCAACCTCCAATCTTTTACGAACAGTAAGTATTCCTACGATATCAACATCACTTTTAAATGTTGCATTTCCAGCAACAGATATATCTCCTTCAAAAATACCATTACTTTTACCTATGAAATCGCCATATAAGTTCCCGTAAATATAAACATCCTTAAAGAACTTGGCATCTTCGTTAAAATAAGCCTCATTACCTGTTACTGTAATATCTGCCATTTTAGAGTACCGTATCTACTGCTGCCTTTAAGATTCCACCAATCGAAGCTTGAAGAACATCAGGTCCAACAAAACTTCCAGAAAATACACTACTAACAAAACTTTGCCCCATAGCTTGCATCAGAGTTCCTGTTGTTGCACTCACATCAATTTTATTTGCTTGCTGTAAAATTCTACCAGATCCTGCATTCATATTAATACTTCTTCCCGCTTTTAAGTGAATATCTTCATCAGCATCAAGCATAATAGTATTTGCTTTGATACGAACCATTCCAGTTCGCTCTGCCGTGATGCAAACATCACCATTTTTACCAATAATAACTATATCAACACTCTTTCCTTCGTTTTTTTCTCCTGCAACAATTTCAATCGTTCTATCATTTAAAAAAGAAACCTTTCCACTGCTACTTAATGAAATGGATGACTGATTTCCATCATCAGTAACTCCATACATCTTATAAACATCACTACCACTTAATCCCATTTGAGGATTGGCAGTATCAATTCTAAAATTAGGATTGAAACTAATTAATTGTCTTTTGTAGATATTTTGATTCGGTCTTTCTGCCATTTATTTTGTGGGGCAATCGATACTTTGTTGAACTTCGCCGGTAAAGTTTGGACTTGCAAGTAATGGGCGAAGAACTGCTCCAGACCCAGTTTTTGTTTGAACAGTCAGAACAGGAGCAGATTGAACTACATTATTTAGAGGTATAACCTGATAGATTGATCCATTTACAACTTGCGTTGAATAGGTATTTCCAAGATTGTCAACTACCGTATCTCCATTCTCATATCCAGATCCACCAAAGTCAACAACAACATCAGAGACTGAATACTCAAAAATACCTCCTACACGTTCCATATTTTCTATATCTATAAAGTTTTCTATAGGATAATTTTCACCTTCAGAAACAATATAGATTGATTCAACTTGCCCAGCATCATTAATTAATGCTCTTGCAACAGCACCATATCCCTGACCACAATTATCAACAATTTCTACAAATGGTGGGTAATCATATCCAGAACCACCATTTGTAACTTTAACTCCTATAATACTTGCAGTATCTCCAACGATAGATCCCAGTAAAGGAATTGCAGTTGCTCCAGATCCAGAACTTCCTCCACCAAAAATATTAATTGTTGGGGCACTACAATTTGTTGGAACACCAGTAAAGCAATTACCTAAAGAGTTTTTAAATAAATTTGTAGGAGATTGTTTTATAGTAGTTGTAGTATTTCGTGGTTCTACTCTATTATCAATTACATTCAAATCATATCCACTAGTATAGGTAGTTGTAATTCCACTATATGCCCTCTGAACTACAATTTGATTTGTAGATTGATTTACCGAATTAATCTTCATAATTTCATAATCAGAACTTAGTAGTCCATCAGAAGAAATATTATCCAGAGATTGTAGATTAATTGTAGTATCGTTAATACCAACGTTAGAAGCAATTTTTACTGTAGACAATAGATTATTAAGAACAATACTATCTGTTGGTGCTAAATTAAATTCAGTAATTGGTTTTGTGCTATTTTGTATATTAATTGCTTTTAGAATATTTTGAAAAGGATCAGCACCACTAAACTTTGGACCTGAACCAACTACCCATTCATTTACCAAACCTTGGAAACTACTCTTATCCTGATTACAATCAAAAGCAGATCCAACTGATTTAATTCCATCAACTACGCTTCTTATTACTCCCCCAACACTAAAATCAGAAAAGAATTGTAAGAGTTTTTCAACACCCGCAATAGGTCCGGAAATAGCACTTTCAATTTTATCGATAATACTGTTTAGTAATGATCCAGTAAACTGCTCTGCAGCACAACCTACAAATCTCGATATATTGTCAACGACAGAATTAAGTAATCCAGAGACTACACTTTTCAATCCACTTATGACTGCCCCAGCAACACAAGAAACTGCTTTTTCTAAAATTGATACAGGTTTAACCATAGCAGTTTGAGCAGCAACACCAGCAAGATGTGCTGCTGCAGGATTCGCTGTTGCTGCTAAAATAGTGGAAAAAACTTGTTTATATAAGAAATCTAAACCTTTCTTCAATAATTTTTCTAATTGCTTATATAAAAAATTAAATGAGCTGCCAACAAAATCATTTGCAATCGATACAATCTTATCTACAGATTTTTTAATTTCTTGTTTAATTTTTTGAGCAACATTTTTTGCTTTGTTCAAAAATCTTTTGATTTTTTTAAGTAAATTACTAACTTCATTTTTAATTCCTGCGACTTTTGTATTATTAATCGTATTTGCAAGAATTACAGTTGAACCAATAGAGTCACTTGTTGATTTTTCATCAGGAGAAATCTGTTTTGCTTGTTCGGGAGAAACATCTCTTGGAGATGGATTTGATGTTTTCTTTACTTCACTAGATTCATTAGATGCCAATCCACCATTCTTTTGAATCTTATCAGAGTATCCTGTAAAAGGAACAAATGGCCCCAAATAATCTGTTGATGGAACTGAATTACTTCTACCAAATGTGGCAAGAATTACAGGAATTTGTGCATTATCTCCATCCAAAAAGAATCCAAGAACTATATCACTAGGTTGTAATTGAACACCAGTTGCACAATTTGCTGCCCCACTTCCTGCTGTGGTTGGAATTAAGCACTGTGCCCAGGGTAAATCTTCATCAGGAAGTTCTGCTGCACTATAAGGATGATATCCAATAATTCTGACTTTAAATCGGTTTCCCCAACCACCACCTTCTACTTGCTTTCCCATAGAAGATAGTGGTGGAATTTGTCCAACCCACCAGCGGAATCCATCTCTTCCAATAAAATTAGTTTTAAGTGATGATTGATCGATCATTTATCCCTGTTTTTCCTCCACGTTAATTCCAAATGTATCTCTTACTAATTTCATCGATGTATAAGAATTTTCAGAATCGAAATGATGACATAACTCCTTAATCATATATAGTCCACTTTGCTCCTTGTCATATTCTTTGGCATCTGATTGAGAAATTCTTGGGAATTGACACTCAATAATATCACCTGCTCTTAGATTTGTATTGCAAGGAACGACAATACTCAAACTTTGAGTAAAAAGAATATTATATCTCATTAATGCTTGAGATTGATATAATTTTGGATCAGAATTTATATCCGTTGATGCATCCTTTTCCATCGTACCAACATCAAGAATTGCGGTAAGAATTCTGGTTGGCGTATCACCTAAAGTTTGATTTGAAGTACTTGAAATTTTTGGAAGTTTTAATTGACTTCCAAGATTTTTTGCCTTGCCTACATAATCTCCAAGTTTAAAAATACCTTCTTCATATTTTGAGAATGAAAAATCTAATGGATTGAAGAACATTCTATGACTTGAATAAGTTCCCAATTGAAGTTTTTCAATCAGATTTTGATTTCTCTCTGTGATATAATTTAGAATTTTAAAGTCATTCTCAGTTTTTCCACTTTCATCATAATTAACCGTTGCCTGACTATAAGTATAAGTTGCTTTTGGTTTTTGTTGAATTAATCCATCAATTGATCTAAACTGAAATCCTTCCTGAGTTTGATAGAAAACAAATCCAGCAGTTCCATTTCCAGAACTTGCTGGAACTGCCTTTGATGCCAACCAAATTAAAACTGTGAATGGTTTTCTTAAATTACCAATAAATCCATATTTGTTTGAAGACTTCTCAAGAGTTCCAATTTTGTCTGTCTTCAAATAGTCAGTCAAAATTTTACGAACTGATTCATCAATTGTTAATGATGTTGGATATTTCTTTGCAACTCTTGTTGTTAGATTTGTAATTGCTTCTCTTGATACTAAATGGAGAGTAAAACTTTCTTGTTGAGTTTCCGAAATTACATCAGTAATACTAGAAACATAAAAATAATCTTTTTCGTTCTTTGAAAAATCCAATCCTTTATTGGTTGCAGAATTTCCAGAAATCTTCATCGAAATTCTTTCACCACCTCTTAGGGGAAGACCATTATAAATGGATTGCTTCTCTCCATCCGTATTATCTTCCGGAGCAATTGAACTGCCAGTATTCACAACTTTAACTGTTGCAGTAATCATCGGAGAAAAAATATCTTCATAATAATCAATCGATATTGCTCCGCCAGAAACATCAATCGTTCTACTCTGATCGTTTGATTCTAATAATAATTCTTCAAATATAGACCTTTTAATTGACATTATAGATACACCAAATCTAAAAGAAGTTGTTTCTTAATAAAGTTATTTACCATAGTAAAATTATCGGGAGCAGCAGGTGCTCCTCCACCACCGCCACCAGAAGGCGCTGCAGGGGGTGGAGATTGACCAGCACCAGTATCAAAGACAAGTATATCCTGCCCCGTTCTTTCTGGTGTTAGTTGTTGTGGTGTGTTGGATGATGGTTGTGGAGAGGATACTGCAACTTGTGCTGATGAATATTGTGATGGTGAGATGCCTGCTGCTTTTTGTGCCTCTGGTAGAAATTGTTTATATTTACCAGATTTATAAACAGACCATGGACTAAAATTAGATCCGCCAGATAAAATAAATGCTGCTTTAGCATTGGTTAATGGATCTTTTAATTGTTCATATGAAGAAATTCCAAATTGTTTTAATCGTTCAGGTCCTAACTTATCAATCATATTAATTTGCCACAATCCATAAGATAAATCACCTGTCCTTCGATTATCATTAACTTTTGAAGATCCTCCTCCACTCTCTGCTTTTGCAACTGCTGCAGCTATCACAGCATTTTTCTGATTAAATCCAGCTTGCTTTGCAAGAGAAACTAACTGATCAGTTGATAATGTTCCACCAGAAGGTGCTGCTTTTCCAATTAATGCATTTCGTGGTTGAGAAACTGGAGGTTTAGGTCCGGATGATGTTTGACTTATTTTACCAGTTGATTTAACATCTCCACCTCTAACAATTCCCCCATTTAATATAAATTCTGCTGGATTCATTAATCCAGTAATAGCTGCAGAACTCCTATTATATCCAGTCCCAACATCAAGGTGCATGTGAGGTCCAGTTGAAAGACCAGATGATCCAACCAAACCTATAACTCTAACCCCACCATTTGCACCAGACCCAGCTCCAACTTTATCACCCTGTTTAACTAAAATTTTAGATAGGTGATTGATTTTGATATATCGACCATCATCAAGTTTTATAACAACAAAATTTCCATATCCGCCATTATACCCAGTTGATGCCTCAACAACTACACCTGTAGCAACTAGTGATAATGGTGTTCCCGTCTCCATAGGAACATCTTGTCCGGTATGACCAAAAGCACTTTTTCCAGATCCAAGATTATCTTTTACTTTAAATCCTCTTCCAAATTCTGATCTTTTTATTTTTTGACCACCTTTAGACTCATACAATTGGCCACCAGAAGGCATCGGAGTTTCTGGATAAGCACCTTCATTAGTGGAAGGTGTTCCTGTAGATGGAACATTTGCTCCACTATAACTTCCTTCTCCTGATTTGGTAGTTAATGGAGTCGAAACTAATTTGAATCCATCATTAAATTGTTTACCCATATCTTCAAATGATGCATTCAAATCTCCTACTGCATTTTGTAGACGCTTTGAACTATCAAGTATATCAAATGATAAAATATTTTTCCCAACTGCTCCCAATACATTACCAAATCCACCGACTATATTAATTGCATCATTAGCAACAGAACTAATAATTTGCCCTGCTTTTTGTATTCTAGCAATAAATTCTTTACCCAATCCAATCCAAGTTGGAAGATTATTCAAAATCCATCCAGCAGTAGTATATCCTAGGAATCCAATAATTCTATCTAAAAAACTACCTCCAGAATTATTTGCTAAATTTAATGCTCCAGCTCGCGTTTTTGTAAGATTTGGTGCTTCTAATTCACTTTCTCTATCTGCCCTATTCTCATTTTCAATTCTTTTATTTGTTAAGGTTTTTGAAGTTGCAATTGATTCTCTTTTAAATTTAGTTCTACGAAATAAAATCCCACCGATATTTTTGATTGTTCTATTTGCACCAGAAATTGCCCCACCAACAGATCTTAGTGGATTTGTAGACTTTCCTATGTTGAGGGGAGATGCTACTACCATATCACATTACCACATTATAATTGACTTGAGAATATAATGTATAGAAATTATCAGGATTTGATGAATTAATCAGAGGAACATCAGTTAATGGTTTTGATGATGGTGGAGTTTGAGGTTGATTATTTGCAGCAACAGCAGATTGTGCCATAATTAGGTTTGGTTTTGCTTCTGGAAGTGCTCCAACATTTGGTGGTGTAACTTGTGGAGTTTGAACTTGTGCCTGAGGAATATTGAATTGTAAAGTTTGTGGTGATTGTTCTTGTGAAGTTGTAGTTGCGGCACTTTGTTCTTGAGCATTTTGTGCCGTAGGACCGATCATTCCTAATTGGAAATTATTAACAGTTGGTGCAATTGGTGCTTGTGGTTGAGATGGTGCTTGTGGTTTTTTGGATGATTTTGTATTTTTTTGTGGAACAGCTTGTGTTTGTGGATAAGCACCTGCTTTTGATTTAGTTGTAGGTGGTGGTGTAGAAGGTTTGGTCAAATCATGAGTTATTGAAGCACCAGTAACTGCAAGAGCTGGAATTTCTAAAACTGGAAGTGCCAAAGATGCCACATTTAATACTCCGGCAGATGCAGCAAGAGCACCTCCACCAATATCACCTTCTTTAAAATTTTGATAGGCAGAAGTAAAATCTAATCCAGCACCAAGAAGAGGGACAAGTCTTCCTCCCGCCTTTCCACCTGCTTTTAATAAACCTCCACCTACTCTTGCAGCATCTACTCCTGCTTCTGCAGTTCTTGCTACTTTACCAATTCCAAGAAGACCTTTAACTCCCTCAATTCCCATCTTGGTAAGATCGGCAATACCACGAAAGATTCCACCAATCAATCCAGCAGTTAATCTAACAATTCCTTTAGTGACGTTAATAATTAACCTAGTAATATTTCCAAATACTCTATTAACAAATAAAAATCCACGACCTGCAGCAGTAACTCCATTAACAATTGCTTGGAAAATTTGTTGTAATTTTGTCTTATTTCCTGCTGCATTTGCTTTAAGTGCTTCAATTCCTTGATTGGTCAACCATCCAAGAAATAAAATTTGAATAGCACTCATTATTCTTGAGAATACACCACCAACTTTTTGTTGAATAGATGCTATTGGTTTTAAAAGAGCACTCGTAATTTTTGCTTCTAATTGATTTTCTTTACCAATTCTAACTTTTCTTTCATTTAACTTTCGGTCATTCTCTTTATCTACTAAAATCTGCTGCTTTTCTAAGGCACTATCTGCTGCCAATTGTGCGCCAATACCATTCAGACCATTATTAATATTAAGAACTTCTACACGAACAGTTTGTATTTGATCCCGAAGAGATACAATTTGACTTGTTTGTTGAGCAACAATAGCCGTTTGCTTAGCAACAAGAGCACTTTCATCCCTTTTTACAAGTCCCCCTCCACCGCCGCCAGAAATGACCGAACGGGAAACCGTTGTTGCATTAATGTTTATAAGAGGTCCTTTGATTGGTGATCCAATACTAGCCATTTGATTGGTTCTTCAGATTTTCTTCTTCGATGTATTGCTGGAGAAGACCAATATAAATTTCCCTTTCCCAAGGAATCATATTTTCCAGCTCTGTTAAAGAATATTTATGATGCTGAATCAAGGCAAAATTAGTTTTGTAGTATGACGCAAGATCTTCATGCGCCATTCCTACGCGAAAAAAGATGTTAAACCCTCAAGAACTACTTCACTTTCCACATCAGTATTTGGATTTTTGATTTTAATTGTATGAGAAAGTTTAGGCATCGTTTCAAAAAACTTCTCAATATCCTTAAACTGCTTCGAACTCAAATCTCCAAGAAATTCTAGGATTTCTTTTTTGGTCACATCAGATGTAGACCAAGATTCTTCTTCACTATAGATTTGTTCGACACAAGAAGAAATCATATCAAAAGTATCATCAACACTAATCTCACTTTCATTATTGAAATTATTTTTAATGAACTCCTGCATAGAAGGATACTTCATTCTTAATGTTAGAGTATCATCAAGTTTAATATCTCTACTATGAGTTTCTCCAACTTGAACTTTAATATCATCAAGATTAATACTTACAGGAACTTGAGTTTCTCCATCATCAGGGCAAGTAATAAGAACATCAACCTGCTCACCAACTGACTTTCCACGAATATTTAAGAACAAATATTCAATATCAAACGTTGAAAGTTGCTCAATCTTAATTCCTCTTGTAAGAACACAATTCCCAATTACTGTTTTTACTGCTTCAGTAATTTGCTTTGGATCTTCACTCTCCATCGCAATAATAAGAATCTTTTCTTCTTTTACAAGAAAGGGACGATATTTAATTGACTTTTTAATTGAAGGAATTTCCAACTCATATGTTGGTGTGGCAATCTTTGGTAAAGGCATAATAACCTATAAAATTTAGTTATAATTATTTATTACTCAATATCAAAGTGCTCTCCACCAATCACCCGAAGTAGTCTGATTTGATTGATTGCTTGGAGAAGATGGAGTAAAAACTTTAGAATAATCAGTATTAGAGACTTGCTTCTGAGAATCTACTATTTTTTTACTAATATCATCCAAAGATTGTACAGAATTTATATTAGATTGTGATACTTTTGGGTTATTAGGATTTAGATTATTATTATTCCCAATCAATTGACTTAAACTTGTCGCTTTACCAGCAATATAACGGTCATACTGGAATGTAGCAGACATTTTTAGAGTATCAGAAGAAACATAACTAACTTGTATAGAGCTGATGGCAGAAGGAAATAATCCTCTAAAATTATATTCAATTTCTTTCTTATAATCCCTATCAAATTTAACAATCTTTACCGCATTTGCTTTGTAGAATGCAGGATATTGCATTCGAATAAAATAATTATTAGCATTTACACTTATTGGTGCATTTTCATTAGCCAACCCAACTGGATTTGTAGATCCACTTGCAATAAATTCCATCCAGCATTCTAAAAATTTCAAAGCCGTGTAATTTTTATCAACATAAAAATCAAGAGATATTGAATCATACTGTCTTGTATGAGCAAATCTTTCTGTGATTCCCGTAAAATTTCCACTAACATTTGCAGTTGCAAGACTTGTTGTGGGAAGAATTGCAGAGTAGCATAAAAGACCAGCATCTTCTGCAATAAATCTAGAATCAACTCCTTTTCCTAAAAGATATGAACTTAATTCAGGAGGAAGACTTCCAAACTGCACCTGATAGTGAGAAGTTTGAGCAAGATTAGTTATTAATGGTTTAATGTCTGATATTCTTCTTGGCTGAGTAGGCACTCTAAATACCTATTATGATTCTGTTATTGTAGTTATTTAGATGTCATATAAGGGAAAATATAAACCTTCTCACCCAGAAAAATATAAAGGAGATCCCACGAATATAATCTACCGTTCTCTTTGGGAACGCAAATTTTGTGTTTATTGTGATACAAATGAAAGAATTTTAGAGTGGCAAAGTGAGGAAATGTGTATTGGATATAGGTCTCCTGTGGATGGTAAAGTGCATAGATATTTTCCAGATTTTCTTATAAAAGTCAAAGAATCTAATGGGACAATTAAGAAGTATATGATTGAGATTAAACCCAAAAAACAAACTGCTCCACCACAAAAACCACAAAGACAAACTAAGAGATATATTAGTGAAGTATATGAATATGCAAAGAATCAAGCAAAGTGGGAAGCAGCAAAAGAATGGTGTATTGATAGAGGTTATGAGTTCAAAGTAATTACAGAAACCGAATTAGGAATATGAATCGCGTCAAAGGTCTGGTTAAAAAACTTATTGGAACTGAAGATCCAGATGATTTGATGCTGGAAATTTTAGATGTCTTAAAGCAAACTGCCACTAAGGCAGAAGCAGGTAAATTTTATACATTTGTCTATAGACCAAAAACACTTAGAATTAGATATGATGCAAATCCATTAGTTGCAGTCACAAATGTTTATTCTTGGGGATTTAGTGGAATTAACTTCCACTGGGGAGAGCAGAGGCAATATACGATGGAAGAAGTTATTGGACCTCTACATATAGTAGATAGAAATGAAGTTGGCGATTTAAGAAAGATTCCATATGGAAGAATACGGATAAATAGTTAGAAAAATATAAATGGCTTTCTCATATAGATATCCAAAAGCAAAACTTCGTGAAAGTGATGATTATTTAAAGATTGATTTTATTCGATATAAACCTCCGGGACTTGGAACTCAGGGGAATTCTTTTGCTTTGAATTCATCAGACCAAACATATGGGCAGATATATGCAGGTCAAGGAAATCAGGATATTCTAGGAAGTGTGATATTGCCAATTCCAGAAGGAATTAGTGACCAAAATTCTTCTGAATGGGGAACTGGAACTCTAAATCCATTAGAAGGTGCAGTATATGATATAGCAACTGGTGCAATTAAAGGTGGATTTGCAGATGCATTCAAAAAAGGAATTAATTTTGTAGGTAAAGTTGCAAACGCAGCGCAAACTGGAGTTGGGCAAGGAGCAATTCAAGCAGGATTTGCTGCTGCTGCTGTTCAGGCAGCATTAGGAAAGCAAGATGCTGGGTCAATTATCTCAAGATCGCAGGGAGTTACTTTCAATCAAAATATTGAACTTTTATTTACTGGAATTCAATTAAGATCTCCAGTTACATTTCAATTTGATATGGTCCCCAGAGATGACTCAGAATCAGAAGAAATCAAACAAATTATTCGAAATTTTAAATATTATTCTGCTGCTAAAAAAGGTTTAAATTCTGGAGATGCAGCAGGTCTCTTTCTCAAGTCACCAGAAGTTTTTCGCTTACAATATATGAGTGGAAATAAGCAACATCCATTCTTGAATAAATTTAAGATTTGTGCTCTTACAAGTATGAGTGTAAATTATACTGCATCTGGAACTTATGCAACATACTCTGATGCAACACCAGTTCATATGCAATTAACTTTATCTTTCCAAGAATTAACACCTATTTACGCAGAAGATTACGAAAGTGGTCAAGGCAAAACCGGAGTTGGATACTAATGACTTATTTCAGAGAACTACCAAATTTAGAATATCAATCATTTTTATCAAGCAGACAAGCATCTGATGAATATGTTGTTGTAAAGAATATATTCCGTCGTGCTAAACTTCGTGATGATTTACAGAATGTTGTCACTCTCTTTGACAAATATCAAATTCCTGATGGTTCTAGACCAGATACTGTAGCAGAAGAACTTTATGGAAGCAGTCAATATGATTGGGTAGTATTAATTAGTTCTGGAATTACAAGAGTCAGAGACCAGTGGCCACTTTCTGATAGAGATGTTTACAATTATGCAGAATCCATTTATGGAGAATCTTTAAATGACATTCATCATTATGAAACTCAACAAATTAAAGACTCTAAAGGTCGTTTGATTCTTCCAGCAGGTAAAGTTGTTGATTCAACTTTTACAATTCCAAATCCAAGTATACCAACTCAAAATTTGACTCAAAGTCAGGTTGTGTCTGGTATTAGTAATTATGAATATGAAGTTGAAAAAAATAATAAAAAGCGTGGGATCTATATTCTGAAAAAAATATACTTGCAGCAATTTATATCAGATATGAGAAAAGCGATGACTTATGACAAGTCATCGCAGTATGTGAATCCTAATTTAATTCGAACAGAAAATACTAGGGCATCAAATCCCTAAAGTATCATTCTGCCAACTTTGCGAAGTAGGACAGAGTATCATCTTCATCTTCATCATAAGAAGAAGACTTGGAAGAACTCAGATTACTCAGTTCGGTGCGAAGATCTTCATCAAGGTCACGAACTGGACCGCGAGAAGTCTCTTCCTCATCAGCAACCTCAGGATCTTGACGACGAGCAGTCTTGTTGCCGAGAACATAATCAAGGCGCTTCTTCAGTTCATCATAAGACTTGAACTGGTCAGCAGCAACGAGTTCAGCAAGAGAATACTGCTTCTTCCAGACTGCTTCCATCTCATCATCATCGGTCAGCAAAGCACCTTGTGCTGCAAACTCTGAAGAATCATAGTTACGATATCCAGCAACATTCTTTGCCTTCAGTTTGAAGTTAGCACCTTGCCAGAAGTCAAACGGATCGATAGGAGTCTCATCCTCAAACTCTGGTTGCATAGCAGCAGTCAGTTTATCAAAGATTTTCTTGCCGAACTTATACAGAAAGACTTTACCTTCGTTAGCAGGATTTGCAGGGTCTTTGACCACATAGATGTTGCTCACATAAGTCAGTTTGCGTTTCTGCTTACGTGCCACTTCTTTACCAGCATCAGTACCGTTGTTCCACAGTTCAGAGTTCAGTTCTGATACAGGGTCTTTCTGATTGAGAGTGGTAAGAGAATTTTCAATATACCAACCACCAGAACCTTGGAAGGCATGAGAGTACAGTTTCACAAACGGTAGATCTTCACCGTTAGGAGCAGGGAGGAAACGAATGACAGCATAACCGTTGCCGCCCTTATCACATTCTAGTTTCCATACACGATCATCGCCAGATGATGTGTTATTATTCATTTTTTCAACTTCCTTGACCAGTTTTGCGGTCAGGGAACCAAGTTTGGATTGTTTCTTAAGATCAGAAAAAGACATTTGGATTCGTTGGGTAAATTTGGATTTGTTGGATTACTTGGATAGTATAGCAAGGATGGTCTCACTTGTCAAGAAATTGCTTGAGAGACTCAATTGTTTTAGTCATGCTATTGAAAAGTAAATTCATATCTGTGTCAGGAGGAAATCCCATAATTGCCACAGATTTGCGGAGATTCTCTTTCATCTCAACCGCTTGTGGGTCATCAGAAAGAGAAAGTCTTGTGTACATAATGCGTTGCTTTTCCAGCAACAAAGTCATTTTTTCAATATGTTCCAGTTTATCTTCACGGGTCATCGAACCAAAGGACAGAATGCTTCCATAGATGAACTTTTGAAGTTCATTTATTTCTTCAAGTTCTTCCTGAATTAATTCGGAATCAAAGAATTTACTCATTTACAATTTCCCGTAAAAGTTTTTTGTACTGAAACTTATCAATATTTAGAAATGGTTTGTACTTCTTGATTTTTAAACTTACGGTTTCCCACACTGGGTCCAAAAGTTTCTTATCAAACACATTCCCGAACTGGAATATTATATCATAAATTACCAGAACCTCAGGTGAAATCTTCCCGCCCAGAAATTTTTTTAGAACTTGTGGATGACCTTTCGAGCAGTTGAAAGCATCTTCTAATTTTGTTTCCGAGAGTAATTCTTCCGATTGTTCTTTGAACAAGTAGGTCAAACTCTGCTGTCGTTTCATCCACTCGACGTATGTTCTTTCTCCAGAATTTATAATTTCTC
>Ga0209500_10001033_pt1 | contig 21916 bp, 19 predicted proteins | sample S_140212_EF_Meta_FD_187323 | JGI IMG/M metagenome (GOLD analysis project Ga0209500, IMG submission 187323) | Freshwater microbial communities from Lake Simoncouche, Canada to study carbon cycling - S_140212_EF_MetaG (SPAdes) (version 2) | ecosystem: Environmental > Aquatic > Freshwater > Lake ... | reverse complement strand
GCGATCAATAGGAAGTCCAATTCCTTTATAAAACTTCTGTGATAGCCCAAGTAAATCGGCTTTTTTAAACGGACCATCCAAATCTAAACCAAAGATTGCAGGTGCTTCTTGAAAAAAAGGATCATGGTAATGCCATGCTTGCAATTGTTCTTTTTTGATTTTGTAATTCAACGCCAACTTAGAATCAATTTCATCTTTAATTTGCTGAAAAGGCTCACGGGTAAGATCATCAAGTTGATCAAAAATCTTGATTAAATCACTAGCCTTTTGTTCGTTTAAAAAAAGCTGCATTTCGTGATAATTCGAGAATTTCAAATGACGAGCTATTTGATTTCGAGTGGCTACAAGTTCTTTCAAATCGTTCTCAAGGATATTACCGACCTTTTTACCAGCTTCCCAAGCTTCTTGACGAAGATTGGAATCAAGAGAATTCTTTAATATGCCCCTAACATCATTTTCAGTGCTGTCTTTTCCTTGAATTACCGGCCTGAATGAATTAAAAGATTGTTCAACCTTATTTGATAATGCCGAGGATCTTTTGAGCAAATCCAAAGGGACTTGTTTTTCAAGATAAATCAAAAACAATACATCAACACTTCGGGAGAGGATTGGGTCTGTTATTTTTGCTTTATTATCTTTTAAAGATTTAATTTCTTGAAACAAGTTAGCATTGGCTAAAGCCTCATCAATTTTATTTTGAGCCTTTTCTTTTTTATCAAAATCAGATGAACTTCCCGTGGTGTTTGCGTTCCACCAAGCAAGGTTTGCAGCGATTTCTAGTGGGCGCATTGCTAATTCGTGTTTATCAAGAAAACTTTTAGCAGCTTTATCCATGTTTTGATCACCAAAAACATTATTTTTCATTAAAAGCAAAATCAAAAGAATTGAGGATAATTGTTTAATTCTCATGTTAACCCCTAATTAAATTTATTAATTGCTTTATTATTATTGTCTAAACATTAATATTCATAAAGGCTTATATTTTAATTTCTTTAACAAATTTAAATTCTGTAGATAAATCCTAAATCTGTTGAAAAGGCCAATTATGCTTGAATCAGAAAAATCAATTTTGCTCGTGGAAGATGATACATCAACACGGCTTATAATTCAAAAAAGCATATCTAAATGGGGTTGCAAAATTTTATCTGTTTCTTCTGCTGAAGAAGCGATCCGTGTAGTAAATATGATTACACCAACTCTAGCATTAATTGATATTTCATTACCAGGAATTGACGGGATCACTCTAGCCGAAATGTTGCTCAAAAAAAACGTAACTGCAGTTGTTTTAATGACGGCAGATAAAAACTACGCAACAAATACTGCATTGAAAAACCACAAGGTAATTTGCAAACCTTTTGATACTAACGAATTAAAAGAAATAGTAATGCAAACTTCATTTATATTTGATTAGACAAATTTAAGAATTAAATTTTTGTAAAAGGTATTGTTCAAAAAATACTTTATCGAGTTTTTGCCCAGTTACTTTTTCGCAAAGTTTTCCGGGCAGATATCTTTTACCCTGAATATGGATATTTTGTTTAAGCCATTTGCGTAATTCAAAAAGAATATCAGCGTTAAGAGCTTTATCATTCCAAGATATTTCCTCTTTAGCTTTAGCAACAAATTGCGCAGCATAAAGATTTCCCAATAGATATGTGGGAAAATACCCAAAAAGACCAGCACTCCAATGGATGTCTTGCAAGCATCCCATTGCATTGTTTTTAGGCTTCAAACCCAAATAAGTTTCCATTTTAGCATTCCATGCTTCAGGAAGGTCTTTGATCGAAAGGCTTTGTGAAATTAAATCCTTTTCAAGTTCATAACGAAAAATAATGTGTAGATTGTAAGTGACTTCATCAGCGTCTACCCTGATAAAACCTGGCTGAACTTGATTAATGGCTTTATGAAAATCATTTAAAGATACATGTGCTAATTGTGCAGGGAAAAACTTAATAGCGAGCGGGTAAATAAAACGCCAGAATTCCAAAGATCTTCCAACTTGATTTTCAAGAAGGCGAGATTGTGACTCATGAATACCAAGAGAAACAGCCGTTCCAGTCGGTAATCCAAAATGATCTGGATCTAAACCTTGCTCATACAAACCATGTCCTGCCTCATGCAAAACACCAAATAGACCAGATGAAAAATCTGAAGGGTTAAATCGAGTGGTAATCCTACAATCACCAGGCCCGATACCGCAGCAAAATGGATGCGCAGTTGTATCAAGCCTGCCTGCATTAAAATCAAACCCACAATAGCCTGCAACGATTTCGCTAAAAATCTTTTGTTTTTGTTCAGGATAGTTTCCCAAAATCAGGCTGCGATTATTTTCTTTTGAACAATTATTTAATACTTTGATAATCGAATCTTTTAACGGATAAAAAACAGAATCTAATTCAACAGAAGTTGCGCCCGGTTCATAATCATCTAGCAAGGCATCATAACTTGCCTGGCCATTAGCAAGACATTTCGCTTCCTGCCTTTTAAGATCAATAATTTTCTCAAGCCATGGTTCAAACAAGCTAAAATTGTTTTGAGATCTAGCTTCCTGCCAAGCCTGTTGGGAATATACAAACGTTTTTGATAGTTCTTGAACCAAAGAAACGGGAATTTTATTTGCGCGGTTAAATACACGAAGCCATTCTCTTGCATTAACACTTATGTCGGAATCTGCAGGAAATGCAGCAGACTCCGAAGCCAGTTCCATCAAGGCATCGCCAAGCCAAGAATCAGTAACTAGTTCGTGGTGCAATTTGGAAAGAGCAGAATTTTGAAGGGCACGAAGGTCTGCCCCGCCGGGGGGCATATTCGTTCTTTCATCCCAGCCTATTAATTCGGCACAAGATTCAATAACCCGGGCATTTTTAAAATGCGCTTTTAATTTCAGGTATTTTAATTCAAGATCCATTTGGAATCCTGGCGAATTAAGCCATGTTCATATTCATAAGAAATTCAGCATTTGTTTTGCATTTCTTAAGCCTAGAAACCATCAACTCCATCGCATCAACCGGATGCATATCTGCAAGTACTCTGCGAAGAGCCCGGACTCTATCCAGTTCATCGGGGTGCATTAGCAATTCTTCTTTTCGAGTACCAGACCGGTTAATATCAATCGCAGGCCACACTCGTTTATCTACCAACTTTCGATCGAGATGAACTTCCATATTACCCGTACCTTTGAATTCTTCAAAGATAACTTCGTCCATCCTAGAACCGGTATCGATCAAAGCCGTTGCAAGAATTGTAAGGCTGCCACCATTTTCGATATTTCGAGCAGCACCAAAAAACCTTTTAGGTTTCTGCATTGCATTGGAATCAAGACCACCACTGAGCAATTTACCGCCGGATGGCGCTTCGGAATTGTAAGCGCGCGCAAGCCTTGTGATTGAATCCAAAAGAATTATCACATCCCTGCCATCTTCTACCAATCTTTTTGCCTTTTCCATCGCGATTTCACTGACATGCACATGATCCGTAGAAGGCTCATCAAAAGTACTAGCTACAACTTCAGCGTTTGCACTAGCAACAGAACGAACCATTTCTGTAACTTCTTCAGGGCGTTCATCAATAAGCAGAACTATCAAATAAGCATCTGGGTGATTCTGTTTGATAGCTTGAGCAATGCGCATTAAAAGAACAGTTTTACCCGCTCTTGGAGGTGAAACGATCAAACCACGCTGACCTTTACCAATGGGGGTAATTAAGTCGACAACTCTGGTTGAAAGCTCTCCATTTGAAGTTTCAAGAAAAAGTCTTTTATTAGGATGAAGGGGAGTTAGATCTTCAAAAACAACAGGACGAGCTCGTTCATCTGGAGCACGGCCTTGCACCAGTTCCACTTGCATCAAAGCGAAGTTGTCCTGCCCTTCAATCGGCAAGCGAATAGGGCCTTCAATCATTAGGCCAGTGCGTAAACCAAGCCTGCGTATTTGACTTGGGGAAACATAAATATCTTCTGGAGAAGCCAAGTAATTGTGGGCTGCACTACGAAGAAAGCCATAACCATCCGGCAGAACTTCCAAAGTTCCGGAACCTTTGACGGCATTACCACGCTCAATTTGTCTGCGAACTACCGATACAATTAACTGTACACGGGTCATACCTGTGTGTTCAGCAATACCTTCTTTTTCGGCATGCGCAAAAAGTTTAGGCATTGGAAGCCTATATAAATCGTCAAGGCGTGTGTTTGTTTGCACCTTAGCAACTGGAGTTATTGGTTGTGACGGTTGACTTGATACAATACTGCTTGAAGGGGAAGCTTGTTCTGGAGATTTGCGAACTACTCTTTTCCTAGCTAGGTTACCCATCCCTTCGTCGCCGCGTGCGACGGACATAATCAATCCTCCATTGGGGACTTTAAAAAATTAAAAAGTGATCCATGATTTAACAAGACTGTAAAGCTTGGAAGGTCATAAAAATAATTCGATAACTACCACTGTGCTTTGTTGCTTGGTTAAATAACCAGTTAAGGTGGTTTATCTAGAACAACTATAAATAAAACTAACAAATTTAGATTATAAAGTTATTTGAAAAAATGCAAGTGTATTTCTTAGTCTTTTCAGTATTCTTGTCACACAATAGCAAATGTTATTTTGTATTTTAATATGTTTCACTGATCATAATTTAACAACAATGGCAAAAAATCAATAATGACTTCATTAAAACTATCCCGTGGGAAATGCTTACCTCTTGGTGCCACGCATTTAAATAATAGCATTAATTTTGCGTTGCTATGCAGGCACGGAACAGAGGTTCATCTTGCATTATTTACACTCGAAACCAAAGAGCCAATTGCAGAGATAGTTCTACACCCAAGAAAAAGTAGAACAGGGGATCATTGGCATATTGCTGTTGAAGGCTTACCCGAATCATTTTGCTATGGGTGGAGAGTTAATGGCCCCCAGTCACCTATACATCGATTTGATCCTGAACACCTCCTTTTAGATCCTCAATGCAAAACTATTTCCGGTGGATCGGAATGGGGGGTTAATGATGAATCGATGGCTCACCACACTTCTAGGTTAAGTATTTTTACAAATAACGAAATCCCCCAAATGGAAGACACGCATCTATGCACTCCCATGGAAGACAGCATCATCTACGAAGTTCATGTTCGCGGATTTACATGCCATCCAACTTCCATGACTGTCAATCCTGGAACATTTGATGCATTGATAGAAAAAATCCCATACTTAAAAAATCTAGGTATAACAGCAATCGAACTTTTACCTGTTCATGAATTTGATGAGAATGATTGCCCCTTTTTCGACCCCGCTACTGGTAAAAAACACCGTAATTTATGGGGATATAACACTATTTCATTTAATGCCCCTAAAACTTCATACGCAAGTGTCGGAAATATAAACCAACACATTGTTGAATTCCGAAAAATGGTTCATGCATTTCATATGGCAGGAATTGAAGTCATCATGGATGTGGTTTTCAACCACACCGGTGAAGGAAATCATCGCGGTAGGACTTATAGTTTTCGAGGGTTAGATAATTCCACCTATTACATGGTAGACAAAGATGGGAATTACTTTAATTTTTCCGGATGCGGCAACACCTTAAATTGCAATCATCCGGTCGTCCGAGAAATGATTACAAACAGTCTGCGATTCTGGGTTGCAGACATGAATGTTGACGGTTTGCGTTTCGACCTCGCATCGATACTGGGCAGAGATTATCTCGGAAATGTTTTAGTGGAACCACCAATCGTAGAAATGATTGCCGAAGATGGCGTTCTTGCTGACACCAAATTAATTGCTGAACCATGGGATGCCGCAGGGTTGTATCAGGTTGGACTTTTCCCTTATGGCAGAAGATGGAGCGAGTGGAATGGCCAATATCGCGATGACATTCGCAGATTTTGGCGTGGAGAACCGGGGATAGCTTCTTTACTAGCTACTCGTATTTGCGGAAGTTCCGATTTATACGAATCTTCAGGGCGAAAACCTCGCCATAGCTTAAATTTTATAACCTGCCATGATGGATTCACACTCTGGGATCTTGTAACTTACAATGTAAAGCATAACTTTCGAAACGGCGAAGGAAACAATGATGGTTGTTCGGAGAATTTCAGCTGGAATTGCGGGGAAGAGGGCCCAACAAATGATCCCTACATCCTAGGTTTAAGAAAAAGACAGGTCAGAAACTTTTATGTCACATTGTTTATTTCGCAAGGTGTTCCCATGATGCTAGCGGGAGATGAATTTCTTCGAACGCAAAAAGGGAATAATAACGCTTGGTGTCAGGATAATGAAATCAGCTGGACAGATTGGTCCTTTCTGGAAAAAAACTCAGACTTCCATCGCTTCACTAAAGAAATAATCAAATTGCGGCTCGCACATCCAGCTTTAAGAAGACGTACTTTTATGAAGACTGGAGATATTATTTGGCATGGAATCTCACCTCTAACCCCTGATTTTTCAACCGAAAGCACATTCCTTGCTTTTGCATTAAATGGTTTAAAAACAGGCAGGGAAACCGATGCGGACTTCTTTGTCGCTATGAATTCAGGAAATGAACCCGCTGAATGCAAAATCCCTGCTTCACCAACAGGAAGGCCATGGCGCCGAATTATCGATACCGCGAAAGCTTCGCCTCTTGATATCGTAAGCTTCCACGAAGCACCAAACATCGCTTTTGAAAGCATATATCCTGTAGAAGCAAAGTCTTGCTTGGTGTTGTTATCAGACAAGTAAAGCCAAAAAAGTAGAATTACTTTCTGTTTAATTTGGAACTTGCACGAACAATTGCACGGGCTCGATCTTTAAGCTTGGACCGCTCACTTGAAGTTTTACCATCAAGACTTGAATCAATAATAGCTTTGGCAGCATTAACATCCAAAGCAGCAAGTTCAGTAGCCCTTGGGGTTAACAATGTAACGATATTATTAGAGATTTGTACCGTTCCACCTTCGATAAAGAAAAAGGAATCCGTAGAGCCGTTACGAATACGAAGGGAACCAAACCCCAGCTTCGATACTAAGGGAGCTCTATTGGGAAGGATGCCCATTTCGCCATCGAAAAGTGGTATGACCAAGGAATCAGACTCTTGGTCAACCAAGGCTTTTTCGGGTGTCACAACAACACAATGAATTTTGGAATTGTTTTCTGCCATGGTTTACTTACCTGCCGCCATTTCTTTGGCTCGCTCAGCAGCTTCTTCAATCGCCCCCACATAAAGGAAAGCTGATTCAGGAAGATGATCCCATTTTCCTTCGCAAAGCTCTTTAAAGCTTCGGATGGTGTCTTGTAAAGAAGTAACTTTACCAGGCTTTCCAGTAAAGACTTCGGCAACGATAAAGGGTTGGGATAAAAATCGTTCAATTCTTCGAGCGCGAGAAACAACTTGTTTATCTTCCACGCTAAGTTCTTCCACACCAAGAATAGCGATAATATCTTGCAATTCACGATATCTTTGCAGAATTTGCTGTACCTTACGGGCAACACCATAGTGTTCAACACCAACAACATTTGGATCCAAAATATTGCTATAGCTGGCAAGAGGATCAACAGCGGGGTAAATACCTTTTTCAGATATTTTTCTTTCAAGATAAATAAACGCATCCAGATGCTGGAAAGCATTTGCAGGAGCGGGATCGGTTGGATCATCAGCAGGAACATAAACAGCCTGCACGCTAGTAATAGCGCCCTTTGCTGTTGATGTAATTCTTTCTTGCAACTCGCCCATTTCGGTAGCGAGTGTAGGTTGGTAACCTACAGCACTAGGCATACGGCCTAGCAATGCAGAAACTTCGGCACCTGCCTGAGAAAATCGGAAAATATTATCAACAAACAAAAGGGTATCTTTACCAGTAGCATCTCGAAACCATTCAGCCATGGTAAGGGCAGTAAGAGCAACCCTAAGGCGAGCACCTGGTGGTTCGTTCATCTGACCAAACACCATAGCAGTCTGAGTAATAACCGATCGATCAGTTTTACCAATTTTGGTTTCTTGCATTTCCAGCCAAAGGTCATTACCTTCACGTGTTCTTTCGCCCACCCCGGCGAAAACCGAATAACCTTCATGCATGGTGGCAATACGAGCAATAAGTTCAGTAAGAATAACGGTCTTACCGAGACCAGCACCACCAAAGAGACCCGCTTTTCCACCACGAACAAGTGGGGTCAAAAGATCAATAACTTTGATACCGGTTTCAAAAATTTCTGTTTTAGGTGACAGTTCAGAAAAAGCAGGTGGTTCTCGATGAATCGGCCTTGTTTCACTAGCATTTACCGGACCTCTACCATCAATAGGTTCGCCAAGCAAATTAAATACCCGACCTAAGGTTTGCTCGCCTACAGGAATAGTTACTGGCGCACCAGTATCAATTACCTTCATGCCACGAACCAAGCCTTCAGTTGAGCCCAAAGCGACGCAACGAATACGATTTCCACCAAGATGCTGCTGAACTTCACCGGTCAGATGAAGAATAACATTCTTGTAATCAGAATCGATTTTAATGGCGTTATAAATTTCTGGAAGGTGTCCTTCAGGAAACTCAGCATCAAAAGTAGATCCAATGATCTGAACAATTTTACCTTCAACTATTTTTCCAGCATTTGCACTAACCATAACAAAAAACCCTCTCTAGTCAAAAAGCATAAGAACCCAGATTTTTATCAAAACTTATTCAAGCGCAGCAGCGCCACCGATAATTTCAGAAATCTCCTTGGTAATCTGAGCTTGTCGGGCCCTATTGTAAAGCAAGGAAATAGCTTTGATCATGTCATCAGCATTTTCAGTTGCTGCTTTCATAGTCACGCGTCTGCCAATTTGCTCGCTAACCGCAGCATCAAGAAAACATTTAAAAAGTGAAGCTTTAAATGCCTGTGGAAGCAGTTCAGCAAGAATTTCTTCCGCGCTAGGAAGAAACTCGTAACTTGTATTATCAGTCTTCTTAACGGTTGTTGCAGAAGAATCATTTGGTTTTGCAAAAGGCAGAATAGTTTCAACAACCGGTAATTGTCTTGCTGGGTTCAGGAACTTCATATAGGCCACATCAACAGCATCAACATTACCAGCAACAAATTCACGGATAAACTTATCTGCAAGAGGTTCAACCTCATCAAACCTAGGCTTATCTTCAAAATTGATATAAGTGGCAACAGGAATAATTTGCTGGTACTTAAAAAAAGAAATTGCTCGCTTACCGCTAAGTTCTAAGAGCGTTTCTTCTCCCCTAGATTTAGCAGCATTTAGACTATTGGTTGCTTCCCTTAAGATGCCTGCGTTGTAACCACCGCAGAGGCCTCTGTTAGAGCAAATAACGAGCAAAATTCTCTTGGAAATTTTTTCGCGATTTACCAATAAAGGATGAGTTACATCCTGAGCAGACGCAGAAAGTTCAGCGGCAATCTCTGCAATTTTCTTAGTATAAGCTGCTGCTTCAACGGTCCGGTCCATGGCTTTCTTAAAACGCGCAGTGGCGATAAGTTCCATGGTCCGGGTTATCTTGCGAATATTGCGGATCGCTTTTCTTCGAACCACAAGTTCACGAGTTTTTGCCATAATTAAACACCTTACCCAATATTAGCCTTTGAACTGAAAACCAAATTCATTAATCGATGCTTCCAGCTTTTTGACAAGATCTGGAGACAATTTCTTTTCGCTTATCAAAGCGTTTCGAACTTCAGGTTTCTGTTCTTTCATGTAGGCTAGGAATTGAAGTTCCCAAGCCTGAACTTTTGACCTTTCAACTTTGTCTAAAAAGCCTTTTGTTGCAGCAAAAATAATCATTACCTGATCAGCAACATTCATTGGCTTGTAAGGTGGTTGCTTTAATATTTCAACAACGCTATACCCTCTATCCAACTGAGACTGGGATGTTTTATCAAGTTCCGTACCTAGTTGCGCAAAAGCTTCAAGCTCCCTAAACGACGCAAGATCCAATCGCAAACCACCGGATACTTGCTTCATTGCTGAAATCTGAGCTTTACCACCCACGCGAGAAACGCTGATACCCACATCCACTGCAGGTCTAACGCCCGCATTAAATAAAGATCCTTGCAAATAAATTTGCCCGTCAGTAATCGAAATCACATTGGTTGGAATGTAAGCAGATACTTCACCTTCCAAAGTTTCAATAATAGGAAGCGCAGTTAACGAACCACCGGAGGTACTAACTTTAGCAAGCTTATGATTTGGGTGCTTAGGAAGATCATGTTTTAATGCATGCTCTTTGCCTGCTGGCCCAACATAAACTATACCTTTGCCCGCTTCATCCCGGTTAACGCCCCAATCATCTGTAACTTTTGACTCATCAGAGTTTTTGTCAACAATTACGTAGCGCTCTGCAAGCTTTGCAGACCGTTCTAGCAAACGCGAATGAGCATAAAAAATATCACCAGGATATGCTTCACGACCAGGAGGACGGCGCATTAGGAGTGATAATTGGCGGTACGCTGCTGCTTGTTTACTTAAGTCATCGTAAACACAAAGCGTTGCCATGCCTTTTTCATACATGTAATATTCGGCCATCGCACAACCAGCGTAAGGAGCAATATATTGCAGCGGAGCTGGATCTGCAGAACTAGCATCAACCACAATGGTGTAGTCCATTGCGCCATTGGCCTTAAGAATTTCAACCACTTTAGCAACAGTAGAATCCTTTTGACCGATAGCAACATAAACGCAAATCACCCCGTTACCTTTTTGATTAATGATGGTATCGAGAGCAATTGTAGTTTTACCTGTTTTACGATCACCAATAATAAGTTCGCGCTGACCACGGCCCACAGGAGTCATAGCATCGATGGCTTTAATCCCGGTTTGCATTGGTTCATCAACAGGCTGCCTACCAGCAACGCCTGGAGCATTGGACTCAACCGCTCGGGTAAGATTTGTAATAATTGGACCTTTTCCATCCTTGGGAACACCAAGGGGATCTACAACACGGCCAATTAAAGCATCACCAACAGGAACACGAAGCAAAGCTCCGGTTGTTAGAACTTCATCACCTTCTTTAATATCTAGGTATCTACCTAAAATAATAACGCCAACGGAATTTTCTTCGAGATTAAAGGCCAAGCCTTTAACACCAGATCGAGGAAAATCAACCATTTCTCCAGCCATTACACCTGTAAGGCCGTAGACACGGGCAATTCCATCACCAACTTCTAAAACCCTACCGACTTCTTTAGCGTCGATTCGGTCTTGAAATTGTTCAATTTCCTTCTGAAGAACTGAAGCTATCTCGTCTGCTTTGAATCTCATAAGTACTTCTCTCAATCAATTGATTGCGCAAGGATTGAAGACGGCTACGTAAACTACCGTCCCAAAGCCAATCCCCGGCTTTAATAATTAATCCACCAACAATGGAATCATCCACCGTATAAGAAAGAACAGGTTGCTTACCGAGCTTAATTTGTAAAGCCTTAAGTAACGCAATCTCCTGCTCAGGAGTAACCTTAACACTGGTAATAACATGAACTTGCAATTGGTTTTTTCGCGTCTCGTTCAAAATCTGATAAGCATGAACAGAAGCACCAAGCAAACCAAGTCGATCGTGTTCATTAAGCACAAAAATAAAGTTCATAACCAAAGGGCTGCATTTTCCTTCAAAAACTAACTTTACCAGCCTAGTCTTTTCGTCTCGAGAAATCACAGGAATTGAAAAGAAGGCTTCAAGCTTGGGGTTCTTTTTCAAAAGTGATGCGATTTCAAGTAATTCTTCAAGCACACTATCAGCAAGACCTAAAGGCAATGCAGATTGGTAAAGCGCTGCAGAATAAACTTGGGTAATACGCTGAGATCCGTCATCAAGCACCGTATAGTGCTTGGCAAGTTCAGCAATGTTTAAATCAATATCACTGTAAGACATTATCTAGCCCCAGCAGAAAAAACGCTACAAACAATAAGATACTATTTGGAAAATTCAGCCAAGCAATCGTCTACAAGAACTCGATGGTCCTCAATCGTTAAAGACTTTTTAATGGCTTTTGAAGATACAAGCAAAGCTAAATCGGAAGCTTTGGTAAGAAGATCCTTCATTGCTTGATCTGTGGCAAGTTGCAACTCACGATGCAACCGATCACGTTCTGCAACGATTTCTTCTTTAGCTTTAGAAACCATTTCATCTTTCAGTACCTGGCCGTCACGGCGAGCTTCATCAATAAGAATCCTAATTTGATCCCCTGCCAACCTAAATTTAGCATCAAGTTCGGCTTGTAACTTTTGGGATTTTAAACTCGCAGCTTCGGCCTCATCAATTGCACGACGAATGTTTTCTTCGCGTTTTTGCAAACCTTCCAGCATAGGGCCCCATGCTGTTTTATTTAGCGCAAAGAAAAGCAAAATAAACAACACCAAAGTCCAAACTCCGGTATCAGCACTAAAACCAAAGATATCTCTTTGTTTTGAAGGTTGTTGATCACCATCAGCAACCTTTGCTTCAGAATTTTTAACTTCAGCAGTTTTGGCTTCAGCAATACAGTCTGTGGAAAACACAAACCCAAGGCTGAGTAAACCAAGCAAAGTCATGACGAAAAACCGTCGTAACATGGCCCCTCTACCTCCCGATTTAAAAGAATAGAAACTAAATAAGGAAGCAAATCAGCAATGCAAACAAGGCAACACCTTCAAGCAAAGCTGCGATAATAATACTGGCGTTTCTAAGGTCGTTTGCCATTTCAGGTTGGCGTGCCATGTTCTCAGCCATGCCTGCACCAATGTAACCCAAACCAATGCCTGCACCAATAATTGCCAAACCTGCACCAATGCCCTTGCCAACATTGGCAATACCATCAGCAGCAAATGCATCATCAGCAAAGCAAAATAAAGCTACAACCACTGCAAACATCAAAAACATCTTTTTCATCGAAAGCAAGCCTCCATAATCACCACAAAGGGGAAACACAACAAGAAACATAAGAGCTAAGTTACGATTATTTACGAATCATATAAACAATAGTCAATCAAATTTTAATGATTGCCTTGAATAGCCTTTTGATCATGCCCATGTTCATCGTGGGCGTGTTCTTCATGAGCATGGCCTTCATGAGTAGCCATACCCATGAATAAAGCAGTCAAAAATGTAAAAACATACGCTTGCAAGAATGCGACAAGAAGCTCAAGAAAACACAAAGCTAAACTTGCCGCCAAACTGATAACAGTTACACCAGACTGAAGCAAAATATTTTCGCCAGCAACTTTTACAGCAAAAAGAAGTACGGTGGCAAGAACCATATGACCTGCAAACATATTTGCAAATAAACGAACAGCCAAGACACCACTTCGAATAAAAATGCCAGCAAATTCGATCACGAAAAGAAAAGCACTAATAACAGGCCCAAACACTGGGAGATCGATTTTCATCCAAAAGCCTTTAAAAAAACCAGCGACCCCATTCTTTTTGATACCTGTGTAATTAATAAAAAAGCAACTTACAAGGGCCAAAGCTCCAGTAACCGAAATATTTGCGGTGGGGGAACCCATAAAGGGCAACATGCCAAACAAATTCGAAAACAAAATAAACAAAAACAAAGTCCATAAGAAGGGAACATACTTATCAGCCAAGTCACCTAATGTAGGCTTTGCAACTTCGTTTCGGATGTAAGTAAGTAAGCATTCAAAAGCGTTCCAAAAAGGCCCACGCAAGATTTCGCCTTTAGAGACCCTACGACATAAAGGAATGTAGATTGCTGCAATTAAAATAGCAACAACTAACATCAATATCTTAAATTTGCTTATTGCAATATGATATCCGAACAAATCAAACGAAATCAAATTTAAATGAACACCATGTTCAAATAACCCTTGCTCATCAAAAAAATGCCAATGATGGAGTTGATCTTGAACCTCATCCATTGCGTCAGGTATCGGCTTAGACATAATTAAAGTAACCTACTTTTAAAACAAACAAATAACAATCAATTGATATAAATCAATTACGAGAAAACAATTTCAACTTCAAGATCGATTCGAACAAGGCCAAGAAAAAGAAGAGACAAATCGCAATAAGAACGAGATGCTTATTCATTTCTTCGTGCACTGTATTTTTAAAAAAAACAAAAGCAAGCAAAAAGAAAAATAATCGAGGAAGAGTGGTTAAAAAAAGTAAAGAAGCGTTATTGTTCTTGTAAAAATATTCAAAAATGAAAGTAATCAGTTTTGAGAAAAAAAACGCCCCAAAAAACATCGAAATCGCCAGATAATAATAAAGATGTTCTTTAATGCCCTCATTAAAGAAAAAACCGACAAAAACAGCAAGAAAAACAAGCGAAATAAACCCATAAAAGGCTAAAATCTGTTTATCAAGTTTAGCAATAGCACAATGTGTTAGGGCATCTTTTTCAGTCAAAACATGCACCTTAAAATAAACGCCTTTTAATATGAAAAGTAACAACTAGGACACCAAAAAGAATGCCCGAAATTATACCAAAAGGCTTGGTTGAAGAATAAGAATCAAGAAAAGCTCCGATAGCGATTGGAGTAAACATTTCGACCCCCAAGGAAGCTAGTTCCACATAGATGGCAAAACCTTTGATCTCACTTTTACGATTCGGTACCATCAAACACTTCACTCTAGGTTAAATGTTACACTTAGGAAAACTATAACGTCTTCCTGATATGGTTATAAGTCTTGATAATATAACGATTTCCAAAGTTTTTGTTTGACATTTTTTTCAATCTAATTTAATCTAATCGTACTGCCTTACGACATTCAAATGATAAGTTTTGGGTTTAAATAACGACGTTGTTTTCAACAAAATGTGAATGTCGTATGTATCAGAAGTTTTAATCATATTAACCATTTCTTTTGACAAGGAGGTCTAAAGAAGCAAATGGCAAATATTGCCAAATGGAGCATTGCATATGGCAGCCAAAAAGTCTGTAAATAAATCAAAAATTTCTCCCCCTCCTGCAGTTCGTTCTGTAAATAAAATAACTAAAGAACCTGTTATAAAAGCTAAATCAACTTCTAAAATAAAGTCTTCATCGAAGCAAATGGCTATTAAAAAGAACAATCTTTTAAAAAAACGTACTCAAATTTCCTTAGCTCGTGATTCAGCTTTGGAAGCCCAAGAAAAATCTCGAATCTCGATGGGCGTGCCAACGAAAGATCTAGCGGCTAAAGCCCCCAAAGATCTGCCAAAAGGTTATAATAAAGATCGAATCGTAGTAATGGTGCGGGATCCTTTTTGGTTGCATGCATATTGGGAAATAACAAGACAGGCGATTCAGCGGGCTGAAGCAGCTCTTTCCCAAGATTGGCATAGTTGCAAGCCAATTTTGCGCCTTATTGATGTAACTTCGAATGATACTACTTGCTCGAGCGAAACCATTGTTCAAGACATTGAAATCCACGGCGGATGCAACAGCTGGTACCTCAATGTTAAAACCCCTCCGCGTTCCTATCGCATTGATATTGGCTACATTGCAAAAACAGGCAAATTCTATGTACTTTCCCGTTCCAATGTGGTTACTACCCCAAGGGCTGGTATTAGCGACATGATTGATGAAAACTGGGCAGATTTAGATAACGAAAAAGCAGACAAAATTTATGCAATGTCTGGCGGATTCGACCCAAGCTCTAGTAGCATGGAACTCAAACAACTTTTTGAAGAAAGACTGCGCAGACCTCTTGGTTCTTCTGCAATAACTAGCTTTGGTTCCGCTGGGTTTATTCTTGGAAAAAGCCGCGATTTTAAATTCCAAGTTGATGCAGAACTGATTGTTTACGGCTCAACAGATCCTAACGCTCGAGTTACTCTTCAGGGTGAACCAGTAAAACTTAGGCCTGATGGCACTTTTACAATGCGTTTTAGTCTTCCAGACAGCCGTCAAATTATTCCAGCTGTTGCTGTTTCACCAGATGGTGTTGAAGAACGAACCATTATTTTAGCTGTGGAACGAAACACCAAACAACTAGAGCCTCTGGTTAGGGATGAAGATGATTAATGGCTTTGCAAGTTTTTGATCAATGATTTTATTTTTACCCATGGTTATCAGGAGCATTTTTTAGGCAATCAATCATGGATAGAAGAAGCATAATAAGCCCGGCAAATATAACCCATAATGCCGGGCTTATTTCGTCTGTATTAGAAACCATTTTTAGTCCGAATGCACCTGAACTAAGCCTGATTCACATTAAACGCAAGGCGATGGCCACAAATTTTGAGATATCTTTCCCACTTGGGACGAAAGATGCTGTATTAATGGCTGAGGATTGCCTTGATTTGATTTCAGTTTTAGAAAATCAATTATCTGTCTACATTCAAAAAAGTGAAGTGGTAAACATTAATCAAAATGCGGGAAAATCTCCTGTAGTTATTGAACCAAATCTTTTTCACCTACTCCAGAAAGCAAAAAGCCTAAGCCATGAAACCAATCAGGGTTTCGACATTACAGCAGGCAAGCTTGTAAAGTTATGGGGTTTTTTTAAAGGGCCTAAAAGAGTTCCAAGTGAAATAGAAATTATTAACATTCTTTCAGCATTTGGATCGGACTCATTAATTCTTGATCCTGAAAAAAAATCAGTGTTTTTTAGCAAACCAGAAATGGAAATAAATCTTGGTGCAATTGGAAAAGGCTATGCCTTAGACAGGGTAAAAGGCCTTCTCCTCAATAAATTTGGAGTTTCCACATTCATGATCCATGGGGGGAAAAGCAGCATAGTTTGCGGTTCTTCTCCACAAAATCAACCAAAAGGCTGGCCTATTGCAATCAACCACCCTTGGCAGCAAAACAAACGCATTGCTACAGTTTTTTTGGAAAACCGGGCTTTAGGCATCTCTGCTGCAACCTATAATAATTTTGAGTCGAATGGGTTTAGATATGGACATATTTTAAACCCTAAAACTGGATACCCAGCGAATGGAGTTGCAACATGTGTCGTTGCAGCAGCAGATGCGACCTCTGCAGATGCTTTGTCGACAGCTTTTTTTGTTCTAGGAGCAGATGCTGCGATTCAATATTGTGAAAAACATAAAGAATTTGGCATACTAATTCTTCCAGAAAATGAAAAAGAACAGGTTTTAGTTGTTGGCAATTTGGCCGTAGAGTTTTAACCTATTTGAATTGGTTCACAGATTAAATTCATTGCGAGATATTAATGAATCGTTACACTTGTATTTCTTTGATTCTTCTCAGGCTTATCATTGGTTGGCATTTTCTCTTTGAAGGCCTTCACAAGATTCATTCGCTTTATTCACCCAAGCCTTTTAGTAGCGAAATTTATTTTCGTGAATCGTCTGGGCCTTTAGGCAAGTTCATGAAAGGATTCCTTCCTGATCCAGATTCAGAACTTCTTGCAAAGCTTGATGAAAAATCAATTACAAATGAATGGAATACAACCGTCAAAGATTTTTCTTCTTCCAACCAGTTGTCGCCAGACCAACAAAAATTAGCTGAAGAGGTGCTTGAAAAAAACCTTAAAAAAACCCTAAACTGGTTTAAAGAAGGAAATAAAGAAATTGAAATACCTTCTCCTGATGGCAAACCAACCGGCACATTAAAAATCAACTACACGATCCCCCAGTGGTTGACTTATTACAAAACAAAACTTGATGAATTAGACAAAATCCGATCAGACGACAGAAGTTGGTATTTAGGCAAAGAACTGGATAAAGCTCGAATTGCATCAACTAGGGCAGAAATATCCAAAGGTCGAAAAGAGCTTACCGATGAATATGAATCACAAAAAAATACCCTCAATTCCGATTTGCAAAAGCTGTTAACAGTTGAACAAAAATCAACCGTTTTGCCACCTTCACAGAAGAAAATGGGTTTTATTCATTGGATAAATTTGATGACAATTTTTGGCATTACAGCAATCGGTGCTGGATTGTTCCTTGGCTTATTCACTCGAATTGCATGCTTGGGTGGAATTGGCTTCCTTGCAATGACTTATTTAACAATTCCCCCTTTTCCTTGGCTTCCAGTCCCTCCTTTAAATGAAGGGAATTATGTTTTTGTAAACAAGAATTTGGTCGAAATGTTTGCTATGATGGTTTTAATTACTACTAATTCAGGAAGATGGTTTGGCTTAGATGCCTTACTTGCTAATTGGCTTCCTAGCTGCTGTAATTGGGACTCTGAACCGAAAAATAAATCTGTCTAATTTCCAACTAACTACCCTTATTTATCAAAGGAAAATACAATGGCAATGGATCTCACCCCTGAACAAAAAGAACAAGGAAAGTCTAACTTTCAAAATGTTTCACAAGACCTTTCACGCAGAGGCTTTCTAAAAGGTTTATCTGCTGGCGCTGGAGTTGCAGCAATTACTCCTGCTGTATATTTTGGCTACAAATCTATGGAAGGAAACCCTGTTCGCGCCGCTTTGATTGGTTGTGGTGATGAAGGCGGTATTCTGGTAGGAGCCCATAATCCTGAATATCTTAAGTTCACAGCAATTTGTGATATCCGTCCATATAACCGCGATCGGATAATGGAAGGCGATCCTAAAGTACCACTTAGGCCTGGTTTTAAAAAGCTTTATGGGCCTGAAAGCAAAGATATAAAAATATTCACTGATTACAAAAAAGTTCTTGAAGACAAAAGTATCGAAGCCGTTGTAATTGCCACTCCTCTTTGCAATCACGCTAGAATTGCGATAGATGCCATGAAAGCTGGCAAGCATGTGCTTTGCGAAAAATTAATGGCCTGGAATGTTTCACAGTGCAAAGAAATGATCAAGGTTTCGAAAGAAACACAAAAGATATTATCGATTGGCCACCAAAGGCATTACAGCATGCTTTATTCCCATGCATTTGAAGTGCTGAAATCTGGGGTGATTGGTGACGTAAAACACATTCGAGCACTCTGGCATAGAAACAACTCCTGGCCCTTTGTGGCTGATGCAGCGCCCAGATTCCCTATCGCCAAGGAATATCCCGCCCCTAAATATAGAGATGGTTGGTATCCGCCCATCTACCAGATTGATCATGATGAACTTAAAGAACAATCTAAAATGTTTGGGTTTAAAAATGTCGAAGAGCTTGTTCGATGGAGACTTTACAACGAAACTGGTGGTGGCTTAATGGCCGAACTGGGCAGCCATCAACTTGATGCTTGCAGTATTTTCCTTGGAAAAGTTCATCCTTTATCAGTCAGCGGCGTCGGGGGCAAAATTTTCTATGGCCCAGATCGCAACGATCGCGACTCAGATGATAGCGTTTTTGTAACCTTTGAATTTCCTGGACCTAATCACCCAAAAGGAATGAACAAGGGTTCAGACAAAGATGATATTGTTGTAGTTACCTATTCATCTTTAAACACCAATGGTTTTGAACAATATGGCGAATGCGTGATGGGATCCCGCGGAACCATGATAGTTGAAGCAGAACAATCAGTTATGCTTTACAACGAAAAAGATCCTTCGAAAAAATCCACTGATCCGAAAAGTACCAGCATCAGTGTATCCACCACACCTGGGAACAAGCCTGTTCTTGAAGCAAGCTCAACATGGGGCCCAGGCGGGGCGCCATCAGCGGTTGGCGGTGGAGCTCCTGCAGCTAGCGGAGCAGGAACCCCTGTAAGTCGCGGTTATAAAGAAGAGATGGAAGATTTTGCTTACAAAATCAGGGTTTGGGATAAGAGTTCGAAATCTGAAGCTGACATGCCAAGGTGCCATGGTAGAGTAGCTATGGCAGATGCAATCATAGCCTTAACATCAAACATTGCGATGAAGAAAAAACAGCGCATTGATTTTAATGAATCATGGTTTGATCCAACATCTGCAGATGTACCAGATGGTGACACGGTTCCCCGAATCCCAGTAGTGTAAAAGAAAACGAGGCAGAGGCTTAAAAACTTCTCCCCCGCTTATATTATTCCTATGTTATGGGATAAAAGGGAGCAGTGGGTTGGGATGATGATACGGTTCCCAGAATACCTGTAGTATGAATGAAAACAAACGGGGCAGAGGCTTAAAAAACCTCTGCCCCGTTCTTATATTATTGCCATGTTATGGGGTAAAAGGGAGCAGTGGGTTGGGATGAATTTGAGGCGTATTTATTTGCATGGCAGCAATTTCATTTTCTATTTCTTGAACTTGCTCTAGTTTGTCCCAGACTTCCAATTCCAATTCCCCGATCCATTCTTTATTTGGTTCCAACAACACACAGCGATTTTGCGCCTTTTCAAAATCAATAAAATTAGGATAGTTGGTTGCTGGTTCCAAACCAACCACATAGCCCTCTTCAGTAGCACCTAAATTTTTCCAGACAGTAAAACAAGGTAAAGATTTAACATCAAATCGAATAACAAATGCAACATTAATGCTAGAATTTACAATAGTAGCCAATGATCTTCCGGACGAGTTGGCAAAGGGCTTGCAAAGAAACACCTGCTCTTTGAAACCAGATTGGGAAGGGCCAAAAGTCGAATAAGAATTAATTGCAGCAGCAGCATTTTGAGTTTGTGGGGCTAAAGCAATGAGTGGAGCTTTCCAATATGATTTATCACTTAAAAAAGGTTTACCAATATTACAGTGATAAAGAAGCTGGAATGAAACATTGCTACTGCCTAGATTTTTTACCTTGTCCGTAATTTTTAAACGATTTGAACCAATCTCAATTGAATAAGTGGTTTCAAGCATAAGTTTTGGAGAAAAAAGTGATGCCTCCTCAACTACGCCCTTTATCTCAATAATACCATTTGAATTTTCAGGGGTCCGAATGCTTAAAGAAGAAGCTGGTAAATTTGAAATTCTGCCATGTAGAGTGTAACGATTGCCATCAATACTGGTTCCCGGCGGGCCATTAGAAACTAGGCCACATCTGCAAAACCATTCATCGAAGCCATCGAGCCACCCGAGCCCGTTTCTGCGTTCCAATTCAACATATTTAGGGTTGACCGGACCATTAACAGGAGAATCCCAACCAAGCCTTAAATCCTTGTATTTGCCATTCCCAAGCCCCATTCCTTTGCCAACAAGAATGGTAAACTGAAAATCACCAGCATTAACTTCAAGAACTTCTAAGCCATCAGAAAGCCCACCCTTAAGAACTTTCTTAACCACTGACCAAGAGTTATCAGGGGCAATAACCGAATAATTATCACCCCAATTCTGACCTTTAACAAATTGAACAAACGCCATAATTAAATTCCTGAAGTTTACTTAACGCCATGCATCATCAAAGTAAGTTTACGGCTTATAACAAGCAAAACACAAGCTGCAGCAGCAAGAGCGCCTGTCGTATAAGTGAAATATTCAACAGGTGGGATAGTACCATAGGTTTCGCCTAGAGCGCCGGCAGCGAAATTACCAAAAGCACTAACCAGCAACCAAAGCCCCATAATCATTGTTGCGAACTTAGCAGGCGCTAGTTTGTTTGCCATAGAAAGCCCAACTGGAGAAAGACAAAGTTCGCCAATGGTAGCTAATATATAACTCCAAAACAACCAGGAAGAGCTTACTTTGAACTTTGAAGACCCGACAAAAAGCATGTCCATACTATCGCGAAAATCAGGGTTCGCCCCTGCAAGAAGCAAGGCTTTAATATCTTTTTCAGCCAATGTTCCAGAAAATAAAAGAGTATTATTTTGCGCATTAAATTTCACCATACTCTCGGGAAGACCAGCATAACGAATATCAAACCCAACAACGCTCTCAGGCAATTTGAGTTCAATTGGAAAAGTTTTATTACTAATTTTCTGTTTGCTTAATTCCTTGGAAATATCTTCCAAAGCCAAAGAGAGTTCAGGAGGCGCGCTTGACCTTGCAACACGATCTCTTTCGACATCTGCAAAAACACCCCGGACTGTAAATTGCTTTTTAGCGGGATCGTAAGTAAGCCTTCCGCCTTGAATCGGATAAACTTCTTTCGAATCAGGTTCATTCAAAAGGAGTTCGCCACTTTTGCCAATGGTAATCGAGGAAGGTAATTTATTACCCTTAAAATCTGTAACAAGTGGAACATTTTCAACAAACGAAGCGCCTATCATCACAACAAAAGATAACGAC
>Ga0209500_10001028_pt1 | contig 21970 bp, 12 predicted proteins | sample S_140212_EF_Meta_FD_187323 | JGI IMG/M metagenome (GOLD analysis project Ga0209500, IMG submission 187323) | Freshwater microbial communities from Lake Simoncouche, Canada to study carbon cycling - S_140212_EF_MetaG (SPAdes) (version 2) | ecosystem: Environmental > Aquatic > Freshwater > Lake ... | reverse complement strand
CGCCCTGAAGGAACGCCTACTCGCCAATGGCCAGATGCTCGACTTCGTGACGACCGCCGCAGCGGGCGGTGGCCACGGACTCGATAAATCCAAGCTCGCTGGTATCGTCGTGGACGACAGCGAAGCCGCCCTCAAGGGTTTCGAGCAGACCGGCCATGTCTCGGGTAACTACGTCGGCGACGGCTACCGCCACGACGGCAACGCCGAGAAAGGCGCCATGACCGCACGCTTCACCCCCGCCCTGCCCGCCGCCGGCTCTTATCGCGTCGGGGTCTCCTACAGCATCAACAGCAACCGCGCCACGAACGTTGCGGTGACCATCCACCACGCCAAGGGCGAGACCAAGGTCCTCGTGAACCAGAAGCTCAAGCCCGATACGGATGGACTCTTCCAAGTCGTCGGCACCTTCGAGTTCGCCGCCGGCAAAGACGGCTGGGTCGAGATTTCCAATACCGGCACCGACGGCCACGTGATCGTCGACGCCGTGCAGTGGCTGCCGGCGAAGCGCTGAGCCGCCTCAACTCCAAGCAATTGACGGATAATGAAGAGTGGCCGGCCAAGTTACGCCTAGCCAACCAGAAAGAGCCTTCGATAATTGGGCGCATCACCCCGATGAAGCCTCTCACCTTCCTTAGCCTGTTGCTCATATCGTTACTTCCGCTTCTGGCGGCAGAAACGAAAAAGCCCAACGTGCTTTTCATCGTCGCGGACGACCTCGGCTACGGCGAGCTGGGTTGCTATGGCGGTAAAGACATACCGACGCCGAACATCGATCGGCTTATCGGCAAGGGCGCACGCTTCACGGACGGTTATGTCACGGCTCCTTTCTGCGCTGCGTCCCGCGCCGCGCTGCTGACCGGTCGTTATCAGACGAGCTTCGGTTTCGAGTTCAATCCGATCGGCAGCAAGAACCTGGAGCCTGGCATCGGCCTACCCGTGGGCATACCGACCGTCGCCGATCGCCTGCGCGCCGTGGGGTATCACACGGGTCTGGTCGGAAAATGGCACCTAGGAGGCACCGCCCCCTTCCACCCGCAGCAGCGAGGCTTCGCTTATTTCTTCGGCTTCCTCCACGAAGGCCGCTACTTCGAGCCCGAAATCGGTAAGGGTAATACCACCTGGCTTCGTCGGAAGAACCTGCCCGATGGCGCCATGGGCCGATGGACCTCACCAGATGGCCGCCTGATCGAGAGCGACCACCTGAAGTCCGACGAACCGGAATACAACAAAGACAACCCCATGATGCGCGGCGAAAAGGCCATTGTGGAACCTCGCAACCTCACGGATGCGTTCACGCACGAGGCGATGGATTTCTTCGACCGCTCGAAGGAGAAACCATTCTTCCTCTATCTCGCCTATAACGCAGTCCACAGCCCGATGCAGGGTACCGACGCCCACATGGCTCGCTTCAAGGACATCCCCGACGTGCAGCGGCGTATCTTCGCCGCGATGCTCACGCACCTCGATGAATCCGTAGGCAAGCTCATGGCCAAGCTCGACGCGAATGGGCAGACCGAGAACACGATCATCGTGTTCCTCAGCGACAATGGCGGACCCACGCGTGAGCTTACCTCCAGCAACCATCCCCATCGCGGCGAAAAAGGCCAGTTGCTCGAAGGCGGCATCCGCGTGCCCTATGCGGTGACTTGGCCCGGCGTGACGAAGCCGGGAACGGTCATCGAGACCCCTGTCATCGCCACCGACCTCACCGCAATGGCCCTCGCCGCCGCCGGCGTGGCGACTCCGGCCGATGCTGACGGCAAAGACCTGCGCAACCTGCTCGTGAATCCTAACGCCGGGCCCCTCCATGAGACGCTCTACTGGCGCGTTGGCAAGAGTGGCGCCCTACGATCAGGGAAGTGGAAACTATTCCGGGGAGGCCCCCGCTGGGAACTCTACGACTTGGAAGCCGACCCTTCCGAAAAGAGGGAAGTATCTGCGAGCCACCAGGAGTTGACCAAGACCTTGATTGCGCGATGGGAGACTTGGAGTAAGCAGCAGGCCGAACCGCTCTGGAGATAAGTCAAAATCCGGTAAGCGCCCGTTCCTCGGCATCAAGCAGGCCAAGCCCTGACGCCTACTTGGCGGCCTTAGCCTGTTCGCGGGCGAGTCCGTCGAGATACGCGAAGTCAGGGCGAGGCATGTCCAACTTACGGGCGAGCCAAAGATAAGCCGACTTCAGGGCATCACGGGAAGGCTGGTGACCGGTGTGATGATCGAACATCTCGACGGCGTCATCCTTGCCATAGAGCACGTGCACCTTGCGGGCCGCTTCCAAGATCGGCCCGCTGGCGGACCGGCTGTCGTATTGTCCGGCAATCAGGAAGAAGGACGTCGGCGCGGCGCACGCCAGCAGCTGCTCATGAGACAGCCCGTCGGCCCGCATTGCCTTGAGCTTGGCGCCGAAATACCAGGCGTCGCCCCAGTTGGTCGAATCCCACGCGATGCCGAAATCGCTCGCGATGACGGCCTTGAAGCGCGGATCCAGGCAGCCCGCATAGAAGGCCATCTTGCCGCCGAGCGAATGACCCATGACTGCGATACGCTCAGGGTCGACACTTGCGCATCCACGCAAGACATCGGCCGCGAGCCGGGTGTCATGGGTCAGCTTACCCATGCCCGTCCACTGCGGATGCTGCTTCGCAAGTTTCGCGGCGGCGTCACGCCAGACACCCAAGCCACCCTTGCTCGCAGCCTGCTCGGCCGGGGTGAGTATGTTGAATGGATACGCCTCGACCGCGGCGACGACGTAACCCTGCTGCACGAGATGCAATCCAAAGAAAGCCGTGTTCCGGTCGGAGGCGAGCTTCGCCTTGGTCTTGAGATCGTAACCGCACATCCGATCCGGATCATAGAACGGCACGACGACACCCGCGGTGCGTCCCTTCAATTTCAGTGGCTCCATGAGCAGGATGCGCTGCCAAGTCTCCGGCCTGGTGCGCTGGCGCAATACGGTGCCCTTGAACTCGGGCGTGAAGAAGACTTCTAAAACCTCGACCGGATGGACCTCCAAGTGACTGGACCGAGTCGGCAGACCAAGCGCCTGCTCCCAGCGAGCGATCAAACCTTCCCTTTTCCCCTTCCATTCGGCGAGACCCTCCCCGGGAGCCAGCAACGGACTAGGGACCTCCGCGGCCCATAGGCCCGAGACCAAAAGAAAGTAAATGAAGGCGAAGGGGCGCACCAGAGGCTTAGGCTAGCTGGGCGACCGACGGTCGCAACCGTGAACAAATAACCCTACGCCTAATTGCTCGCAACCCCGGGCGGTCTAACCTGTCTTATATCAACACCGAAACCCCGCTCGGTCCCACCCCATGCTCCGCCTTTCCCTCGCCAGCCTACTCGCCCTGACCGCGACGCGACTCGTAGCCGTCGACTTCAACCAGGAAGTCCGCCCGATCCTCGCGCAGCATTGTTTCGCCTGCCACGGGATGGACGACCATTCACGCAAAGCCAAGCTACGCCTCGATCTCCCGGAATCCGCCCACGGTAAAGGTAAGTCGGGCGAATTCGCGATCGTCGCTGGTCAGCCCGATAAGAGCGAAGTCGTTCACCGTATCTTCTCCAACGATCCGGATGACGTCATGCCGCCGCCCGAGACGAAGAAGCCAATCTCCGCCAAGGACAAGGCCATCCTCCGGGCCTGGATTGCCGAAGGCGGCAAATATCAGGACCACTGGGCGTTCTTCGTGCCGAAGCAGGCCCCCCTTCCGCAGAGCGGCGTTCATCCTATCGATGCGTTTGTCCGCGCTCGCCTCGACAAGGCCGGCCTAAAGCCTTCGCCCGAAGCCGATCGCTACGTGCTCGTGCGCCGCGTGTCGCTCGACCTCACGGGGGTCCCGCCCACACCCGAAGAAGCCGACGCCTTCGCGAACGATAAATCTCCAGACGCCTACGAGAAGCTCGTCGACCGCCTGCTGGCTTCGCCCCGCTATGGCGAACGCTGGGCCCGCCGCTGGCTCGACCTCGCCCGTTATGCCGACACCAACGGCTTCGAGAAGGACCGCACCCGCTCAATCTGGCCCTATCGCGACTGGGTCGTGAAAGCCCTCAACGCCGATCTCCCTTACGACCAGTTCAGCATCAAGCAACTCGCCGGCGACCTCCTGCCCGGCGCCACGCCCGATGACCTCATCGCCACCGGCTTCCACCGTAACACGATGCTCAACGAAGAAGGCGGTGCCGACCCGAACGAATACCGCTTCTACTCCATGGTCGACCGCGTCGGCGCCACCGGCGCCGCCTGGATGGGCCTCACCCTGAACTGCGCCCAGTGCCATACGCACAAGTATGACCCAATCCTGCACACCGATTACTATTCGGTGATGGCGCTGCTCAATAACGCCGACGAACCGACCTATCATATTCCGCCCCTCGACCTCGAAGCCAAGCAGGCCGATCACACCAAGCGCATCCGCACCGCGGAAGAAGCGCTCGAAGGCAAGTTCCCCGGAGGCGCCGCGGCCGTCGAGAAACGTTTCGGCGAGTGGCTGAACACCGAAAGCCAGCGCGCGGCGAAATGGGAGACTCTCCGCCCGAGCAAGCTGAAGACCACGATGCCCACTCTCGATGTGCAGCCTGACGGCTTCATCCTCGGCGGCGGCGATATCACGAAGAGCGACGTCTATGACCTCGCCTTCGACCGCGCCATCAAGGGCGCCGTCGCCATCCGCATCGAGGTCGCACCCCACCCTTCGCTACCCAATGACGGCCCCGGACTCACCCATTATGAAGGCCCCCTCGGTGGCTTCTTCCTCAGCGAGTTTCAGGCCTGGCAAGGCGACCGCCGACTGACGTTCGACGACGCCACCGCGACCAACGATGAAGAAGAGGACCGCATCAGCGATGCTGCCGCCGGCACGAAGCCTGCCGCCAAGACGCCGGCCAAGGCCGCGGCCAAAGGAAAGGCCGCCAAGAAGGTCGCCACCAATCGCAAGAAGAACAACGCCTCGGCCGCGCTCGATGGCGAGATGTCCAGCGGCTGGCAGGTCCTTGGCGGCCTCGGCCAGAACCACGTCGCGGTCTTCCATTTCGATAAACCGACCGACCTCTCCTCCGGCTGGGCGCTCAAGATGCTGTTTGAAAAGCATTACGCCTGTCCCGTTGGACACTTCCGCATCTCCGTGACGACCGATTCGCAGGCCACCGCCACGGGCCATCCGGCCGAGATTGAAGCCATGCTCGCTGGCGCCGCCCCGCACGACCAAGCCAAGCTCCGCCAACGCTTCCTCGAGACCGCCCCCGAGTTAGCCGTCCCCGCCAAGGCCCTCGCCAACTTGCGTAAACAGATCCCTCGCGGGCAAGCCACGCTCGTGATGCGCGAACGCCCTGCTGCCCACCCGCGTCCGACCTTCCTCCACTACCGCGGCGAATACCTCAGCCCTAAGCAAGCCGTCCCACCCGCGGTGCCGGCCTTCCTCCCCGCCCTCCCCAAGGACGCCCCAGCCAACCGCCTGACGTTCGCCCGCTGGCTCTTCGCTCCGGAGAACCCGCTCACCGCCCGCGTCGCGGTCAATCGCCAGTGGCAGGCCTTCTTTGGAAACGGCTTCGTGCGCTTGCTCGAAGACTTCGGCTACCAGAGCCAGCCACCCACGCACCCCGAGTTACTCGATTGGCTCGCCGTCGATTTCGTGAAGTCCGGCTGGTCGATGAAGAAACTCCATCGCCTCATCGTCACCAGTGGCACGTATCGTCAGTCCTCCATCGTCACGCGTGAGCTCGCCGAGAAGGATCGCGAGAATCTGCTGCTCGCCCGCGGCAGCCGCTTCCGCCTCGACTCGGAACTCGTCCGTGACGGTGCCCTGAGCGCCGCCGGACTGCTTTCGGCCAAGATGGGCGGCCCGGGCGTCTTCCCCCCTCAACCCGCCAGTGTGACCACCGAAGGCACCTATGGCGGTATCAACTGGAAACCCAGCGAAGGCGAGGACCGCACCCGCCGTTCGCTCTATACCTTCATCAAGCGCACGGCACCGTTCGCGATGTCGACCACCTTCGATGGACCGACCGGCGAAGCCTGCATCGCCCGCCGCGACGTCTCCAACAGCCCGCTCCAAGCGCTCACGCTGCTGAATGACGAGATGTTCATGGAAGCAGCACGCGCCCTCGGGGCCAAAGCCATGGCCACCGCTCCGGATGATGAAGCACGTATCACCTTCGTGCTCCGCCGCTGTGTCACCCGCCCGCCCGCCGCCGACGAACTTAAGACCATGAAGGCCTTCGTCGCCGCCCAGCGCGCCCGCAAGGTCGCCGATAAGGATATCTGGACCGCCGTCGCCCGCGCCGCCCTGAACCTCGACGAAAGCATCACGCATCCGTAAGCATCAAAGATGCGATGTTTCTCGTTCTTGGTTCTTCGTTCATTGTTGTTTGCACAGCTAACACACCCCCCAAAAAACCGCCCAATCCCCTAGCCCTTGTCTCTTAACCAAGAACTAAGAACCAACAACTTTTCCTACCCATGTCCCGCCCCAACATCACCCGCCGCCACTTCTTCCAAGATTGCGGCGTCGGCGTCGGTAAGATCGCCCTCGCCTCCCTGATCGCCGATGGCGCGATGGGTAAACTCGCCGCCGCCGGTTCCGGCATGCGCTCCGGCCTGCCCCACCACGCCCCGAAAGCCAAGGCGGTCATCCACCTCTTCATGGCCGGCGCCCCGTCGCAGCTCGAACTCTTCGACAATAAGCCCGAGCTCGCAAAACTCGAAGGTAAGCCGCTCCCGCCCTCGATCATCAACGGTCAGCGCTATGCGTTCATCCGTCCGGACGCGGCCGTGCTCGGCCCCCGCTTTAAGTTCGCCCGCCACGGACAGTCTGGCGCCGAACTCTCGGAGATGCTGCCGAACATCGCGACCATCGCGGATGATATTGCCATCGTGAAGTCCTGTCGCACCACGCAGTTCAACCATGCCCCGGCGCAGATCTTCATGAACACGGGCTTCTCCCAGCCTGGCCGACCCAGCATGGGCTCCTGGATCACCTACGGACTCGGCTCTGAATCCAAGGATCTCCCCTCATTCGTCGTCATGAGCACCGGCGCCGGCATCAGCGGCGGCGCCGCCTGCTGGAGCAGCGGCTTCCTCCCGAGCAGCTACACCGGCACGCGCTTCCGTAACGCCGGCGACGCCATCCTCAATACCAGCACACCGGCAGGCATCGACCCGGGCACGCAGAAGGACACCATCGACCTCATCAACGCAATGAATGATCGCCGACTCCGCCTGGACGGCGACAGCGAGATCGCGACGCGCATCGCCAACTACGAGATGGCCTACCGCCTGCAGACCTCGGCGCCCGACCTGATGGACCTCTCCTCCGAGAGTAAAGAGACCCTTGAGCTCTACGGCTGCGACCCGAAGGTACCCTCGTTCGCCCGCGCGTGCCTACTCGCCCGTCGCATGGTTGAACGCGGCGTCCGCTTCATCAATATCTACAACGAAGGTTGGGATGCGCATAGCGACGTCGCCGGCAACGTGAGAGGTAACTGCGCCAAGACCGACAAGGCCTCCGCTGCGCTCGTCAAAGACCTCAAGCGCCGCGGCCTGCTCGACAGCACCCTCGTCGTCTGGGGCGGCGAATTTGGCCGCACCCCGATGGTTGAAGCAAGCGTCTCGCTTGGCCGCAGCCAAGGCCGCGACCATCACCCGCAGGCCTTCTCCATGTGGATGGCGGGCGGCGGCATCAAGGGCGGTCAGACCATTGGCGAGACCGACGAGATGGGCTTCAATATCGTCAAGGACGAGGTCCGCGTTCCCGACCTACAGGCTACCATCCTGCACTGCCTCGGGATCGACCACGAACGCCTGACCTTCCGCAACGCCGGCCTGGACTTCCGCCTGACGGGGGTCGAGCCCTGTCACGTCGTGAAGAAGTTGTTGGCGTAGGGCTGACTACCAAGGGGCAGGGGTCGGGGTAGGGGTAGGTAGAAATCCGCGAACAAAGGGCTAGATCCATACTGCATGGTGCACGCATCCGCAGATTCTGCGTCGTTGCATCGTAGTTATTCCCCACCCCTACCCCTGCCCCTACCCCTTACTCTGTTCTCGAATCCTATTCTCGCAACCTAGGAGGGTTTGAGTTGTTAGATAGGTATGCGCGCCCCTCGCTTCCTCTCCATCCTGCTGGCCGTTCTAGCCGGTTGCTCCTCCCTCTTCGCTGCCGGCTTCCGCTTGGCCGCGCCGATCTCCGACCACATGGTCCTCCAGCGCGAGAAGCCTGTAGCCGTCTGGGGCTGGGCCGATGCGGGTGAATCTGTATCCGTCGCCTTTGCCAGCCAGTCCAAGACCGCCACCGCGGATGCCGACGGCAAGTGGATGCTCCAGCTCGACGCCCTCAAGGCCTCCGCCGAATCCCGCACACTCATCGTCTCGGGCAAGGATGGACATAAGCTCGAAGTGAAGGACGTCCTCGTCGGCGAAGTCTGGCTCGGCTCCGGCCAGTCCAACATGGCGATGAACGTGCAGTCCTCCAATAACTTCGATGCAGAAAAGGCCTCCGCCCAATACCCGTTGATCCGCCACTACCAGGAAACCTCGACCCACGCCGAACAACCGCAGGCCGAAGGCAAAGGCTCCTGGAAGGCCTGCACGCCGGACAACGTCGGCGGCTTCTCCGCTGTGCTGTACTTCTTCGGCCGCGAGATTCACAAGGAAGTCGGCGTCCCGGTCGGCCTCGTGAACACCTCCGTCGGCGGTACGCCGATCGAATCATGGGTTTCGGCCGAGGCGCAGTCCTCCAATCCGGAGACCAAGGCGATCTACGACATGCAGATGAAAGCCTATCGGGGCTTCGACGCCACCAAATCCACGGCCCTCTACGAGAAGCAACTCGCCGCTTGGAAAATCGCCGCGGCGAAGGCTAAGTCCGCCAAGTCCGACCTGCCACGCAAGCCCGTCGACCCGATTGCCTGGCGTAATTTTAAGGGCGGACCCGCCGGACTCTTCAACGGAAAGGTCGCGAACCTCGTGCCCTATACACTCCGCGGCATGTTGTGGTATCAAGGCGAAGGCAACGCGGGCAACCCCGGCATCTACGAGCAGCAGCTCTCCCAACTCGTGACGAGCTGGCGTACGCTCTGGCAGGACGAAGTTCCGTTCGCCTGGGTGCAGCTGCCCAACTACCGCGACTCCGACTCGGAGAGCTGGCCGCGCATCCGCGAATCGATGATGAAGGTGCTCGCCCTGCCCAAGACCGGCATGGCCATCACGCTCGACATCGGTGACCCCAAGGACATCCACCCGAAGAACAAGCAGGACGTCGGCAAGCGCCTCTCGTTCTGGGCGCTTGAATCCATTTATGGACTTAAAGTTGCAGCGACTAGTGGCCCCCTGCCGGTCGGCAATAAGGTCGAGGGATCCTCCGTCCGCGTTTCGCTAAAGCACGCCGCCGGCCTCAAGACCAGAGATGGCAGTGCCGCTCGCGGCTTCCGCATCGCCGGCGCTGACAAGGTCTGGAAGCCCGCCGCCGCCCGCATCGAAGGCACGGAAGTCGTCGTCAGTAGCCCGGAAGTCGCCTCCCCGGTGGCCGTCCGCTACGCTTGGGCCGAAAACCCTGACTGCAATCTGGTGAACGGAGCCGACCTACCGGCCACCAGCTTCCGCACCGACGACTGGCCTGCACCCGTCGCCGCCGCCCCCAAGGGCAAGAAGTAAGCCATCGGCCTCGATTTCAGCTAGGGGGAAAACAGGGGGTTCGCCTTGCAACCCCCGGGAGTTTGGACTGTCTTAAAAACCAGCATGAAGACCCCGCTTGCCGCCCTAGCTCTGCTTGTCGGAGTTACGTCCGCTTTCGCCCTCAACAAGGGCAACGCGGGGCCGACCGACGTTCAGTTGAAGTTCAACCTGCCGGCACCCGCGCCCCTCTCTCCCGAAGAAGCCCTGAAGAGCTTCCGCCTTCCGCCCGGATTCCGCATCGAGCTCGTCGCCAGCGAACCGATGATCGAAGCCCCAGTCGCCATCAGCTTCGATGAACAGGGCCGGCTCTTCGTCGTCGAGATGCGCGGGTACATGCGCGACATGGAAGGCACCACGGAAAAAGAACCGCTCGGCCGCATCGCGCTCCTCACGGACACGGATGGCGACGGGCGCATGGATAAGGCCTCGGCCTTCCTCGACAAACTCGTGATGCCTCGCGGCGTGATGGCCGTCAAAGGCGGCGCCTTCGTCGCCGAACCTCCGAACCTTTTCTTCTGCCGCGACTCGAAGGGCACCGGCGTGGCCGATGAGAAGATCCTGGTCGCCTCCGACTTCGGCACGTTTGGCGGCCAACCCGAACACATGGCCAATACGCCGACGTGGGCGATGGACAACCGAGTCTATGCGGCGGGTTACAGCACGAGCTTCAAACTCACCAACGGCGCTTGGCTGAAAGGCCCGGGACTCGGCCGCGGCCAGTGGGGCCTGAGCCAGGACGACGCCGGTCGCCTGTTCTATAACTACAATTCTGACCTGCTCCGTACCGACCTCCTCCCGGCCGCGGCCTACGCTCGTAATCCGCTGCTCCGCGACGCCCTGGGGATCAACAACAAGGTCATCAAAGATCAATCGGTCTACCCTTCACACCCGACCCCAGGAGTAAACCGCGGCTACGACGCCAAGACGCTCCGCGCCGACGGCACTCTGGCGAACGCGACCTCCACCTGCGGCGCCGCCATCTACCGAGGTGACGCCTTTCCCGCGGAATTCCGCGGCAACGCCTTTATCCCGGAGCCTTCGTCGAATCTGGTGAAGCGCGTGATCATCACCGAGAAAGATGGCCTGCTCACGGGCACCAACGCCTACGAAGAAAAAGAGTTCCTGACGTCGACCGACGAACGCTTCCGCCCCGTCATGACCGCCACCGGGCCCGATGGCGCGCTCTACGTCGTCGACCTCTACCGCGGGATGCTGCAGCACCCGGGCTTCCTCACGCACTACCTCATCGCCAACATCAAGGCGCGCAAGTTGGAGACGCCGATCAACCAAGGCCGCATCTGGCGCATCGTCCGCGATGATCAGGCCGCCCCCAAGCCCACAAAGATCCCGGTCGACGTCGCCGCCCGCACGAAGCTCCTGGCGCACCCCAACGGCTGGGTACGCGATTCGGCCCAGCGCCTGCTCGTCGAATCCGCCGACGTCGCCGCCGCCACACCCCTCCGCACCTTGCTCGCCGACGCCCAAGCCCCCGCCACGGCCCGCCTCCACGCCCTTTGGTCCCTCGACGGCCTCGCCTCCGCCCGCCCCGAGGACGTCCGCATCGCCCTTAAAGACACCAACGCCCAAGTCCGCGCGGCTGCCGTCCGCATCGCACCTGCCGAAATGCTAGCTGAACTCTGCGCTATCAAGGATGAGCAAGAGATCCTCGTGCTCGCGCACTTAGCGATTCGTCTTTCCGGCGCGAACCTCCCCGACGCCGATAAGGCCGTCGCCGAACTCCTGGCCGCCCACGGCGACAATGTGCTTATCCGCGAAGGTGCGCTCACCGGTTCCCGCGGCCGCGAAGTTGCCCTCGCCAAGGCCGTTGCCGCGCTCGGTACCGCCGCCAATCTCAAGCAGACCGGTCCGGTCCTCGACGGCTTCGCCACCCTGATCTCCCAAGCCGGCAAGGCTGGTCCGTTCGAAGGTATGCTCGAGATCGCCGCGAGTCTAGGTGACCGTACCAATCTCCGCGCCGCCATCCTCAGGGGACTCGACCAATCCACCCGCGACCCGAAGACAAAGAAGGTCGTGCCGCTCAAGACGATCTGGCTGAACGCGGAGCCGGTCGCCCTCGCGAAGTTGAAGAAAGCCGTCACCGAAGCCAACCCGCTCAAGAATCTGGAAAGTGTCGCTGCCCGCCTCGCCTGGGTCGGCAAACCCGGCGCCCCGGCCCCGCCCAAGGTCATCGCCCTGACGAAAGCCCAACAGGCACTCTTAGAAAAAGGGAAGGTCACCTATGCCAACCTGTGCGCAGCCTGCCACCAGCCCCACGGTTATGGCCTCGACGGCCTCGCCCCTGCGCTCGTCGACAGCGACTGGGTCCTCGGCAAGCCCGACGTGACCGCCCGCATCATCCTTCACGGACTCGGCGGCCCAGTGAAGGTAGGGAACCGCATCTGGGACCTCTCCATGCCGCCAATGGGCATGCTGAGCGACGAAGACATCGCTGGCGTGATGACCTACGTCCGTCGCGAATGGGAGCATAACGGTTCGCCCGTCGACGCGAAGTTCGTCACCGGCATCCGCAAGCAGTACGCTGATCATCCCAATTCATGGACCGCCGAAGAACTTCGCCCTCCTACGAAAAAGGCCACCAAGGCTGAGGCTAAATGAAAATCTGGGCGCTCCTCGCGCTAAGTCCGCTCGGCCTCTTGGGCGCGGCGGAAATCAAGCTGACCACCCCGCTTGATTATCAGGTCACGCAACGGAGTAACCGCACCGAAGGGCGTATTGCCGTCGCCGGCACTCGGAAAGATGCCGTGGGTACGCGCTTAGAAATCCGCCTAGTTGACAAACAAGGCAAAGGTGACTGGCAGAAATTTGACGGCGATAACGAGTCATTCAGCACTTCCCTCCCAGCCGTCGCGAGCGGTTGGTATCGCCTCGAGACTCGCCTCATGAAGGACGGCAAAGTCGTGGCTGAACAGACCATCGAACACATCGGCGTCGGCGAGATCTTCCTCGTCGCCGGACAATCTAACTCCGCTAATTACGGTGAGGAAAAACAGTCGGTGAAATCTGGCCTAGTCTCCTCTTTTGACGGCGCGACCTGGCGCCTCGCCCACGACCCGCAGCGCGGCGCCGGCGGCAACGGTGGCAGTTTTATGCCTCCGCTCGGCGATGCCTTGGCGGCGAAGTTCGGCGTGCCTATCGGCTTCATTCCGATCGGCATCGGTGCCTCGAGCGTCCGCGAATGGCTCCCCGCCGGAGTAACCTTCCCTGGACCGCCGACAATCCTTTCGCGCGTGGTGAAGCGACCTGACGGCGCCTGGGAAGCCAACGGCTCCGCCTTCCGGACGCTCGTCTCCCGTGAGAAATTATGCGGCCCGCAAGGCTTCCGCGCGGTGCTCTGGCACCAGGGCGAAAGCGACGCTAACCAGAAGGATCCCACGCGCACCCTCCCTGGGTCCCTTTATCAGGAACACCTTGGACGGATCATCCGTGACTCCCGTCAGGCGGCCGGCTGGGACGCCCCTTGGTTCGTCGCACAGGTGAGCTACCACGTACCAGGCGATGAGGCCTCGGCCGATATCCGCGAGGCCCAAGCCGCGCTCTGGAAGTCCGGCATCGCGCTCGCCGGCCCCGACAGCGACGCCCTGAAAGGTAATCTCCGGGATGGCGGTGGCAAGGGCGTGCATTTTAGCGGACCCGGACTCCGGGAGCATGCGGCGCGCTGGGCCGAACGCATTACGCCTTGGCTCGAAGAGCAGCTTGCCCGTAAATAAAGTCTATGTTCGGCGGAAAATGTCCCTTCGGCCATAAGCCCTCCGACCCCTTCAAGGCGAAGCGGGAGGCCGGGCCCGTGGCCCGCTACGAGTTCCAAGGAGAGCAGATTCCGATGATCTTGCGCCATGCCGATGTCCGGCAGGCGGCGAAAGATTGGCATACCTATAGTTCCGATGCGCCCTTCCGCGTGCCGATCCCGTCCGAGGAAGAAGCGCGCTCGATGCGCCAGCTGCCGATCGAGACGAACCCACCTGAGCACTCGGAATATCGGGCCATCGTGGAGCCTTTCTTCAACCGCCCGAAACTCCCGGAGATGATCTCGCAAGTCGAGGCACTCATCGACGGTTTGCTTCGCGATGCGCTCGCCCGCGACACGATTGAGGTCGTCCATGGCTTCGCCCTCCCCCTCCAAGCTCGCGCCCTCACCACCCTCCTCAATACCGACGAAAGTGAAGCCGACCTCTGGATCGGCTGGGGTATCCACGTCTTCCGCGTGCGCGGCGGCCTCAAGAAAGGGGTCGAGCTCGAGGATTATCTCACACGTAAGTTCGACGAGGTGAGCAAGCAGCCGGGAAGCTGCTTCTTCAGCGCGCTCACGCAGGCGAGCTTCCGCGGCCGTCCGCTGACGCGCGAAGAGATGATGGGCTTCGCCAATCTGGCCTTCGCCGGAGGACGCGACACGATTATCCATACGGTCGCCTGCACCCTTGGCCACCTAGCGGCGAACCCCGACGCACTGGCTTATCTTCGAGAAGACCCGAAACGCATCACCCTCGCGAGCGAGGAGTTCTTCCGCTTCTTCATGCCGCTGACGCACATCGGGCGCGTCTGTCCGGTCGCGACTTCCGTCCACGGCGAACACGTGCCCGCCGGCGGCCGCGTCTCGCTCGGGTGGGCTTCCGCGAATCGCGATGAAACCGTGTTCCCGCAGGCCGAGGAGTTTAAAATCGACCGCAAGCCGAACCCACACCTGTCCTTTGGCTTCGGCGAACACCTCTGCCTGGGGGCCCCGCACGCCCGGCTGATTGTACGAACGCTGCTGCAAAAGTGCGTCGAGCTCGTGGGCTCGCTGGAAATCGTCTCGGCGGAAGAACGCGTCGAGGTCGAACATTCCTACGAACGGAAGCTGGGGTATGAGTCGCTCGTGCTGAAGTTCCGCCCGCGGACCTGAACAGGGTTGCCACCAGCCGGGGGCAGGACTAGGCATGCGTTGCCCCAACCTTCGCCTGACCGCGGGGTTTCAAAAGCACACCCTGCCATGTTCGCCTTCAGCCTGACCATCTTCTGGGGAGCCTGCCTGCTCTTCCTCGTTCAACCGCTGATCGCGCGCTTCATCCTCCCCTGGTTCGGCGGTGGTCCTGCCGTCTGGACGACCTGCATGCTCTTTTTCCAGGTGCTTCTCCTCGGTGGCTACGCCTACGCCCACTTCAGTATCAGCCGACTGACGCCCCGCCGCCAGGTCATCACCCACCTCTGCCTACTCGCCCTGGCGGTCGCCCTCCTGCCGATCACCCCCAGCGACCAATGGAAACCGACTGATGGATCCCATGCCGCCGGACATATCCTGCTGCTACTCCTCGCCTGCCTCGGCCTCCCTTACCTCGTGCTCTCGGCTACCGGACCGCTGCTCCAGGCTTGGTTCAGTAAGGCCAACCCCGGCGTCTCACCCTATCGCCTCTACGCCCTCTCCAACGTCGGCTCACTGCTCGCGCTACTCGCCTACCCATTCGTACTCGAACCGCAGCTCGCCCGCCAAGCCCAGGCCAATTGGTGGTCCCTTGGCCTCGCCGTCTACGCCGGCCTCGCCGGCTGGTGTGGCTACAAAGTCTGGAAGAGCGCGGGGGCCGATACGAAACCGACTCTGGCCAATACCGACGAAGCAGCGCCGACGCTGACGCGCCAACTACTCTGGTTCGCCCTGCCCGCCTGCGGTGTCATGCTCCTCCTCGCGATCACCAATAAGCTCTGCCAAGACATCGCCGTGGTGCCCTTCCTCTGGGTGTTGCCGCTCAGCCTCTATCTACTTTCCTTCATCATCAGCTTCGACAGCCCCCGCTGGTACCACCGCGGCTTCTGGTTGCCGCTGCTCGTCTTTCTTCTCGGCACCGTGACGTACAACCTGCATGCCGCCGAATCCCACCCGAGTATCACACCGCTCGCGACAATCTACCTCAGCACGATATTCGTGGCCTGCATGGTCTGCCACGGCGAAGTCTTCCGCCTCCGCCCCAGCGCGAGTCGCCTGACTAGCTATTACCTTTCGATTTCCGCCGGCGGGGCGGCCGGCGGCCTCTTTATCGCGCTCGTCGCCCCATTCATCTTCCCGGACTACCTTGAACTCCACCTCACCGTCTTCCTGACGGCGGCACTCGTTCTCCTCGTGGTCCGCCAAGACCCCGCGGCTCCGCTGCGGAAGGGGATGGCAAACTTGGCTTGGGTCTTACCCTTCCTCGCCCTCGCCGGCCTCGGCTACGCCCTGAGCAACATCGCCACCAACTCCCTCAACGGCGCCGTGAGCGTCACCCGTGGCTTCTACGGCGTACTCAAGGTGACGGAGACCGATAAAGACAACCCAGCCCGCCACCTCCTCACCCTTCAACACGGCGCGACCATCCACGGCCTGCAATATCAGAGCGCCGAACGCCGGACGGACCCCACGAGCTACTACACGTCCACGAGCGGGGTCGGGAGGCTCTTGCGCACCTATAAGCCGACCGGCGGCCGGCGTGTTGGCGCCGTCGGCCTAGGCTCAGGCACCCTCGCCGCCTGGGGCCGCCCAGGCGATACGTTCCGCTTCTACGAGATCAATGATGACGTCGCTCGCCTCGCGACGAGCACCTTTACCTACCTCAAGGATTCTAAGGCGAAGACGGAACTCGTCATGGGCGACGCCCGGCTCTCGATGGAGCGAGAGGCCGACCAAAAGTATGATATCATCATCCTCGACGCCTTTAGCAGCGACGCCATTCCGGTCCACCTGCTCACGCTCGAAGCCTTCGCTCACTATCAGCGTCATCTCACGAAGGACGGTGTCATCGTCATCCATGTCTCCAACCGCTATCTCGATCTGCATCCCATCGTCTACCGGATTGCGGAGAAGATCGGCATGCCCGCCATCACGATCGACGATACGGATAGCTCCGCCGAGGACGATGGCTTCTACGGCTCCGATTGGATCCTTCTGACCCGCAACACCGACCTCCTCCAGCAACCTCTCCTCCGCGACGCGACGAAACCGCCGGTGGAATTCTCGGCCCGCGTCCTGGCTTGGACCGATGAACGCAGCGATCTCCTGCGTATCCTGGTCTCGGAACCCGACAGCTTCCTTCGCTGGCTCCAAGGGCTCTGAGGTCAGCTTGAAGATGGACGATGAGGGATGGATGAAGGACATTGCCCGAAAGCCTTCGTCGGACTATCCCTACCCCTCCATGAGCCCTGTCCGTCTCACTCTTGCCCTGCTTTGCGGAGCCCTGAGCTGCCTAGCCGCCGAGCCGGCGAAGAAGGCGGCTAAGGTTCAGCCGCAACCCTGGGGCACCTGGGTCGAGGCGGACTTCCCGTTCTTCTCGTCCATCCTCGACGCCCGCCGCGACGGACTGGGTAAGAATAATCTCACACCTCGCGGCTTGATCATCAAGCTGCCCCATGACACCTGGGCCTGCTTCGACACCGACCTGCTCCGCGTCTCCGCCGTCTGGCGCGGCCAAGGCGTCAGCGATAAGGCGCTCGCTCCCGGCTCCTACCTCGACCCGAGCCGCAAGACGCTGGGCGGACAATTTCCAGCGCCGCAACCCGAGGGTAAGCTCTGGGTCGGCCATGCAATCATTCCTGGCTGGCAGCTCGGTTCGACAGTCGACCGGAAGGACCCCCGCTCCCCCGCCCCGTCGCCCGAGGAAGTCGGCCGCGGTCCTCTCCCGACCACGCTCGGCCAATTCCAATCCGTCGAACTTGTCGGTCAAGACGTCGTTCTGACCTATCGCGTGGCCGACGCGACCATCCGCGAGTTTTGGAAGGCCTCCGAACGCGATGGCCGTATTGTCGTCGAACGTCACCTATCGCTCTCCGCCCACGCCAAAGACCTGCTCCTCGTCATCGGCACGCGCCACCAAGGCCCGTCGCAGGAACTCGAAGCTGGCGTGACTGTTAGCGGCCCCGCGGAGCTCGCGCATGACGCCGACTTTTTCGCGGTGAAGGTCCCGGCCAACGTCGCTCCTGCCGCCATCTGCGTCTCGCTGAGCGACGAACACGCCGCCCCGGGCATCGCCGCTGTGGCCAGCCCTTCCGGCCCGACGGCCCCGCGCTGGCAGTCCTCGGTCGACACCCAGATCGCCCTCAGCTCCGCCAAGGACACCTACGTCATCGATCACGTCGGCCTACCCGTCGACAACCCATGGAAGCGCGCCGTGCGTACTGGCGACATTCAGTTCCTTAAGGACGGCACCGCCGTCGTGGTCACCCTCGATGGCGACGTTTGGCTGGCCCGCGGACTCAAGGAAGGCTCCACCAAGGTGACCTGGCGCCGCTTCGCCTCGGGCCTACACGAGCCGATGACCTGCGCCATTCGTGACGATCAGATTTACGTCTTTGACCGCAATGGTATCTGGCGCCTCCGCGACACGAACGGCGACGGTGAAGCCGATGTCCATGAACTCTTCTCCAACGCCTTCGCCCAGACGGCCGACATGCGTGAATTCCCCAGCACCATCCGACTCGCCCCGAAAGGCGAGTTTGTCATCGGCAAAGGCGGCCAAGAAGCGACGACCATCGGCAAGCATAACGGCAGCATCCTCCGCGTCTCTGCCGATGGACAGACCGCGACCCTGCTCGGCCACGGCCTCCGCCAGCCGAATCTCTCCGTCAACCCGCGTACCGGATTGGTCATCGCCAGCGACCAGCAGGGCCAATACATCCCAACCACGCCGCTCCACATCATCAAGGACGACCAGTTCTACGGCTTCTTGAGCGACAAGCTGCCCAAAGAGAAATACCCCGCCCCTATCGCCGAGCCGCTCACCTGGATCCCCCACGCCGTCAACGCTTCCGCCCTTTCCCAGGTCTGGCTCTTCGACGCCAAGATGGGCCCGCTCAACGATGAGATGGTCCAGATCTGCTTCAATCAGCCCGACCTCCTGCGCGTGCTCTGGAACCATCGCGGCTCCCGCCCGCAGGCCAGCGTGGTCAGCATCACGAGCGGCTTCGCCACGCCGCCCCTCAATGGCTCCGTGAACCCCGCCGACGGCCAGCTGTATATCGCCGGCTTCCAGATCATCGGCTGGGGCAATACGCTCAACACCCTCACCGGCATCGAACGCGTCCGCCATACCGGTGCCCCTTCGCTGACGCCCCGCGAAATCATCCCGACGGACCGCGGCATCCTGCTACGTTTCGATGTCGTCCTCGATCCGGCCAAGGCCACGAACCCGGACAACTACTCCTTCGCGACCTGGCATTACAAACGCGCCCACACTTACGGCTCGGCCCAATATAAAGCGGATGGCAAGACCGGCAACGATTGGCTGACCGCCAGCAGCGCTTATCTGAGCCTAGACGGCAAGAGCGTCTTCATCGGCGTCCCCGGACTGAAGCCCGTCGAACAGTTACGCATCGGTTGGGGTATTGCGTCCGCCACCGGTACCGAGATGCGCCAGAACGCTTACACGACGCCGTACGAGTTCACAAAATTCGACCCAGTCGCCGAAGGCTTTGGTCCCATCGAGGTCGACCTAACGCCGCGTACCGCCGCTGCGAAGAAGGTCGAAGTCGTCTCCGCGGACGAAGGTAAACGCCTCGCCACCATGTTCGGCTGCGTCGCCTGCCACTCCGTCAGCGAGACGGCGATGATCAACGTCGGCCCGAGCTGGAAAGGCATATTCGGCTCTAAGCGCGACTTCGTTACCGACAAGGGCAAGAAAGGTTCGCTCGTCGCGGACGAGGCCTACGTCCGCGAGGCCATCCTCGAGCCTAACGCGAAGAAACACGCCTCGTTCCTCAAGTCCGAATTCGCCATGCCGAGCTTCGCCGGAGTGCTTTCGGACGCCCAAGTCGACTCGATCATCCTCTACATCAAATCCCTCAAGTAACATGCCCCCCTCGCTCGACCTTACCCGTGCGCCCGCCCATGACCCACTGGAAATCTATCGCTTCCGCGATGGGCTCTACGCCGTCGACCTAATTGCCGCCGCGATCACAGAGTTCGACCTCTTCACGAAGCTCGCCACGAAGCCTTCCGATCTAGCCACCGTCTGCCGCGACCTCGGCACGCATCGCCGTCCGACCGACGTGATGCTGACGCTCTTCGCCGCCAACGGCTTCCTCGCCCTCAAGGACGGCGTCTACTCCACCACCCCTCTCGGGCAGGAGCATCTCGTCAGCACCTCGCCGATCTTCCTGGGTGCCTATTACGCCTCGCTCAAGGACCGTCCGGTGGTGAAGGACTTCATCATCATCCTGAAGACCGACAAGCCCGCCAATTGGGGCAGCTACAAGGACGAGAAGCCCTGGAGCGAAGCCATGCTCACCGATGCGTTCGCCACAAGCTTCACCGCCGCCATGGATTCTCGTGGCTTCACGCTCGGTCCCGCCATGGCGAAGGCTTCGCCAATCGGCACTCGCACCCGGCTCCTCGATATCGCCGGTGGTTCTGGCATCTACGCCTGCGCCCTGGTGGCCAATCACGCTCAACTAACCGCCACGGTCTTCGAACGCGCCCCGGTCGACGGCATCACACGTAAGATGGTCGCCAAGCGTGGCTTCCAGGACCGCGTTGACGTCAAGGCTGGCGACATGTTCACCGAAGCCCTGCCCTCCGGCTATGACGTGCACCTGTTCTCCAACGTCCTGCACGACTGGGATACCGACAAGGTCCGCTTCCTCCTCGCCGCTTCGGCGAAAGCCCTGCCCGCAGGCGGCCTCCTCATCGTGCACGACGCCCACCTGAACGACACCAAGACCGGTCCAGCGCCTGTGGCTGCCTATTCGGCTTTGCTCATGAGCGTCACCGAAGGTCGCTGCTACGGCACCGGCGAGATGCGCGAGTTACTGACCGAAGCCGGCTTTGCTGACATCCGCCACCAGAACACCGCGTGTGACCGCAGCGTGGTAACGGCGGTAAGAAACTGATGAAGGATGGAAGATTGAGGATGTTAAATCATCCCCTTACCTGAACCCGAATCCTCATCCCCCAAATTCCCTCTGCTGACTGTCTCTTTCATCCTCCATCGTACATCTTTCATCACTCCCCATGCGCTCCCTCCTCCTCGTCTTCCTCGCCGCCCTCACCTGCTCGGCCGCTGACCATCCCGAACTCGCCCGCGTAACCGCGGCCAACGACGCCCGCGTGGCCGCCATGCTGGCGCCGACCCGCGAGAAGCTCGAAGCCGTGCTCTCTCCCGACCTTCGCTACACCCACTCCAACGGACAGATCGATTCGAAGGCCTCATTGATCGACTCGCTGCTCGACGGTTCCGCCAAGTACACAAAGTATAATTTTCACGAGTGCAGCTTCACCTTCCCTGCCCCCGGCATCGCTCTCATGGCCGGACGCTTCGACGTGAAGGCCGTCGTGAAAGGTAACGCCGCCGAAAGCACCATCAGCTTCCTCGCCGTCTGGCGCCTCGAAAAAGGAGAATGGAAGTTCCTCGCCTGGCAGTCCTGCAAGATCCCGCCGGCGGCCAAATAAGATGGAAGATAAAGAATAGGGGATGGAAGACATGGGGGGCCTGAATGAGTACATTTCATCGCGAATCCCTAATCATTCATCCTCCATCCTTCATCTTCTGGTCGTTTTCATCCTTCATCTTTCATCGCTCATCCCCCATCTTACCTCCATGCGCTCACCCCTGCTCGCTTCCGCCGCCACCCTGCTTTCTTGCGTGACGCTCGTCGCGGCTGAACCCGCCAAACGACCCTCCGCCGAAGAGATGAAGGCGTTAGCGCTCAAGATGGCGGTCGATGTCACCAGCACCAAGGACGGGACGCCGCAGAAAGTCGTCTATTACCAACCCGAAACCGCCGCGAAGAATCTTGCCGGCCCGTCGGTGCCTTTACTGGTCTTCCTACACACCTGGAGCGGAAGCATTGAACAAGGACCGATGCTCGTCGGGCTGGCCAAGCAACGCGGTTGGGTGATGATCGCCCCGGCTTTCCGTGGCATTAACAACCATCCGGAAGCCTGCGCCTCCGACCTAGCCTCGCAGGATATCGTCGACGCGGTGGAATACGCCAAGAGCCACGCCCGCATCGACACGGACCGCATCTACCTCGTGGGCGGTTCCGGCGGCGGCCACATGTCGCTCGTCATGGCCGCCCGCACCCCAGGCCTCTGGGCCGGCGTGAGCGCCTGGGTGCCCATCTCCGACCTGACCGCCTGGCACGCCGAGAGTACGGCACGGAAGAATAACTACGCCAAGATGATCGAGCAGTGCTGCGGCGGAAAGCCTGGTCCCGCCACGGAAGCGGAATACCGTCATCGTTCGCCCCTCTTCCATCTCGCCGCGGCCAAAGGCGTGCCGCTCGATATCAACACCGGCATCCATGACGGCCACACTGGCTCCGTGCCGGTCAGCCAGTCGCTCCACG